>Ga0255048_10000413_pt1 | contig 34016 bp, 35 predicted proteins | sample JV7_2_2_MG_FD_183619 | JGI IMG/M metagenome (GOLD analysis project Ga0255048, IMG submission 183619) | Seawater microbial communities from Jervis Inlet, British Columbia, Canada - JV7_2_2 | ecosystem: Environmental > Aquatic > Marine > Inlet | place: Canada: British Columbia | collected 2016-10-06
AGTGAATATCCCACAGCCACCTTTCGTAATCCTCGACCGAGGTCCCGGCAACGATGTCGTAGCCGAGAATCGTTTTGACCTTTGGTCCATCTCTCACGATCCACTTCCCTCTGTCGCGAACTTCACGCCGGATCATGGCAGATGGGAAGCGGCTCGGAGCTACGGTGTGTGACGTCGCCGCCACCTTCGATGCTGGCTCCGGGTTAAGGAGGAAGCTTGGACTACCCGATTTGCGCTACCTGCGGGGTGCAACACACGACTGCAGCAGTCGGATGCAAGATCTGCGAAGACGAACGCCAATACGTCGGCTGGGACGGACAGCGGTGGACAACGTTGCCCGCGATGGCAGAGGCGGGGTACCGGAATCGGATCGAGGAGCTGGAGCCCGGTCTGTGGGGGATCGGAACCGAGCCGAAATTTGCCATCGGCCAGCGCTCTCTCCTCGTCCAGACGGAAACTGGGAACATCCTGTGGGATCCGATGAGCTATGTGGACCAGTCCACTGTGGACCGGTTGAACAATCTGGGCGGAATTCACGCAATCTCCGCCTCTCATCCACACTTCTATGGCGCCGTCGTTGAGTGGAGTCGTGCCTTCGACTCAGCTTCGATCTTCCTTCCAACTGCGGACCGGGGATGGGTGTGCCGGGAGGACCCCGCCTATGTCCTCTACAAGGACGAGATCGAGCCGCTGCCTGGAGTCAGACTGCTCCGTTGTGGTGGGCACTTCGAGGGCAGTGCGGTCCTGCATTGGCAGAGTGCCGCCGGTCAGGGCGTGCTGGCTACCGGCGACACCATTCAGGTGGTTCTTGACCGCCGGTTCACCAGCTTCATGCGCTCCTATCCGAACCTCATCCCGCTTGACCCGTCGGCGATCCGCGCGATCCTGGCTGCCCTCGAGCCGTACCCATACGAGCGGCTCTATGGGGGGTGGTGGGGCCGCAACATTCTCACGGATGCGTCGATGAGAGTGAAGGTCTCAGCCGAGCGCTACATCGAGCGCATGTCCGGCCGGTCCGGTCAATCGGATTGACAGGTAGGGCTGAGAGCCAAACCCGGTCCGTCTCTTGAGTCCGTTGCTTATTCCGGCTCCAGAGGGGCCTTAAGGGTCTGGCCCGGCACCCTGATTCCGCCACGGGCGGTGCCGGCCTCGATGTTTCCAAACCGCTCGCCGATCACAGGCGGGAGCGGCCGACCGTTCGGTGGCGCCAGCCAGAGGCGTAGCAGATGCCTTTTGCGCTCAGGCTCGGGGTAATCCTCATAGGGAGTTCGGGCGTGGAGTATCTGGTGGTTGTGGATGAACTGGATGTCCCCCGGCTGAAAGTCCATGTCGAGGCGGATTTCGTCGCTGTCGGCGAGAGAGTCTGCGAGGTCCATCGCCTCGGTCTGTTCCTCGGTGAGTCGCGGTACGTCGTCATAGCGCTGGGCTGCCGTGATGAAGTCCCGGTTATAGGTCGTCGTGAGAAGACCGGCATATTGGTGGAATACGGGCATCTGATAATACGGTCCCTTGCCCTCCGGAATCTCCCCTTTGCGGTCGGTGTAGAACGGTCGCTCCATCACCGCAGCCAAGTCTGGCCTCTGCTTCATCATCTCGTTGTAGACCGTCACCGAACTTGCGATCTTGCTCTGCCCTCCTTCCTTGGCGGTTTGTAGACAGAGCAGACCAACGATGTCGCATGAGTCGGTGTGATAAAGGTGGCGGGCGCGGGTGCCGTAGAGCCGATGTTCGGGGTTGTTGGGGTCGAGGCCGATATCCCGTACGTGGCCGAGTACGTGGCCCTTGGCGTTCTGTGGAATCGCCCACCCGAAGTAAGCGCCGATGCCGAAGTAGGCGATCGCGGCCTCCTCCGTCGTGTAATCCGACACCGGGATGCCGCGGATCAGAACGAACCCTCGTCCGTTGACTACTTCTTCCTGGATCTTGTCGAGTGCGGGGCCCAGAGTTGGGAGCGGGAAATCGGATCTCGTGAGGTCGAGGATCGATATCCCGTTGCTCGTGACCGCGCTAACTGCCGCGGTTATCTCACCGACCTCGGCCGGAGTCAGATCGTGGCGCCATTCGTCGGAGCGGTGCGCCATATCGGGTCCATACCATGCGCCGGGTCCCTCAAACATGTCATCAAGTCCTGAGTTCTGGTCCATTATTGCCTTGTGGACTGGTGCGGATCACGATGCTACCGATCCCCGGAGTTCGTTGCTCTGTTCGAAATAAAACGACCGATTACTCCGAGCCGGGGGGTGCCGCGGTCGGCCTGGCCAGGAACCGGCCGGTGGGCTGACCAACAACCTTCCCGCCGTTCAGGATTTGATGCCCCCTCAGAAAGGTGTGCTTGACCCGCCCCGTCAACTGGTGTCCTTCGAAAGGGGTGTAACCCTGCGTGGACTCGGATTCGGCAGCCCGCACCGTGAAGGACTCATCGGGATCGACGATGGCCAGATCGGCGTCGTAGCCCTCGGCGATAGTGCCCTTGCTGAGCAATCCAAATCGTTGAGCCGGGTTCCAAGAAAGAAGCTCTGCAACGCGAGTGTTGGACAGCCCGCGTTTGCGACCTTCGCTCAGCACTCCTGACAGCAGGTATTCGGTACCACCGAAGCCTGCCTTCGCTAGGAATACGTCGTCGGGGTGCTCGGCGTTGAGTTTCATCTCGGGCCGGCAGCAGGCATGGTCGCTCACCACCCAGTCGACGTTGCCGGCAACCACCGCTTCCCACAGGGCCTCAACATCCTCCCGTGGCCGGATTGGGGGATTTACCTTGCCATAGGTGCCGTTGGCCGTGTTGATGTCGGCCAAGAGGTGACCAACGGTAACTTCGCGACGGAAGTTCACGTGCGGATACGCTTCGGCCATGCGCAGCGCCGACTCGATGGCCTTTGCCGAACTGAGGTGGAGAAGGTTGATGTTGGCGCAGCCAGTCTCGTGCGCCAGGTAGGCGGCGACGGCGATCGCCAGACCCTCCGAGTGCGGTGGCCGGGAGGCGGAGTAGGCCTCCAGGCCGGTGAGGTCACCGGTCTCGACGATCTTGGAGTATGCAGTCATGATTTCGGCAGTCTCGCAATGCAGCGAGCACGAGATGTAAGGCGCCTTCTCGGGAAAGCGCGCCATCGCCCTCTCGATTCCGCGCATGATGAACTCGAAATGGGCGTAGTCGTAACGCTCACCGGGCGGGGTCATGAGGAAAGAGGCCTGGTCATCGGATCGGCCGTGCAGGCCGTGGCCGCCATAGAACATGTAGATCTTGAATGACGACACGCCGGCGCCGTCGACGAGTGCCTCGATCTCATCAATATGAGCCGATTGGATTGGTGAGAGATGGAATCCGTAGTCGATATGGGATCGCTTCTCGACCAGATTGAGAACGTCGGGAAAGAAGTCGGCGTATGGACCGCCGCGGTTTAGGTAGTACTGACCTGTCCGCATGTAGCTGATTCCGCTCGTCACCCCTCCCAGGGCCGACGCCCGGCTTTCGGTGCTGATGTCCTCGGACAGCTCGTTGTAGATGCCGAAGTGCATGTGGGCGTCGACGACGCCGGGAAAGGCGAGTAGACCGGCGGCATCAAACACTTGCTGGGCTTCGGTGGCATCGATTGAGGGGGCGAGGGAAGTGAATCTGCCATCGGTGATACCGATGTCGAGGCGTTCGGTCCCGGCAGTACGGGGACGCACGACCTCAGCGTTCTTCACGACGAGATCGAACATGTTGTGCCTCCCTTCTAGTCTGACGCCGGTCGGTTGGAACATGCTATCCCAGTCAGTCCCTGAAGTAGCCGGGGATCGATGATGGCGTTGCCGAGCTGATTCGAAGCGCCTGGTTCGCGGCAGTCAGCCGAACATTGATACCGCACCGACGTCGGCAGCCGGGGACTGCTCACACGATGCCGTCTTGTCGAAGATCAGCGATTGACGATGTGTCAAGGCCGAGCTCGTCCAGCACTTCGTCGGTGTGCTCCCCGAGCAGGGGCGGATGCCTCCTGATAGATGTCGGAGTTGCCGACACGCGCATCGGCAGGCCGAGGGAACGGAAACTGCCGAGCCCCGGGTGGTCGACATCGACCACCATCTCCCTGGCTGAGGCGTGCTGACTAGCCAGCGCCTCGGCCACCGAGTTGACCGGTCCACTCGGGATCCCGGCGGCCGCCAGATCCACGATCCAGTCTGCTTTCGGTCGATTGGCGATCTGCTCGGCGATCAGGTCCTCCAGAAGCTCACGATTGCGGACCCGATCCCTATTACGCATGAATCGGTCATCGTTGGCCCACTCCTCGTGACCAAGAATCTTGCACAGGGCACCGAACTGTGCGTCGTTGCCCACACCGATTGCGACCTCCCCATCGGCCGCGGTGAAGGTGCGGTAGGGCACGATATTGGGATGTCCGTTGCCGTAACGGCGCGCTGGCTCGCCGGAGATGAGGTGGTTGGAAGCGATTGCCGCCAGCATCTGGAGACTCGTGTCGTGGAGGTTGACCTCGCAGCGTTGACCCTCTCCGGTGCGGTGCCTGGCCTCGATCGCAGCAAGAATGGAAATGGACGCGAACAGTCCGACGGAGAAGTCGACTATGGCGACGCCCATCTTCATGGGCCTGCCGTCTGGTTCACCGGTGATCGCCATCAGGCCGCTCTCGGCTTGAGCTATGAAGTCGTAGCCGGGATCACCGGCGCGGGGCCCGTTGCTGCCGTATCCGCTGATTGTGCATCGCACCACCTGCGGTGCCTGATCAGCGAACCAGGCTTCGTCGAAACCCCAGCGCTCCATCGTGCCAAGCTTGAAGTTGTCGATCACGACGTCTGCCGTCGTGATCAGTTGTGCCAGGATCTCCCGTCCGCGCTCCTCTTCCAGGTTGAGTGTCATGCTCCGTTTGTTGCGATTGATGTTGAGGTAGTAGGCGGACTCGCCACCGGCAAACGGTGGTCCCCAGGCGCGGGTGTCGTCTCCGCGGTTGGGACGTTCGATCTTCAACACATCGGCCCCGAGGTCGCCGAGGACCATGGCACACAGCGGGCCGGCCAGGACCCGGGTCAGATCGATCACCCTGAGCCCGTCCAATGCTCCTTCGTCCATGCTCCGTTCCTTGCTTTGTGGACCACGGTATCGTCGCAGGAGCGAGTCTCGCGCGCTGCACCGGGCGTTGTTCGATTCAAGGGAGGGCTAGCGGCGATAATCCCTTCGGCATCTATCGGTGACGGACTACCGATCCAGCAGCCACTTGCCTCCAAACCACAGAAGGAGAGCGGCACCGGAGAAGACGGCGGCGGGGATCCACGCCCCGAATAGAGCAGTAACCAGGCCCAGGCCGGCCAGGGGAGCGGACAGCAGAGAACTCAGCGTGGCCACCACGGTGGGGATGGTGGCGCCGCCCTCCGCCCAGTTTGGCTCGCACATCGACTCGCCTAGCGGGGGACGGTGGTGCGCTTGAACTCGTTGAGGCGGGTCCATTCGAGCATGTCGAGCACCTTGTCGACGTCCGCCACCGAGTGGCGCTCCATCAACCGCACGAAGACCGCCTCATCACCGTCGATGAACGTTGGCACCCCGAACACCGACCAGCGTTTCACTGCTTCGGTGTGAGAGGCAGCCAGGGCATCCAGCGGCTTCCCGGTGGCGACCCGATCGGCGATGTCGTCGGCTGCCAAACCGACTTCGTTGCACACCCGGCGCAGGACCGCCTCGTCGTTGATGTCGGCCCCGTGGTCGTGGCGGGCGGAGAACAGTGCCAGGTGAAACGCCCGGAAGTCGCCGGGAGCTACGTCCTTTACCGCCAGCCCCCAGGCATGGGCTAGCACCCCGCGGGTTCCCTCCGAACCGGCGGGCCGTTCCCACACCGACGCCTCGCCCTCCGCGATGTGGACTTCGGCCAGGGAGAAGGGCGAGAAGGTCACATCCCAGTCATGTCCCTCGGCGATCCCCTCGAGCACAGCCTCATTGGCAATGCGGGCGAACGGACACAAGTAGTCGTAGGTGATAGTGAATTGGCGGGTCATTGTCATCCTTGTTGGCTGGGAAGCTTAGAGATCGAAGTCACGGTCGGGGCGGGGCCATCTCGCGATGCTCGACCTTGCCGTCGGCATGCAGCGCAAACCGACCCTCGGTGCGGTCGTGAACCGGGTCGGGTCGCGACCACGGCCAACCACCGAAACCGGTGCTGCGATAGTCGACGAACGCCTGCTGCAGCTCCTCAGGCGAATTCATGACAAACGGACCCATCTGGAACACCGGCGCCTCGATCGGCCGCCCTTGCAAGAGGAGGAACTCAGAATCGTCGCCGCCGGCGCTGATGGCGGCCTCCAGCCCGGGGTCGAGTCGGACCGCCTCCTGGGTCGCTACCGGAGTTCCGTCGACGGTGGCAGCGGATCCCGCAAAGCAGTAGAGCATCCGGTTGACGCCGGCCGAGGTGGCCGGAAGCGACCATGTGGTCCCGGCCGGCAGCTTGATCAGCCAGATTGCCAGCTCCGTCTCGGGTTGGGAGGCCCAGGAATCAGGTGGCGCCGCCGGAGCTGAGTTGCCCGCCAATTGTCCGGCGATGACATCCACGGTGGCGCCGCCGTCGAAGGCGACGGTGGGAATCTCCTCGCTCCACAGCATGGCGAAGTATGCGGGCACCATCTTGGAGTCGGGCGGCAGGTTCAACCAGATTTGAAACAGCTCCATGGTGTTGGATCGATTGGAGTGGATGAGGGGGAACATCTCTGAGTGCATGATTCCCGAACCGGTAGTTAGCCATTGCACATCCCCTTCGCCATACCGGGCGGTGGCACCCAGAGAGTCTGAGTGGTCGACGAACCCGCGGCGGACGACGGTGACCGTCTCAAAACCTCGATGCGGATGCTGGGGAAACCCCGGGATCTGATCTCCGTGGTACATGCTCCACCCGTCCTGGTAGGTGAAGTCGGTGCCCCTCGGACGCCCGGTCAGCAGCTCCGGGGCCGGTCCCTGGTGATCCTCGCCCTCCGGGAAGCGGTCCAGATGATGAACGGTGAACAGGAAAGGATCAAGGCAGGTCCAGGGGAACCCGAGTTCCAGGTGTTCAAGGATGGCACTCATGGCCGACACGATAGGCAGCTGGCGGTGCAACTCACCTATGCTCGCCGGATGAACGACACCACCTCATTGGTTGAATCCTTACTTGCCGCCAAGCTCTACTTGTCGCCACAGGTGGCGGGCGATCAGCTGTATTTTGTCGCCAACATCACCGGGCGGATGAGCCTGTTCGCCATGCCGCTGTCCGGGGGAGAGCCCCACCAACTGGTGCCGGAGGATTTGGCGCTCCCAAGTCCGAAGGTAATGGGCTCCGAGCCTTTCGCCGTGGTCCCCGAGCTGGGCCAGATCGTGCTGACCCTCGACGACAATGGCGACGAGAACTACCAGCCGCACGTCATCCCCATCGACGGCGGGGTCCCGGAGCCGATGTGGGGCGATCGATTCGAGGGCCAGCAGGTGTTCTCATTTGTCGACCGCAAGGACGCTCGTCTGGTCATGGTGGTTTCACCCCGCACCGATCCCAACTACGCCAGCTTCATGGCCGACCTGGTCGGCGGGGAGTTGACCGACCTGGGGACGTCGCCATATGGCAACTTCCCGATCGGGCGCGACGAGGGCTACGAGCAGCTTGCCGTGGTCGATGGTTACACCGCCGGCGACTCCGTCCTGTACCTGTGGGAGGCAGCCACCGGCGAGCGGCGCTTGCTGACGGGTGTGCCGATTGAGCAACGCGGCCAGGATCCGGTGCCTCCTTCAGGTTTCGGCGATGCCCATGTCCGTGATGACGGCGTGCTCCTGACGACCGCTCTGTTCACCGATACCGGCGGACTGTGTCGGGTTCCGCTGGCCGGGGGCGATCCGGTTGAGGTTCCGATTACGGGTGTGATGCACAAGGGCGAAGGGGAGCTCGCCGACATGGCTCACCTGGAGGGCGATCGCTATCACCTCCGCTACAACATCGACGGTTGCTCTTACGGGTATGAGGCCACCTTCGACCCTGGGGCCGGATCAATGGCCATCGAGCGGGTGCTGTGGGGTACGGGCCAGCTCGGCAACGGGGTAGTACAAGCTGCCTCCTACGATGCCACCAGCCGGACCTGGGCGCTGTCGTTCTCGACTGCTACCTCACCGGTGCAGCTATATACGATCGACGTCGATGACGAGGTGCGCAGGCACACCAACGAGGCGATCGACCAGGTGGCCGTTGAATCGCTGGCACCCGGCGAGGACGCCTCCTACGTATCGCACGATGGGACGAGAGTATCGGCTCGCCTCTACCTCCCGGCCGACGACACGGCCGGACCGCTACCGGTCATTTACTACGTGCACGGCGGTCCCCAGTCCCAGGAGCGACCCGACTTCACCTGGTTCTCAATGCCACTGATCCAGTTGTTCACTTTGCACGGTTTCGCCGTGTTTGTTCCCAATGCCCGGGGCTCAACCGGGTATGGCCAGGCTTACATGAAGCAAGTAGATCGTGATTGGGGCGGTGACGACCGTCTGGACCATGCCACCGCCGTTGAGATGCTGCGCGCCGACGACCGGTTGGATGGGGATCGGATCGGGGTGATGGGACGTAGCTACGGCGGGTTCATGACCCTGACCTTGCTCGGGCGCCATCCCGACCTGTGGGCGGCAGGGGTGGACATGTTCGGCCCTTATGACCTCTTCACATTCCTGGATGCTCTCCCCGAGACCTGGAAGACCTACATGTACCTGGCGATCGGTCACCCCGAGGACGACCGTGACTTCCTTCTGGAGCGATCGCCCCGCACTCATCTGGATGCTCTGGCCGCCCCGTTGTTGGTGATTCAGGGCCGCAACGATCCCCGGGTGGTGGTCGGCGAGTCCGATCGGCTGGTGGACGAACTGCGCGCGAAGGGCAAGGACGTGGAATACCTGGTCTTCGACGACGAGGGTCACGACATGGTCAAGCATCACAACAAGGTGAAGGCCTATGTTTCCATCGTCGACTTCTTCCGGGAGCGACTCGAGGCCTCCTGACCGCGGCCCCGTCAGCAGAACTCCCGTCGCCGGATACGCTGACTGACCGATGAAGCCAGAAGTCGATCAGCCCCGTTTCTCCTGGAGAGCCCTGGGCCTGGGTGTGGCAGGACTATGGATCGCCTTCTTCGCCTATCTGCTTTTGGCGGCCGACCCACCCGACTTCTTCTTCGACGACATCGCCGATGTGGACGGCCCCGCTCACTTCCTGGGAGGTGCAACCACGGGAGTCATTGCCTATTTGCTGCTGCTTCCTCGGCGGCGTCCGGTGCTGGCCAGTCTCGGAGTGTCGATCGGCCTGCTGCTGGCACTGGAACTGATTCAGGATTGGTTCACATCCCGCAGTTGGGAGGCCTCGGATGTGGTGCTGGCGGTGGCGGGAGCTCTGGTCGGGGTTGGCCTGGCCGCCGCGGTGGTGCGGCTGCGTCGACGCCGGGTGGGTGGCTAGGAACCCACAACCCAGGCTGCCGGAACGTATCCGACCCGTCCGGAGTCCGCGCCCCCGATCAGCTCGATGGTGGCGACGGTGCCGTCGTTGGTTCCTCCTTGGTCTCTCCTATGGGGGGAATCGGCCCGGCCGGCCCCTTCTCGAGACACATTGGGAACCCGCCCGGAGGGTCTAATCCGTCCTCACTACCCGGTCGGTACGAGTCGGGACTAGTCAGCCAGGCGCCGGAAGCTCCCGTACAGGAAATGCTGGACCGCACCGCCAGGGGTGTGGTGGGCCTCCTCCTGGAAGCCGAGAGGCTCGAAACCCGAACCCAGCCGGGCTGCCAGCGTTTCGGGACTGTGTCGTTGCACAGTGAGGCCACTGCACTTCTCCGGCCCGTCCAGGGCGAACCCGGCGATGATCACGTTGCCGCCTGCCGCAACCGCGCTGTCGAGCTGGGCGACATAGCGGGCCTGGTCTTCCCCCTGGGTCAGGAAGTGGAAGACGGCCCGGTCGTGCCACAGGGCGAATCTACGGTCGAAACGATGAGTGAGCACGTCGGCATCCAGCCAGCGAATATCCCGCGAGCCGTGCCCGAGTCGCTCCCGGGCGTGGACGAGGGCGGCAGGAGCCAGATCCAGCACCGTCAGGTCGGTGAACCCGATGGCCTGGAGGCGATCAACCAAACGGCTGGCGCCGCCTCCGACGTCGAGGATCGGGTCGTCGGCGGCAACCCCCGTCTCTTCGATCAGGATCACAGATCGAGCCGGGTTCTCCTGGTACCAGCTGACCGAAGTCGGGTCGCGGTCCGCGTAAACGGATTCCCAGTGGACACGACGGGTTGTCATTGATCCCATCTTTCCAGGTCCGGCGGCCGCGCGCTTCAAATTGTTGCAGGTCCGGGGCGATAGCCTGACCTGATGAAGTGGTTGCTGTCATTTGACGTGGCGTCGGTGCTGGTCTTCGTCATCGCCGGCCGTTCCAATCACGGCGCCGAGGAGACCGCCACGGGCGTCCTGCACACGGCCGGTCCTTTCCTTATAGCCCTGGCCCTGGGGTGGACTGTGACCCGGGCCTGGCAGGATCCGGCTTCCTTACGGGTGGGAGTGGGCGTGGTGGCGGTGACTGTGGTGGCCGGAGTGGCGGTGCGCCGGCTCATCTTCGACGATGGCATCCAGCTTTCGTTTGTGCTGGTGGCGGCAGCCTTCCTGACCCTTTTCCTGTTGGGATGGCGAGTGGGGGCTCTGCTGGCGGGGCAGCGTCAGCCGGTCTAGCTCCGACCGTCAACCCTCGGTGAACGCGGCCGTGAGGAAGCGAAACCACGTCCGGGTGCTCGTCACCCAATCATTGGCTTCCAGCCGACTGCGAGTGATCCGGAACTCGAACAGTCCATCGGACAACGGGAACTCGACAACCGTGATCGGCCATTGCTCGGGGGTGTGGCCGGTCAGATCCAACCTGACATCCCGGACCCCCTGGAAGACCGCGGTGACAATGCGCTCGATCGGTTGGAGTCGCCCACCGTAGTTGTAATGAGCGAAGTCAACTTCGATGTCGAAGTCGCCTGAGGTGTGGTGAGCGATGTCGGTGGCGTCGGGGCCGTCGGCCGTGAAACGATCATGCGATCGCAAGGTCAGTGAATGGATGAAGCCGTCGTGGAATCCGTTGAAGGCATCGGTGATGGCCAGCGCATCCTGCTCGGATTGGAGATGGTGGCTCATCCGGTCGGCCGCATCAGATGAGAACCCGAACCGCGGTGGGCTGCGACTTCCCCTTCAGCTCCAGCATCCGTGACTCGAGGTGGGTGGAGTCGAAATCGGCTGCCCGGCAGGCAGCCTCGCTAATCACTGCCTCTCCCGGCCCGGCTGCCGCCGCCAGACGGGCGGCCACATTCACCGTGTCGCCCAGGGCCGAGATGGTGACCAGCCTTCCCGATTCACCCACGGCTCCGATGAAGGCGGGCCCGGAGTGGACGCCGATGCCGATCGGGATAGCGAGTGGAGTAGCCAGCAGCTTGCCGGCAGTCTCGATTGTCCGGCGAACGAAATCTGGACCGGCGAAACCCTTGACGAAGATGGCCGTTACCTCATCGCCGATGAGCTTCTCGATCAAGGCTCCCTCGGCAATTAGGACCTCACCGGCCCGGCGGTAGAACTCGTCGATGACCCGGGAGAATTCGGCGGGTGCCATGCCTTCGGCCATGGCGGTCGAGCCTCGGATGTCGGCGAACAGCAGTGCCGCCTCCACCTCGGCCCCGCCCGGATGCTCGATGCTGAGCAGCTCACAGTCGTTGCAGAACCTTGGATTGAGGGCCGACCGTTTGATCCCCCGCAACTTGACCAGAGCGCCGCCTGGTCCGGCAAAAGGTGCCAGGCACAGCTCGCAGCGCGGGTTGCTGGGCAGCCATCGGAACAGCCAGCGAAGACGCTTGAACTCGTCGCCTTGTTCGAGGATGCGCTCCCACGCCTCGCTGTTCTGGTCGGGCGCCGTCATCTCAATCTCCTGGGTGAGCGAATCGAGCTTACGCGATGGGGGGCAGGGTTCCCAGATTCCCGATCGTCCTGGCATCGCCACCCGGGGCCGAGCCGAAGTGAGCTTCTACCGGCTTCAGCCGGATTTGAACCCGATGCCGAGCAGGTGCTGGCTGACGCCCAGAATGTCGGGATCGGCCTCGGTGCAAGCCACCATCTCGAGGATCAGACGCCGTCCCTCATCGCTTGCCCACCGGTCTTCGAAGTCGGGCATGATCCACCCGATCCCTTCAACGGCCACCACCTCGACCCGGACGAAACCGGCTTCCTCAACCTCGCTCACCAGGTCACCGGGGCGATGGAAGTAGGCGGTCGTGAAGTAGTCGGGATTGCCGGTCGGGTTGCGGTGCTGGCCCTCGGCGAGGTCCCGGTCGATGATGGATCGAAAGGTCGCGTCGGCAACCAGATTGCGCCACAGTCCGTCAAGGACCGATACGTAGCGACTGATCCCGGCCGCAAAGACCACACCCCCCTTCTTGAGCACCCGTCCGGCTTCTCGCAGGGCGCCGAGGCGGTCCGCCAGGTCGGTCAAGTGGTAGAGCGGGCCGAGGAGAAGGACCGCGTCGACCGACGAGTCCGGCAGGTCGATCGTCCTGGCATCGCCCACCCGGGCCGACGACAGTTCGACTGTGGATTCGTCGGCAGCGATCTGGATGTGGCGGGGCATCGGGTCCCGCAAGTGAACCGAGTATCCGGACCCCGCCAGCCAGTGGGCGTAGACCCCGGCGCCGCCTCCGATGTCGGCTACCACCGCAGGGGGAGGAGGTAGGTGGCGTCTGATCAGCAACCGTGTGCGGGCTTCCTCCAGTTGGCCATCGCCCGTCTCGAGTCGACTTGCCTCACGGATCTGCTCGTAGTGTTCGGCGATCTCGGGCGGAAGCTCCGGATTGGTCATGCGCCATGTTGCCATGTCAGCTGCCCAGAGGCTCTGCCGGCCGGCATTTCACCCAGATTCTGGGATGGTCCATCCCATATTCTTCCTAAAGACGCGGCTGCAACATGGCGAAACCTGGTATATGGCATCCGACCGGATCGACCTCGAGATAGGTGATCGAACCCAGCCCTTGCCGCCTGCCACCGAGCGAGCGTTCGTCACGCTCGTGCAATGGACGGCGCTGGCTTTTGCCCCCGTCCTCGGATTGGTGGCGTGGCTCAACCGCGACGTCCCTCTGGCGGCGGCTGCCGTGGTCTCCTTTGCCACCGGAATCGTGGCCTGGCAGCAGCGTCTGAGCGGCCAACATCGTCCGGTGCGGTTGGTGCTGATGGTGGTGGGGCTCATGTCCGCCCTGGTCCCGCTTCAGTCCGCAGCCGTGGTCGGGAGCATGATGATCGCAGTGGCCGCCTTCGCGGCGGTGGGAACACTTTTCATCAACCGTCGCTTCTTCCTGCCCTATGTCTTCTTCCTGGCGGCGGTGTGGACAGCAGAGCTCGTCCTCCTCAACGATGCCTTCCTGCAGGAGAGCGAGGCGGTATCAAACGGACAGGAGCACAACATCTTCGGCCTGGCCGTCCAACTGGCTGTGTTCTTGATCACAGTCTTTGCTCTCAACGCCATCAAGCAGGCAGTGGGATCTTCGGGCAGTCGCTATCAACTTCTGTTTGATATGGCACCGATCGCGCTGTGGGAGGAGGATTTCACCGAGGTAGGCGAGTGGTTGACTCAGCTCCGGAAGGACGGGGTATCGGATCTGGGTGCCTACCTGGATGTCAACCCCGAGCAAGTGGGGGCGGCCATCGAGCGGATCAAAGTGACCGACGCCAACCAGGCAGCGGTTGACTTGGTGGAAGTGGAAGACCGGCATCAGCTGCTCGGACATATGAAGGCCGACCAGGCAGCTGCCGAGTCAGCGGCCGCCTTCCGCTCACAGCTGCTCGCCATTTGGGAAGGCCGCAGTCGGGTGTCGATTGAGTTCATCGGGTACTCGGCCACCGGGCGTCGCTGGGACGGAGTCCTCTTCTGGCAGACCGGCACCAACCTGGAGGGGCTGGACCTGAGCAAGACCATGGTGGCCATGCTGGATGTCAGCGCGGCCAAGGAGGCCGAGCGCCAGTTGGCTTCAGCCTTGCAGGCGCTGGCCGAGAGCGAGCAGGAATTTCGGTTGTTGGCAGAGAACTCGACCGATCTGATCACCCGCCACACGCCCGAGGGCGAGTACGTGTATGCCTCACCGGCGGCTCTGAGCCTCCTGGGCTATGAGCCGGATGAGCTAATCGGCACCAGCGCCTACGACTACTTCCACCAGGAAGACCTGGCTGCAATCGCCGATTCCCACGAAGGATTCCTCAACGTCCCCGATGTCCAGACCGTGCAATGTCGGATCCGCCGCAAGTCGGGCGACTACATCTGGGTTGAGACAACCAGCCATTCGCTGCGCGATCCCGAAACCACGGAGGTTGTCGAGATCCAGACCTCGTCGCGCGATATCACGTCTCGCAAGCGGGCTGCCCTCGAACTGGAGGCAGCCAAGGAGGCAGCGGAGAAGGCCACTGCCGCCAAGTCGCAGTTCCTGGCGGCCATGAGCCATGAGATTCGGACCCCGATGAACGCCATCGTGGGCATGACCGACCTGACTCTGTCAACCGAACTGACCCCCGAGCAGCGTGAGTATTTGGGAACGGTGAAGTCGGCCGTCGACGGCCTGCTGACGCTGATCAACGACGTGCTGGATCTCTCCAAGATCGAAGCCGGTCGGCTCGAGTTGGAGCATTTGCCGTTCAGCCTGTCGGACACGGTCGGCGACACCGTCCGGACCCTGGCCGTGCGGGCGGCCGAGAAGGGCCTGACCCTTGAGCATACGGTTGCTCCCGATGTCCCCGACGGGGTCATCGGTGACCCGGGCCGGCTTCGCCAGGTGCTCTACAACCTGGTGTCCAACGCCATCAAGTTCACTCACGTTGGACGGGTTTCCATCGATGTGTCGCTCGAGCACCTGGGAGAGGATCATCAAGCCCACATCCACGTGGCTGTGGCCGATACCGGCATCGGTATCCCGCCCGACAAGATTGAGCACATATTTGATGTGTTCTCCCAGGCCGATGGCTCAACCACCCGGCAGTACGGCGGGACCGGACTCGGCCTCTCCATCGCCCGCCAGCTCGTCGAGAAGATGACCGGCGACATCTGGGTTGACAGCCGGCCCGGTGAGGGGAGCGTCTTCCACTTCATCGTGCAGTTGGCCGCCATGAGCGACCAGTCGGATCTGCAGCCGTCGCTTGGTACGGCCGAGGACATCGATCAGCTCGTCCTGCTCGTCTCCGAGGTCCCTGCCGAACGGCGCAGCGTGGCCGAGATGCTCCGGCAGGCCGGCGCCACCCCCCTGCCGGTGCCGGACATCCCGGCCGCGTTGCACGCACTTGGCGGAGCCATTGAACGAGGCTTGCCACCCCAGGCGGTGATCCTGGACGTTCACGGCGACGGAGCCGGCGATGTGGCCGCGATCACCGCCCATCCCAACCTGGCCGACATTCCGCTGCTGGTGCTCACCTCCACCGGCCAGCGCGGTGAGGCGGCCGAGTACCGCGACCTGGGAGCAGCCGCTTACCTGACCAAGCCGTTGGAACAAGGCGAGATGATGGAGGCAATCGGGGCCGCCATTGCCTTCCGTGACGCCGGCCCGAGCGCCGAACTGGTGACCCGCCACTGGTTGCGCGAACGCCGGCGCCGATTCCACGTGCTAGTGGCCGATGACAGTCCCACGAATCGACACCTCGCCAAGAGCCTTCTCGTCAAGCGGGGCCACACGGTGGTGACGGCCAACGATGGTCACGAGGCGGTTGCCGCGTTCGAGAAAGGTGGCATCGACATCATCTTGATGGATGTCTCTATGCCCGAATGCGACGGGCTGGAAGCAACCGGCGCCATCCGGGAGCGGGAGGAAGCCGCCGGCTCCCATGTCCCGATCATTGCGCTCACCGCTCACGCCATGGACGGCGACCGCGAGCGATGCTTGCAAGTCGGGATGGACGCCTACGTGTCCAAGCCTTTCAATGCCGATGAGTTGTTCGCCACCATGGCCAGCCTGGTCAGGAGCGGTCCGGTCGAGCCCGGGTCGGTGGTCAAGGTAGCTCCGAGCGTGGACGAGGGGGCCGCCCTCAATCGTCACGAGGCTCTGCAGCGGGTGGAGGGGAACCTCGATCTGCTGGCCGAAATGGTGGGGCTGTTCGTCGACGAATACCCGGGCGTGGCCGATGCCATCCAGCACGGCCTGGCCGGGGCAGACCTGGAGATGGTGGCCAGCGCCGCTCATCAGATCAAGGGCAATCTGGCAACTTTCGCCGCAGGAGATGGAGCCGCGGCTGCGGCCGAACTGGAGGCGATGGCGCGGGCGGGCGACCTGCATGGTTCCCAGGGGGCCTGGGAGCGCTTCCTCGAGGTCTTCTCCCGGCTAGAACCGGAGTTGACCGCCCTGCGGGCGGCCTAAAAGGCACTGCCTCCGGCGGTCCTGCACGCGTGAAATCCAGGACCTGCGATACTTTTTCTGTGCACCGCGCCTTCACCGCCCTGCTCGCGGCGCTGCTAATCGTCTCCGGATTGTCGGCTCCGGTCGCGGTAGCGGCCGATCCGCTTACCCTCGACGCACCGCGGGCGGCCAAGAGCGTGTCCCCCGGAGATCACCTCGGCGCCGTCCATCCCGGGGTCGAAATCACGGCTCGACCCACGGGGGTCGGAGTCGGGGGTCTTTGGACCTCAACCCCACGGAGTGACCGGCCGTCGGGCGGGCTGCTCTCCGGATCGGGAGAGGAACTGCGGCGCTTGGTTGACACCGGCGTGGTCGGGGGCTTGCAGATTGTGCTGGAAATGAAAGAGGCAGCCATCGTGTCACAGGGGGTCATCGGCAGCGAAGTCGAAGGCTGGCACGGAGCGGGTTGGACCGGACGGGGCGCCACCATCGGAGTGCTTGATAGCTCCTTCACCGGCTATGCCGGCCTGCTGGGCACCGAGCTTCCGTCGACCGTCACCACCGCCAGCTTCCACACTGAAGGCCTGCAACGGGGAAGCAACCGCCACGGCACGGCAGTAGCCGAGATCATCCACGACGCCGCCCCCGGCGCCGACCTGGTCTTGGTCAATGCAGACCCCGACAAGCTGGATGTGGCAGTCGACTTCTTCATCTCCCAGGGCGTGGACGTCATCAACCTCTCAGGAGGCTGGTCGGTCGGCCCCTTCGACGGGACCGCCGAGCAGGACGTGGAGGTCAATCGCGCAATCGATGCCGGCATCGTGTGGGTGAACGCGGCCGGGAATGAAGCCGACCAGCACTTCGCTTCCTCGTACCAGGACGGCGATGCCGACGGCTGGTCCGAGCTGTCGGGGATGGTCGAGATCAACGACTTCTTTGTCCCGGCCGGTGACGAGTTCCAGGTCCTTCTCAATTGGACCGACCCCACCAGGGACCTGGATCTGTGCCTGTGGGATCTCGATCCGGTCGGAGGTGGTGTCGAGATGCTGGACTGCTCCGAGGGGCTCCAGAACGCCCCGTGGCACCAGCCGCTCGAGGTCATCAGCTGGCTCAACACAGATTCCGATACCCACTGGTTCGGGTTCTCCATCGGTGGCGATCCGCTCAATCCCGTCACCGGCACCAATTACGACGTGTTCACCAACGTCGTGTTGGATCTGGCCCTGCAAACCCCGGCTTCCAGCCTGCTGGTCCCCAACGCCGCCGAGCGGGTCATCAGCGTGGGTGCCGTTCCGCATTTCAGTCACTCTCAGATCGAGTCCTACTCGAGCCGGGGCCCGACCGCCGATGGCCGCGTCAAGCCTGATCTGGTGGCGCCCGACCGGGTGGCGACGGCCACCTACGGGAGCGAGTTCGCCGGTACCTCAGCTTCTTCTCCGTTCGTGGCCGGGCTCGCGGCTCTGTATCTGAACATGTACCCGGGGTCCTCTCCCATCGACGTGCGCCGTGAATTGGGACTGCTGGCCGACGGCGCAGGCAAGAACAACACCTTCGGATGGGGGTACGCCCGTCTCGGCGATCCGGGCGGGGAGCGGGTCGCAATCCAGAACCCCGGCTCAGGCCACTGGACCTTGCGGATGCCCGACGGCAGCGACAACTCGTTCTACTACGGAGTGGCGAATGACGTTGCCCTGATGTGCGATTGGAACGGCGACGGGATCGACACGCCCGGCCTCTACCGACGTGTCAACGGATATGTGTACTTGCGGTACAGCAACGACTTCGGGGTTGCCGACCACGAATTCTTCTACGGAATCCCCTTTGACATTCCCGTGTGCGGTGACTGGGACGGCGACGGAACCGACAGTATCGGCATCTACCGTCCCTCGCTGGGCGAGTTCTTTCTCCGCAACTCCAATGCCCAGGGTCCCGCCGACGTGATGTTCCATTTCGGCCTCGGTAGTGACGTTCCGTTTGCCGGTGACTGGGACGGTGACGGCACCGACACGGTCGGGATGTTCCGCCCGTCGAACGGCTACGTGTATGTCACCAACCAGAACGCCACCAGCTTGGCCGACTTCGAATCGTTCTACGGCATCGCCGGCGATCGCTTCGTCGTTGGTGACTGGGACGGTGATGGCGACGACACGTTTGGGATCTTCCGACCCTCCGAAGCCGCCTTCTATCTGGCCAATCAGATCGGCCAGACCAGCACCAATCAGGTTGTGGATCTGGGCTCGTTCAACTCGAACGCCGTGGCCGGCACTTTCGAGTAGCCGTTGGATCGACAGTGTCGATCTAACGACCGGCGGTGGCGTCAGGCCTCCGCCGGCTCCTTCTGGGCATGGCCGATGCTGGAGGTCTTGACGATGAGCGTGACGGCCAGCGCGGTCAGAAGCCAGAATGGCGGGAACCAGAAGAAGACGACTCCGGCCAGGGCTGCCGGGGCCAATCCCGCAATCATCAGGGTCCGGGCCCTGGCAGGCTGGGAGGATCGCATTGCCAACCCGGCCAGGATTGCTATCCCGGCGGCCGCCGCCGCTATCGACAGCAGGATAGTGCCATAGAGCGGCCCGGGATCGGGCTCATCTGTGCGGTCGAACAGGATGGCGACAGCGAAGAAGATTTCGAATCCACCGACCAGGGCGGCTGCCACCAGCCACCAGTTCTTCTTGAGAGAGCTCATTAGTGCCTCCAACACTCGCTTGCCTTACAGACGAGCGAGAAGCGGCGACGGGTGACAACGGACCGTTAATTTCCGCCCGACATGCCGCCCAGGATTCCCAGCATGAAGCCGAGCAGGACCTGGGCAAGGATACCGGCCGTCACCACCCAGACGATGATGGTTGCCACCCGATCGGCCAGGATCGCCCTCGGGTTTGGATCGGGAGCTGCCCTCCCCATGGCCCGTCGGGCGGCCCGGCGCCAGTTACTGGCCAAGATGAGTCCCATCACCGGCAGAACTGCGATGGTGACTGCGTGCAGCATCCCCATCACGAGTGCCTGGCCGGCAATCCTCTGAAGCTCCGATTCCAGTTGCACCGCCAGTCGTCCGCCCCATTCAGGGTCGGCTGAGAAGCTGGTCCCCATCAAGATGAGAGCTGAGAACACCAGGTAGTAGGCGATATCGAGCAGTGCCAGGAACCGCTCGCTGGCGGCCCTGTCGCGACGGAAGACTTCGAGCGTCAATACCTCTCCGAGCCGGCGAATGAGCGGCCCCAGCACCACCACCAGAGAGATGAGGATGGCGGTGGTGAGCACCTCCAGGGACCACCACGGCATGGTGGCGGTCCCGCCGTCGATGTCCAGGAAGGCAGTTACCCACAACACCGCGGCCGCCAAACCTCCCCCGGTCCACATCAGTGCACGTCGCACCCGGAGGCGGTGGGCTGCGTCCTCCTCAATTGAGTGCCGCACTTTGGCGAAGAGGTCGGCGCTCGGCAGGTACCCGTCGGTGCCGTGGAGGGCTTCAGTCAGCAGTTGTTCGACTTTCATTCCACCTCCAGGTTCTTTCTGAGGGAGTCCATACCCCGGCGACAGTGGGTCTTGACCGAGTTGGGCGAGATCTGGAGAGTGGCTCCAATCTCGCGCTCGGTGAGGTCGAAATAGAAACGGAGCAGGAGGCACTCGCGCTGGCGAGGGGGGAGGTCCTCAAGGGCCTCGATGACCATTGACTGCTGGTCGTTGAGGATGACGCGATCCTCCGGCGCATCCGGGGATGAATCCGGGGTGAGAGCCTCGGCATGGCGGAGAGACATCAGCCCGCGCCGGTTGTGATCCCTGGCCAGGTTGAGGAGAATCGACCGCAGATAGGGGGCTGCTTTGTCAGGGTCCCGGATGCGGTCAACCGAGCGGTGCAGGCGAATAAAGGCTTCTTGCACCAGATCCTCTGCCGCATTGCGGTCGTCGGTGAACAGACGGGCCAATCGAACCAGCGCGGTGCCTTCCTGAGCGAACAGAGAAGTGACCAAACGGTCGGCGTCGAGTCCCGCTCCGAAGATACGTTCGGCAGCGGTGACGAGCGGGGCTACCCACGCGAACAGGTCAGGCCGCCTTAGGCGCGGGCGTGTCGTCCTCCAGAGTCCGGCCCATTCCCAGCAGCCGCCCGATGATGGGAAGGCTGATCACGTTGAGGCCATGCAGAATTCCCATCAAGAGCAGCATTCCCCCGACCCGGACGGTGGCGCTCTCCAGCTGTTCGGCGCCAACTTCCTGGGTCCAGCCAGATTCGCGTTCGAAGCTGATGCTGAACAGAACGTAGGCCGAGAAGATCAGGTAGTAGGCAACGTCCATGAGCACCAGATAGCTCTTGCCCGTGCGCGGGTTGGCACGGAAGATGTCGGCTGCATAGCTCCGCCCAAAGCGTTTGATCAGCGGTCCCAGGATGGCCAGGATCACCAACAGCAACACTGTGACGATCAGTTCGAGAATCCACCAGTCCATAGTTGCTCCCTTCGGCCGGTCCATCCTTACAGACGCACGAACCCGATGCCCGGGTGACACACTTCTCAAAGGCGATTGGAGACCTGCAGCCCACCGCGGACGGTCCCGGCGCGATCGCGCACCGGGCCTCCTCTCAGGTCTCTTCTAGTGAGAGACCGAGGAGGTCATCATGATTCGGCGGCTAGTCAGCATCGTTACCGCCGGGCTGCTGTTCATGGCGGTCCTGGTCCCGGCGTCACAAGCGAGGGGGCCGAAGCCTTCCCCCGATCCCTCGTTGACCGTGGCCCTGGTGTGCGATTGGGAGCCGGTTCCCGAAGGTGGATGGCCCCCGATTCCGGCACCGCATCTGGATGCGATCGTTACCTGGAGCGACATCGGCAATGGGCGGAAAAGGCTATCAATCACGGCCGGCGACTATCGCGACGGCGAGCGCCGTGAATGGGGCGGACATTGGAGTCAGCTGCAGCGCGAACCGTCCGGTTCTCGCGACCTACACCTGGATGTGTGGATCGACCCGGGCGACCGGGTGTGGGCGACTGCCACCATTGGAGGCCACAAGGGTGTGCTGGTGAGTGCGGATGCGGAAATCACCTGCTGAGGGCCGAATGGCAGATGTCACCCACCCGGGACCTTCTCCTCTGGCGTCGCGCAGTCCGGCCTCGTCATGGTCTCTAAGGGTGAAGGAGCCCATGGTTATCGACCAAACCTCCACCAGCTCGTTTGAGGCCTTCGTGAGGGAGACCGGGCCTCGCCTGCGGCTGGCCCTCATCTCGGCTTACGGACCGGAAGTCGGTTCCGAGGCGACGGCCGAGGCGCTGGCCTACGGGTGGGAGCACTGGGGCCGGCTGGCACAGATGGGCAACCCGGCGGGGTACCTGTACCGGGTGGGTCAGAGCCGCTCCCGGCGCTTCTTGCGCCGACACCCCAGGCTCCCTCCACCCCGGCCCCACTCAGTGCCCTTGGTCGAGCCGGGGCTTCCCAAGGCGGTTGCCCGCTTGAGCCGCCCGCAGCGGACCTGTGTGCTGCTGGTCCACGGATACGGATGGTCGACACGGGAGGCGGCAGCCATGCTCGGCTTGGCGCCTTCGACGGTCCAGCGCAATACCGAGCGGGCCTTACGAGCGCTTCGAAGTGAACTGGGGGTGGACGATGTCGCGTGACCTGCTCACCCAGCTGCGTACCTATGCCGAGCAACTCGATGCCGAGGCCCGGCCGCTCGAGAGCCTGGCTCCTGCGCCGACGCTCGTGCCGGCTTTTCGCCCCCGTCGTCGCTGGGCGGTGGCGTTGGCAACAGCGATTGTCTTGATGGCGGCGATTGTGGCAGCGGTCGCGACCAGCTTGACCGGGTCGGAAGACGAAATCATTGACGTGCCGACTTCGGTGCCGACTGAGTCGACTTTGCCGATCCCGACGACGCTGCCGGCATCCACCACGCTTCCGGCGACCACCCTCCCGGCCACCACCGTCCCGCCCGTCCCGACAACTCCGAGCCAACCGGCGTTGGGTTACAACGTGATGGGCTCGGCCCCCTTCGTCTTCGTGGACGCTGATGGCCGGCCGGGTGCCTACTTCAGCTCGGAGTGGCTCTATGACTCGCCCGATCGCCTGGCGACCTGCGCCGATGAAGCCTGTCTTGCACTCGATGAGACAGAGCTGCCGCTCGCTCCCGGGCCGTGGTTGGTCCTCGACCAGGCCGGACTGCCGCTCCGGCTGCAGGTCGAGGTTGGAGGTGAACCGGTTCCACGTCAGACCTTCGGGGAGTACCCGGCATCGCAGGTGGAGGGCCAGGCCCCCGAGTTTGCTCCCGCGTCGATAGCCCTGGCTGGCTGTGTTGATGCCGGTTGTTCCGATACCTTCCGGTCGACGGTTCTGGAAGTCACGAACCCGGACCAGGTCAGCGCCTCCAACGCCGACTCGGTCCCGTATCCGGGTGGTGGCAAGATGTCCATGAGCCCGGCCGGCAACCCCGTCATTGTCTATGGCGGGTTGCTGGATGGCGAGGATCCGGTGGCGGCGCTGGCGGTCATCTTCTGTGGCGACCCCCGGTGTTCGGCGGGCAACACCTCGCGGGTGATCCACCGCTCGTCGACCACTGCAATGATCCTTCTCGAATCGGTGGCTTTCGGGCCCATCGGCGATCCGGTGGTTACCTTCGTCGAGGCACCGGCCGAAAGGAGCACCGATGGGCTCCTTTACCGGACCGAAGGCGGAGAGTGGCGCGGCTTCATTGCACTTTGCACTGATCCGGTATGCAGCGCTTTCGACAAGAATGAGGTCGACTACGAAGGCCTGCCCCTGCTGGCGGTGGGAGTCGACGGCAACCCGGTCATCGCCTATGGCGCCGGCGACGATGACCAAAGAGGGATCTACCTGCAGCTTTGTCACGACCCGGTGTGCGCCTCTTCCGCCACCGTGCAGGTGCTCGACCTGGCTCCCAACTTCGCCTGGAATCTGATGAGCCCGTCGCTGGCCATCGCCCCCGACGGCGCGCCGCTGATCACAGCCGTGGAGTGGACGGGCGAGCAGGGCCGGGTTCATGTGGCGAGATGCGTCGACGCGACTTGTTCGTCGGTACAGGCGACGGCTCACTTCCTTTCAGATGTCTCGCCCGCCACGCTGCTGCATGTCTGGAGCTCAGCGGCTGCGTTCGACTACGACGGCACCCCGGTCATCGCCTACTACCAGGGGACGTTGACCGCCGATGAGAATCTGGCGTTCGAAGTCGACTTCCTCCGGTGTGCGAACGACGCCTGCTCGACCCTGCTCCCTTGACCGGCCGCTAGGCCACCACGAACGCCAGCTTGACGGTGGCGTTGTACTGAATGATCTTGCCCTCCGAGACCCGGGCCGTATGGGCGGTTACCTCGATCCCGGTAATGCCCTTGACACTTTCGGAGGCCTTCTTCACCGCCTGGTTGGCGGCGTCTTCCCAACTCTCATCGGAAACGCCGATGACCTCGATTACCTTGACGGCGCCCTTGGAGATGTAGTCACTCATATCAGTCCCTTCGTCAGATAGCGCGAAGCTAGCCGATCAAACGATCAGGCCCAGCACGAGGGCAACCGCGGCCACGCCGAAGGCAATGATGCTTCTGGCGCGCTCATCCTTGGCCAGCCTGGTCCAGGCGTAGGCAATGACGAAGCCGGCAACCAACCCCCCGACGTGGGCTTCCCAGGCGATGCGGGGAACCGCCAGCGGCAGCAGCAGATTGATGCCGAGGATGACACCGATGCTCTGCAGTTGGGAGCGGCCGGCCACGCTGTGACGAGCCCGCCAACTGGAAGCCAGCCAGGCTCCGAATAGCCCGAAGACCGCGCCGGAAGCGCCGACTGCCGGCCCGCTGTTGAAGGCCACGTAGGCGACGCTTCCCAGCAGGGCCGACGCCAGGTAGAGGCCGGCAAAAGGCAGCGAACCTACCTGGCGCTCGATGCCGGGACCGAGAATGTAGAGGGCCCACATGTTGAACATGATGTGCATCAGCCCCGAGTGCAGGAAGGCGGTAGTGATGAGCAGCCACCATGAGCCATTCTGCACATCCTGGGGCCACAGGGCGAAGTTCTCGAAGATGGTGTTGTTCAGTTGCGGGCTGAGTGCCCCCAGGACGTAGACGAGGATCGAGGATCCCATCAGGAACATCGTGACGGGCGGGATGGAGGCGTTGCGGGCGCGCAACTGCCGCCCGGTGATTATCCGGGCGGTTCCTCGCTGGGCGGCGCAGTCCGGGCATTTCTGGCCGACCGGGGAGTCGACCGAGCAGTCGACGCAGATGGGCTTGCCGCAATCTGAACAGGACAGGTAGGTAGTGCGCCCGTGGTGGCGGTAGCAAGTGGGTGCGGTTGGTGGTTGCTCCATGGCTCCCATATAACAGGCTGTCTCGTCGGATCGTTCCCTGAACGCGGAACAGGGGCGGCGGAGCCGCCCCTGTTCCTTTCCCTATATAACCTCGCTAGGTGAGGATGGGGATCTGCAGTTTCAGACGTCCAATCTGGTACTGATGCTTACGGCACTGCGATCCCGGGTAAGAATCACAGGCCCAAGAATTCACACCTAGCTCTTGTGAATCCTTTCACAAATCACTATCGGGCAAGGACCGATGCCTGCTTAGGGCCATTGGTCCCTAATCGGTGCCCCGAGAAGGGCGTCACACCCATGGGGTACCATCCTCCGGTGGAGTACCAGGCCCTGTATCGGAAATACCGGCCCCAGTCGTTCTCGGAGATCATCGGCCAGGATCATGTGACCTCAACCCTGCGTCGGGAGGTCCTCGAGGGCAAAGTGAGCCACGCCTACTTGTTTGCCGGGCCCCGCGGCACCGGCAAGACCACCACCGCAAGGGTGCTCGCTAAGTCCCTCAATTGCTTCGACCGCGGCGCAGACGGCGAACCGTGCAACAAATGCAACTCCTGCATCGGGATCACCGAAGGGTCCTCGCTCGACGTCATCGAGTTGGACGCCGCCAGCCACAACAAAGTGGAGGACATCCGGGAGATCCGGGTCAATGTCGGGACCGTGGCTTCGGTGTCGGGAGCCCGCCGTGTCTACATACTGGACGAGGCTCATATGTTGTCCCGAGCGGCCTCAAACGCCCTACTCAAGACGCTCGAAGAACCACCGGAACATGTCCACTTTGTTCTCGCCACCACCGAGCCATACAAGCTGCTCGACACGGTGCGCTCCCGAAGCCAGCGGTTCGACTTCCACCCGGTTGGAGTGGAAGCTCTCAGTGGCTACCTGGGAGGCATTGCCGAACGGGAAGGGTTCACGGCGTCCGGCGACGGTCTGACTGGCATCGCCCATCACGCCCGCGGTTCGGTGCGCGACGGGATGGGCTTGCTCGAGCAGGTGGCCGCCCTCGGGTCGGGGACGGTTGACGTGGCGGGGGTCTCTGTCGCCCTCGGCCTGGTGGGCGCCGAGGCTTTCGAGCGCCTCTCAAACGCCATCGTCGGCCAGGACGCCCGGGCCGGCCTCGAATTGGTAGCCGACATCGCTGCCCAGGGCTCGGACCTGCGCCGCTTCGTTGCCGATGCTCTCGCGTACTTCCGGGGTGTCTTCCTAGCCCATTACGCCCCGAATCTGGAAGAGATCGTCGATGAGTCGGCCGACCGCATCGAAGGATGGCGGACGATGGCCCGCAACATGCCAGCCGGTGACGTCATCCAGGCGATCGATCAACTCTCCGACGCTTTGCTGCAACTGCGGGAAGGACGGGAGGAGCGCCTGGTCGTGGAACTGGCCATCATTCGTCTGACCCGCCACGACACCGCCATCGACTCGGTGTCGCTGGCGGCCCGCCTCGATCGGATCGAGGGCCGGCTGCGGCGGGAGGGAACTGCCAACCGGGTCGAGCCGGCCCCTGCGGTTGCTCCGGCGCCTGCTGCTGCGGCTCCCGAGCCGGTCGACAAGCCCGCCCCCCCGGCGGCCGACGCCCCTTTCGAGAGCACCGTCGTCCCGGAACCGGAACAGGAAGCCGCTCCCACCTCAGCTCCTCTGAAGGACGAGATGGCGGCGGCCACTCTGACGATGCAGGCGGTTGAAGCGGCCTGGCCGGCCCTGGTGGGAAAGGTACGAGAAGCTGTTGGGCCCCGCCGCTACGCACTGCTGAAGGAGGCGTCCCCCGGGACCGCCGACGCCGACCGCCTGGTACTGCATGTGCCGTCCCACCTGACCTTCCACCTTGAGTCGCTCCAGGAGGACGCGGCGCTGCGGGAGGTGGTGGAAATGGCGGCATCAGATCTGCTGGGCGGAAGAGTTCGCATCGCTTACGAGCCGGAACCGGACGCGGCCGGCGAAGCCCTCCAGCAGTCCATGCCCGACGCTCCTGTTCGACCAGATATCCCGGCGCCGGGAGATCTGGTCGGTGAAGCTGACGGCGGCATCGACCCGACCAAACTGGTGGAGGACATTCTCGGTGGCGAGGTAGTCGACCCCGGCCAGGGCTGACCTGGCAACTGCGCTACTCTCGCCGCCATGGGACGTTTACCAAAAGACATGCAGAAACTGCTTGAACAGGCCACTGCCATGCAGGCCAAGATGCAGGAAGCGTCGGCCGCGGCGGCCGAGCAGGAGTTTGAGGGCACCGCCGGGGGCGGAGTAGTCAAGGCGGTCGTCAAGGGTTCCGGAGATGTGGTGTCGGTTACCTTCGACCCCTCAGTGCTGGACCCGGAAGACCCCGAGCTGGTGGGCGACCTTGTTGTCGCCGCCCTCAACCAGGCCCAGGCAGCCTCGCAGGAAGCACTGGCCGGAGGAATCAACGAGGCGGCCGGTGGCCTGAACCTCGACGACCTCGGGTTAGGCGGATTGCTCGGGTAAGTGCCATCCGTGGTCCGTCCCACTCTCGACTGATGCCCGGTCATGTTTGAACCGCCCGTTCAGCGACTCATCGACGAGCTGGCCCGCCTTCCCGGCATCGGCCGCAAGAGCGCTCAGCGGCTCGCCTTTCACATCTTGAACGCCGATGAGGTGGATGCTGAGCGTCTGGCCAACGCCGTTCTCGACATGCGCCGCCAGGTGCACCTCTGCTCCCGCTGTTTCAATGTGGCGGCCGGGGTTGAGTGCACCATCTGCCTCGACTCCAGGCGTGACACCAGCATGATGTGTGTCGTTGAGCGTGCCCAGGACATTGTGGTGATTGAGCGGACCCACGAATTTGGCGGCCGCTATCACGTTCTAGGCGGCTCGATTTCTCCCATCGCCGGGATCGGCCCGGATCAGTTGCACTTCAGAGAGCTGTTGGCTCGCATGGAGCCGGAGGGTGTCCAGGAAGTGATTGCGGCCACCAACCCGACCGTGGAGGGTGATGCCACCGCCCTCTATCTGGCCCGGGTGCTCAAACCGCTTGGTGTCAAGGTCACCCGCCTTGCCAGCGGTCTTCCGGTGGGAGGCGACCTCGACTACGCAGATGAGGTGACCCTGGGCCGGGCCCTGGTCGGTCGGCAGGAGCTGTAGCGGTCCTCCCGTCGCTCCACGGGTAACTAGTCCGTCCGGAACTCGAATCAATCATTCCTTAGGAAATCGAGCCGCGACCGATGTCTCTGGTGTTGACGGTTCCTCAGCCTCAACGCCTCCTCAACAAAGGAGGGCCGGGTCCTCACAGCCGGCCCTCCTTTGTTTTGTGCAGATCTCTTTCTTCCCCTTGAAGGTGTCATGTTTCGCGACAGTTGGGACACTCAGAGCGAAACCGAGAGCTTGGAACTTGGGATGTCTTCTTCCCCGCCCTTGAGGGGCGGGGTGGCTTCGCCGCAGGCGGAGTCGGGGTGGGGGGCAACCCTTGCGGGTTGCTTGGCAGTTGCTTCGCACCTGCTCTTCAGAGGTGTCTCTCCCCCCTTGAGGGAAAGACTTCCCTAGGGAACCCGGACCACCAGCGCGTCGCCCTGGCCGCCACCTCCGCAGAGGGTGGCTCCGCCGATACCTCCGCCGCGGTGGCGGAGGGCGTTGACGAGGGTCACTATCAGCCGGGCGCCGCTAGCGCCGAGGGGGTGTCCGAGAGCGACGGCTCCACCGTTGACGTTCACTTTCTCGTGGGGGAGGTCGAGCATCCCGGCGCTCCATACGGTTACGCCGCTGAAGGCTTCGTTGATCTCAACCACATCCAGGTCGGAAGTCGAGAGATCAGCCTTCTTGAGAGCGAGGCGCAGCGCTTCGGCGGGCCGCTCGTGCAAGGTGGCATCGACACCGCCGATCTGTGCGTAGGAGAGGATCTCGGCCACCACCGGCAACCCCTCTGCTTCGGCGGCGGCGGAATCGGCTATCACAAGGGCGGCCGCTCCATCGGAGATCTGTGAGGCATTGCCGGCCGTGATCGTGCCGTCCTTGGTGAAGGCCGACCGCAAGCCTGCCAGCGAGTCGGGCGTCGAATCCGGCCGGATCCCTTCGTCGCGGTTGACCAGTATTGGCTCGCCGTGTCGCTGCGGTACCTCAACCGGAACGATTTCGTCCGCGAACACGGCCGACTCCGTCGCCTGGTTGGCCCGCTGGTGGCTGGCCGCCGCCCACTCGTCCTGTACCTGGCGGTCGATCCCCAGCCGGGCTGCGTTGGCGTCGGACTGGGCTCCCATGGTGCACTGGTCGAAGGCACAGAACAGTCCGTCGTGCTCCATCGAATCGATGATCTCGCCTGAGCCGTAGCCATACCCGTACCGGCCCTTGGGGAGCAGGTAAGGGGCATTAGTCATCGACTCCATCCCGCCGGCTACGACGAAGGTCGCCTCACCGAGGCGTATATCCCGATCGGCCATTCCAATGGCGGTCAGTCCCGACAGGCACACCTTGTTGATGGTGGTGGCGGGCACCGTCATCGGGATCCCTGCCTTGACCGCCGCCTGCCGACTGGTGATCTGGCCCGTCCCCGCCTGGAGTACATGACCGAAGAGCACTTCGTCCACTTTTGCTGGATCCAAGCCGGATCTCTCGAGGGCTCCCCTGATGGCTACGGCTCCAAGGTCGACCGCCGACTGCGTGCGGAATGCTCCGCCGAATCTGCCAATCGGGGTGCGGGCGATGGAGGTGATTACAGATGCCATGGTGTCAATTGTATGGTGCCGCCGGGTTGACGGCTCGCCTCAGGCGAGGGCGTCCACCGCTTCCTTGGTTTCCACGACGGCGTTGGCGATGAACCCGAAGTTGACCAGCGCCGCTTCGTAGCCGTCACCGATGTCGGGATGCTGCGCGGCCGCAGTCGCATCCTTCACCACCGTGACGTCGAAGCCGTCCTCGATCAACTCGCGCATGTGTGCCTCGGTGCACAGGTTCGCCGACATCCCGGCCAGGATCACTCTGGAGATTCCCCGCTTGCGCAACTGGAGCGAGAGATCGTTGGTCTCGGGACCGTAGACCTTGTGGGGACTGACCACGATTGTCTGGCCGTCGTTTAGGTAAGGCTTGTATTGCTCCAGCCAATCGGCGCCGGAGCCATCGAAGCCGTCCAGCGTGAGCGAACCGGTGCGGTCGAACATGTTGATCTCGTGCATCATGTTCTCGACGGTTCCCCCGAACTGCCAACTCTTGTCGGTGGGGTAGTAGTAGTGCGGAGACACGAACACGGGGTATCCACCGTCCTTGGCCGCCCTGAGTAGGTCCTCGATGTGCTCGACGGTGTTGTTGGCGATGACGCTCTCGCCTACCAGCCCCCAGGTAGCACCCTCGGGGCTGAGGAAATCGTTTTGCGGGTCGGTGAGAACCAGGGCAGTGTCGTTCGGTGATGTGTCCATGCTGTGACCTCTCAGTTCATAGCCCGCTCGTTCGCGGACGCTCTTGAGAGACGAACGATCCCCGGGCAGGCGATGCACCGCAAAGAGTCAGATCCCCGGCAGTTGGAATCCCTGATTCGCTAGCCGGGGTGGGGAGGTCCAGGGCCCAGTCCCAGCATGGCGTGCATGTGGCCCATGCAATGATCTTCTACGAAGGTCAGTCCGCCTTCGTCGGCGATCCGGCCCGCGACATCCGAGACGATTCCTAACTGGAGCCAAAACACCTTGGCACCGATCTCGACGGCCTTCTCGGCTATGCCGGGCGCTTCAGGCGCCGGTCGGAATACGTCGACCACATCCACCGGCTCCGGAATATCGAGCAAGGTGGGGTAGGCCCTCTGACCAAACACTTCGTCGTGGTTGGGGTTGACGGGGATGATCCGATAGCCCTGCTCCTGGAGGTAGTTCGGTACAACAAAGGCACGCTTTTCGGGATCAGGCGAGGCGCCCACGACGGCGATCGTCTTCGAATCCTCGTAGATTCGGCGGACCTCAGCAATTGGTGGGCGCGTCCTCATGTGGGCTGCACGCTAGTCGGAGGCCCGTGGGCTGGTACCCATCAGCATGAAGCGATCGGGGTCGGCATCGGGCATGACGTATTCCAGGAAATGCCCGATGGTCTCAACGGTGAAGCCACAATCTCCCAGCATCGCTTCGAGTTCCTCGGGCAGATACAGGTATCGGATCAGCCCGGCATGATCGCCTCGCTCGGGATCAATAGGATCCCGCAATTCGATCACGGCGCCGTCATGGCGGTGAAACTCAGGCAGGAGATAGTTGGTGCGGGTGTCGCCGTTGCTGGTCCAGACCCAGTGGATGCGTCCGTCGGGTTGATCGGTGAACACCGTTTGTGCCGGAGCAACATGGCGATCTGATTCGACCAGCAGCCTTCCTCCCGGCGCCAGCCAGTGGCTTGCCCGGTCGAACAAAGCCCGGTCATCTGACGCGCTCATCAGTCCAACCAAACCGAACATGAGGACAATGTCGAACGAGTCGGGTGGGAACTGCACCTGGCGCAAATCCGATGCAATGAACGTCACCGGTTCGTCAACGACCCGGGAGCGCGCTCTATCGATGATCCTGTCAACCATGTCAACGGCGGTGACCCGGTGGCCGCGGCTGGCCAACTCGATATCCAGGTATCCGTTCCCGCACCCCACATCAAGAACTCTCAGTTGAGAGCCGAAACCGAGAGCCTCCAACCAGTCGGCCCGTCCGTGGTTGATCCGCCGCAGGTAGGCATCGTTCTGCATTTCAACCATGTGCTTACCCCAGAACTCGTAGGTTCTGGCCAGCCGGGTCTCTGTCATCCGGCCACACTACGCGCAACGATCCCTGGCAGGCGGAAGGGCTAGGGCGTAACCTCTCGCCAAATGCTTCTCATCAACATTCACCACGTCGGGGTGGCCGTTCACGACCTGGACGCCGCTCTCGACGAGTACCGCCGCCAATATCGGGTGGAGCCGATCACTCGTGAAGTGGTGGAGAGCCAGGGAGTCGACGAGGCAATGATCGCTATCGGCGGCTCACATGTGCAGTTGCTGGCTCCCCTCAGTGCCGACTCGCCGGTGGGCAAGTTCCTGGCCGCTCGCGGCGAGGGCTTGCATCACGTCGCTTACGCGGTGGCCGACATTGAGGCAGCGCTGGAGCATTTGCGCGCCGAGGGTGTCCGGCTCATTGATGAAAAGCCCCGGGCCGGGGGCGGTGGTGCCAGAATCGCCTTTGTGCATCCGAAATCTCTTGCCGGAACTTTGATCGAACTAGTGGAGTCGGCGTGAGCGGTGAGATTGAGATCGTCGGGGGAGCCGGGGAGTACGAGGCGGCCGCGATAGTGGCGGCAATGCAGGCCATATTGGCCGAAGAGGAGGCAAAGGCACGCAGGCCTTCCACCACCTCTCGCTGGAAGGTTGAGTTGGAGGAGTTCAGCCCCGGCCGATGGGGTGTGGCGAACCCGGCCGGTAGTTCCGAACCGGACTCCGACTAGGCGGTCTTGCGCTCAGGGCGTTCGTGGACGGCCTGGGCGGTCGCAAGGGGGAGGGTGAAAGCGAAGCGGGCGCCATGGGGGAAGGCGTCGCTGTACGTGAGATCGCCGCCCATGGCCCGCACCAACTGGCGGGCGATCGGGAGGCCAAGACCAACACCACTGTCGGTGCGGTCGTCACCTTTTGTGACCTGTTCGAAGTGATCGAAGATCCGTTCCTGATCTTCCAGCGGCACTCCGGGGCCGTTGTCGGTGACTGAGATCACGTAGTGGCCCTCGGTCTCCTGACCATCGACGAGAATCTCGTCTCCACCGTATTTTCGGGCGTTGCCGAGCAAGTTGCGAAGGACCTGCTCGATCCGCCTCGGGTCGGCTTCGATGGTTGTGCCACCGGCCATGGCTACCCGGGCATCGGAATCGCCCCCGTGAGGAAATACCAGCGAAACGATGCGATGGGTCAGTGGGGCGGGATCGAAGGCTTCGGGTGAGATCGTCAGCTTGCCGGCCTCGAGCCGGGGAAGGATCAGGATGTCCTCGACCAGGTCGTGGAGGTGTTCTGCCTGAGTGCTGATGATGTCGAGGAACTCGTCTACTTCACTGCGGTCGAGCTCGTCCCAGCCAGCCTGCAAGGTTTCGGCAAATCCGGCGATCGAGGTGAGGGGAGTCCGCAACTCGTGGCTCACCATCGATACGAACTGGTCCTTGGCCAGATTTGACCGGCGAGCACTCTCCAGCATCTTTCGCTCCACCCCGCGAATCTTGTGAAGAGATCCCGAGGCAGCCGCCACCGCAATGGTGGTGAGGATCAGAAACAGCACAGCCGTCACCACGTTCACGTACAGGCTCTCGGTCACATCCGCCAACGGGGCCGGGGCGAAGTAGTGAGCAGTCGTGAACAACGCACCCATGTAGACGACGACCAGCATGGCCCGCCCGGGCGGCAGCAAGAGGAATGCCATAACCAGCATGTAGGGAGCGGCCGCCAGAAGCAGCGTCGGCCAGGTGCCGGTCATGAACAGCACGATTCCGATCATGGAAACGTCGATGAGAACGGCGAACAGCGTCGACCGTCCGGGTCGGCGGCGCCGGTATTCGTTGGATCCGCCTCCCACGATGAGGGTGATCAGAGCGAGCGCAAAGGCTTCCCACCCGATCTCGAACCCGATCGCGAAGATGGCGATGGCCGCGAGTATCAGATTGACTGTTCGGGTCCGGTCAAATGCCGGCCCGATATCGTCGTAGGCCGGAGGGGCCTGCGGGGCATGCTCCATTACCCCAGTTCTTCGGCAGAAATGCTGCTCTCATTGAGGTGTCTAGTCCCTGGCGGTGCAGCTACGGGGCGGGCTGAAGAGTGCCGTCGCCGAGCGTGAATTCGACGGCCGCCGCGCTCGTAGCGTTGGTGTTCGTGAGATGAACGGTGGAAGTCGTGGGTCGATATAGACCGGGGGTGTCTGTACCGTCCCCATCCCAGTCGCCTGAGAAGATCCGGTCCCCACCGGCCCCGTAGTAGAAGTCGAGTTCGGCCTCGCCGGTGACGTGGTCGAAGCGCAGGTAAAGGCGCCCGGTGGCGGGTCGGTGGAGGGCGATTTCGTCGACGCCGTTTCCGTCGAAGTCGCCGGCCAGGGGGACGTCTCCCGACTGGCCGAAGTGGTACTCCACGTCGGCTGCAGCAGTCGAGAGTGAATTGCTGAGATAGACCTTGCCCTGGGCGGGACGGTAGACCCCCACACTGTCGCATCCGTTGCCGTCCCAGTCTCCGGCGATCGGCAAGTCTCCCGCCCGGCCGAAGAAGAACTCCTCATCCGCGACACTGGTCGTCCGCGAGTTGCTGAGGTAGAAGTAGCCGCTTGTTGGCCGGAACATGCCCGGCGTCTCCATGCCGTCGCAGTCCCAGTCACCCCATATTGGCTGGTCGCCGGGCAGGCCGAAATCCCAGGTGGCGCCGGCGGCGTCGCCGGCGACGGCATGCCAGCGCCCGGATCTGTCAACCAGAGCGACTGTGGAA
>Ga0255048_10000414_pt1 | contig 33962 bp, 31 predicted proteins | sample JV7_2_2_MG_FD_183619 | JGI IMG/M metagenome (GOLD analysis project Ga0255048, IMG submission 183619) | Seawater microbial communities from Jervis Inlet, British Columbia, Canada - JV7_2_2 | ecosystem: Environmental > Aquatic > Marine > Inlet | place: Canada: British Columbia | collected 2016-10-06
TCGGTCCTGGGCGAATACCCGACCGAGTCAACTGCTCTCCATATTTATGGTGTGGTGTTGATCGTTGCCACGTTGTTTCGGGTCGTTCTTGACTGGTACCTGCGCAGGCATCCCGGATTACTTTGGCAGGCACCAAGCCGGGAGGCTCGGCGGCTGGGAACCGTGTTGGCCGCAGCGCCGGCCGTTGTCTACGGCGTCGCGGTGGCGATCGCCGATTGGGCACCAACTCTGAGCCTGCTGCTCTACTTCTCAATGCCGCTGCTGTACTTCGGGTTTGTCGCCCTCCTCAAAACGGACCCGAGAACCCAGGTCGCTGCTGAAGACCTCTCCTAGACGGTCGGATCAGCGAGCGCATTCGGGTCTTGAGGAAGCATCGGCTGGATGAACTCGACTATCCGGCGGCGTATCTGAGACGCACGATGTTGAACCTGGTCGCGAACGAGCGCCACCGTCGCGCGATACAACAACGGGCGATGACTCGTCTGGCCGCTTCGAGAAACAGCGAGGAGACGGCTCAGAGTTACCCATCACATCTTGCCGAGTTGATGCGGCTGGACCCCCGAGCGCGGGCGGTGCTCTACTCCCAGGCCGGAGCCCTCCCCGCCCCGATGCTCGACGACGTCATCGGCCAGGTCCGCGCCATCGACATGGACGACGTCCGCCGGCAGATCGCCGAACACGAGGCCAATCAGGCCGCCGACGGCTGATCCTCGACCCACACGCCGTCGCCTCGATCACCCTCCCCGGTCCCCCGCCGGGAGGGTGATCCGCGTAGTGGCCGCGTAGGCTCGGCATGTGCCGAGCAGCGAGGGACACCATGCAGTATGGCCTCTACTTCCCCAACTTCGGGAAGTTCGGCGACCCCGGCGTCGTCGTGGAGATCGCCGCCACGGCAGAGCGAGCCGGATGGGACGGCGTCTTCCCGTGGGACCACATCCAGGTCGGCCACTGGGCCGGGCCGGTCATCGACCCGTGGGTCGCCATGGCCGCCGCCGCGGCCGCCACCGAGCGGATCCGGATCGGCCCGATGGTGACCCCCGTGCCCCGGCGGCGGCCCGCCAAGCTCGCCCGCGAGGCCGTCACGCTCGACCACCTCTCCGGAGGGCGGCTCGTCCTCGGCGTGGGCATCGGCTGGCCGCCCGACGTGGACTTCGGCAACTTCGGCGATGCGGCCGACAACCGGATCCGGGGCGAGCAGCTCGACGAGGGTCTGGAACTCCTCGACGCACTGTGGAGCGGCGAGGTGGTGAACCACCAGGGCACGCACTACACGGCACTGGATGCCCGATTCCTCCCGCGGCCGGTGCAGCAGCCCCGTATCCCCATCTGGGTCGGCGGGATGTGGCCCCGCAAGCCGGCGTTCCGGAGGGCCGCCCGCTGGGACGGCGTCTACCCGATGGCCATCGGCGACACCCCGGACGACTTCGTGCCGATGACGCCGGAGATGCTCACCGACATCCTGGCGTACGTGACCGCCTATCGCGAGACCGATGGCCCGTTCGACGTGGCTGTCAACGGCTCGTCGTTCCCCGGCACCGAGAGTGGCCCGCCCGACGACTTCGCCGCGGCCGGAGCGACCTGGTGGATCGAGAACGTCGGCTGGCCTCCCGACGTGCCGCTCGACGCGTGGCTCGAGTTCGTCGCCGCCGGGCCACCCTCGCGGACGATCCGGTCGACGGGGACGAGCGATCAGGATCAGGAGGCGTAGCGCGCCAGCACCGGCGCCCGCTCTTCTTCACACGTGTCCCGGACCCAGCACCCGGCGAGGTGATCGTTCACCAGGCCCATCGCCTGACGAGAGAAGGAAACCAGTTGGATTCTGTCTGATCCGACCCGGCTCGGCAGCATGCACGGCCACTTCGCTTCCATAGCTCCCCGCAGATGTCGCCAGCCGGGTTGGAGCAACGACCAACTCAACGAAACCGACCTGGCTCCGCTCCCTTCTGCCGAAATCGCTGCACCGACGCTGATCGCCTATGGCACCAACGACGCAATCCGTCCCTATCGAACACGCAGCCATCGCCGCGAGCGAGATTGCCGACGCGAGCCGTGGCCGACTTCGACCTGGCATATGACCGCAGCGCCGAACTCGGCTCCTCACAGTCATCGTTCGAGGGAGCGCTCACCGGCGTGGGTGAAGTGAAGACACCGGTCCCGCTGGCAGGTCTATTGCTGTCAGTGTGGCTCCTTGCAGGCCGCTGGCGGTGGATAGCTCCTCGAACCGGAGCCTGGACAAGGCACAGGGGTCCGTGACCAGAAGGACCAACCGCAAGGTCACTCGTCGCCTGCGCCCAACAACACCGCCATCTTCGATCCACCAATCGAAGAACTCGCTGCTCACCTCAACAACGAGCCCACATCATCCCTCCCAGCCGGATATGCATGAACGAGCTGGAGCAGCGTTAGCTGTACGTCGCCCGCTGTGGTCGGTTCTCTAAAGAGACCACAACTCTCGCCAACGATGTTGCATTCACCCCCTGAGACCACAGGCAATATGGACAGTCACCCACTCGTAGCTATCACGCCGGCTTCTTGTAGGGCGGTCATCCAGCGGCTTGCGATGATTCCGTCACCGGCGTCGGTGGGATGCCACGGGTCCCGGAGATCACTCAGGCTGAAGCCGGTCTCCATGTCGACGACAATCACCGACGACTCTGCGGTTGACAGGCTGGCGAACGAGGCGATGGCGTCGTTGAAAGCGGGTAGGTCATCGGCACAATGCGGACGGCCATCGTCGCACGGGATGATTTGGGCAACGAGGATGATGATGTCGGGACTCACTGCCTGCAGGCCGGTGATGAACGACTCGAGATCCTCAGCGGTACTGGCGGGTCCCTCGCCGTAGAAGAGGTCGTTGCTGCCGAGGTGAATGAGGGCGACATCGGGCTGGAGAACCTCCACGCTCGCCGTGACACCGTCGATCACCGAGTTGACGAGGTAGCCCCACCACCCTTCGTGATCCTGATCGAAGTCGGTGGGACACCCGTACGGTTCCCCACCGTAAGGCGCCGATTGGCTGCCCACGAAATCGAAGGAGACTCCGGCGTCGTCCAGCATGCTGTCGAGGTAGCAGCGGTAGGTGCTCCAGCCCGTTTCTCCCGATGTGATCGAATCGCCGATCGGCATGATCGTGAGCCCTGCGTTGCTGCACCCGGCCCCGAGTAGCACCACCGCCACGACGGCTGCCAGACCCGTGACGCACCTCTTCATTGTCGGATCCTTTCCCGCAACTTCCGGGGAGGCGTTCTCTGTGCCCCTCATTTCCGGTCCCTTGGGACGAATGGATCGTGCCTGGGGTTGGTCAACATTCCCTCACGGAATACTCAACGAGTGTTCAGGAGGCTGACGTGCAGACCGCGCCGACCCTCACCAAACCACGCACGGATCCAACAGGAGAGCGCTATATGTGCGGGGTCAGGGGATTGCTCGCTCTTGGCCCCGTCAGCCTGGAGCCGGGGCGTCCCCCGTAGCGCTCGCAAACGGGTCGGGGAGATCGCCGCGCTGCACCTGCCGGCGCCACCGGAGCGTGAGCCACCAACCAAGGGGAATCGGCAGCGCCCACTGGAAGACGCGGTACAGCATGACACCGGCCGCCACGATGCTCGACCACTCATCGCCCGTGATCTGCGAGAAGAAGTACACGTAGAACAGTTCGGCAATGCCGATACCGCCAGGCGTGATCGGGATCATGGTGATCAGCAGGACGATCGCCCACACGACGAAGATCTCGAAGAGACCCAGGACCTCTTCAGGGACCCCGACGGCCCGGATCGCGAGCACCAGCATCACGTACTGCCACAGCTTGCCCAGCGCCGAGGCCAAGAACGCCCAAGCGCCACTCTTCGCGGCTACTTCCACGGCATCGTCGCGGAATAGGACAACTTGTTCGGCGAGATCGTCGATTGGATCTCGCTTGAATTTGGCGAGCGCCCAATTGCCGGCACGCTCGATCCGAACAGCGAGCCAACGCGTGAACCGTTCCGAGCGGATTGCTCCGATCAGGACGATGAGGACCACGACCAGGATCGCCCCCGCGATCGCCGCGATGAGCGCAAGCACGCCGAGGTCCTGGACCCCGAGGACCGCGAGCAGGATCACCGCAACCACGGGAAGCGAGAACTTCACGATCCAGTCGAAGGCACCGCTCAAGAAGATCCCGCGCATCGATGCGTGAGTCGAGAATCCCCATGACCGGTACATGCCGAACCGGGTCACGAGGTCCAGCGCCGGCACCGTCGAACCCACACCCGTCGAGGCCACCCACGCTTTCATACCCTGCCAGAGGCTCATGCCGGGCACGACGAGTGCGTACAACCACCCCTCAGGGACGTAGTAGATGAGACCTGCGGCCAGCAGGATCGCGAAATCCTGGAAGGTCAACGCCTGCAGCGTGTCCCAGACGACCTCATAGTCGATGACCTGCGGCAAGATCAGGACGAAGACGACGAACATGACGACCGCCGCCACGATCAGCGTGATCACCGTGCGCTTGCGGTCTCTTGCAGACGGCGGCTTTGGAGGTAGCGGGGCGAAATGCTCGTGCGGCGAGGCGTCGCCGGTCATGATCGTTTGGGGAGGGACATCGCCCGTGACCTTACCGCGGGGACGGAGCAGTACCGCGGGCGGACCGCTGAGTCCGTCGCGAGGAAACCCGCCGGTAGTGGCGGCACCCCGGTAGGGTTCGCCTCGCCGCACCGGGTGGAGGCCAGCGCATCGTCGCTTCCCCGGCGATCACACGGCGAGCTTCTCATCCGGTTGGACCGCCTCTTCGGCCGATTCTCGATCCCCCAGGCGATGGACGCCGCAGGTCGAGCGAGAGATCGGCACATCCAACCAACACCCCAAAACGTGGGGCAGGAGACATCATGCAGACCACCTTTGCTCAACTCGGGCTTCCCCAGCCGCTTGTCCGCGCCCTCGCCGCTGCCGGAATCGACGAGCCGTTCCCGGTCCAAGCCGCGACGATCCCAGACGTCCTCGCCGGGCGGGACGTATCGGGCATGGCCCCGACCGGGTCGGGCAAGACGCTGGCGTTCGGGTTGCCGCTGCTCGCCAGAGTCGAGCGTGCCGGCCGCCTCCGCCCGCGCGCCCTCGTCCTGGCCCCCACCAGAGAACTCGCAGAGCAGATCAAGAAGGAGCTGGCTCCGCTCGCCAAGGCAGGAGGCCGCAGCGTCATCGCCGTGTACGGCGGCGTTTCCTACGGACCTCAGAAGGGGGGGCTCCGCAAGGGCGTCGACGTCTTGGTCGCCACCCCGGGCCGGCTCGAGGACCTGATCGAACAAGGCGCCGCCGACCTGAGCCAAGTTGACATCGTCGTGATCGACGAAGCCGACCGCATGGCTGACATGGGGTTCTTGCCCGCCGTGCGCCGCATCCTCGATCAGACGTCGCGACGGCGGCAGACGCTGCTCTTCTCGGCCACCCTGGACGGCGACGTCGCCGTGCTCAGCCGCGATTACCAGCGCGACCCAGTCCGCCACGAGACCGGAACCGTGGAACCGGAGACCATCGACGCCAGGCACCACTTCTGGCTGGTGCAACACCACGACCGCGTCGAGCACACGGCCGACGTCGTCACGGCCAGTGGACGCACGATCGTCTTCACCAGAACCCGCCATGGAGCCGACCGCTTGGCCAAGCAACTCTGCAGGGTGGGGGTGGACGCGGTTGCCATGCATGGTGGCCGCACCCAGAACCAACGGGACCGGGCCTTGCGGGCCTTCTCGTCGGGACGGGCCCAGGCCCTCGTCGCCACCGACGTGGCCGCCCGCGGAATCCACGTCGACGCCGTCGACGCCGTCATCCACTTCGATCCGGCCGGCGACTCCAAGGACTACCTGCACCGCTCCGGACGCACCGCCCGGGCCGGGGCAACGGGAACCGTCGTGTCGATGGTGACCGGGAGCCAGCAGCGCGCCGTACGGCGCATGCAGAAGGACCTCGATCTGCGGGCCCCGATCGAGGCACCTCGCCTCGACACCCTCCACGGTGGAGGCGAGCACATCGCGGCCCCTGCTGCCCAGCGACCGCGGCAGGCACCGGCACCGGCACGGCCTGCGGCACGGTCTCCGCGTTCCTCGAAACCACAGGGCGACCAGACGCCCAGCGTCTACGTGGCGAACCTGCCCTGGGATACGACATCGGACGACCTCGAGAGATTGTTCTCCCGCCATGGTGACGTTTCGACGGCGACCGTCATCACCAACGGCTCCGGCCGCTCGAAGGGCTTCGGCTTCGTGGACATGCCCCACCAGGCAGCGGAAGCGGCCATCACCGCCCTCCACGGCTCGACCCTCGAAGGACGCGACCTCACCGTGCGCTTCGCCAAGCCCCGCCGCCACAACTGAATCTGTACCTCGGGCCAAGGGCCCCCAATGAAAGGAAGTGCCATGAAGGCATCGAACGTCGCAACACGCGACCTCAACCACCTCAGGCGCGGCACGACTTATCGCGCCACAACTCCTGACGGAGCCGCAACCGGCGAGTACCTCGGAATGGAAACGTCCCACGGCGACCGGGCCATCCTGTTGCGTCGCCGATCCGGGACCACTGCCGTCGAACTGGCCACCGTCACCTCGATTCGCCCGATCGCCGCCTGACGGACGTCACGTGCGGGCGTGAGCCGCGCACGCCTCGTCGGCTGCTCAGGCCCAGAGGTGGTCGACGACCTCGGCCCCGATGATGGGGATCTGAGAGGTGTCGTTGGTGGTCTTGGCGAGCAACAACAGGCCCTGCAGAGAGGCCAACACCCCCCACGCAGTCGCTGCTGGGTCGATGTCCTTGCGCAGCTCACCTGCGTCTTTGGCATCCTGCAGCGCCGCTTCGAGATAGCGAGCCCACTCCTCGAAGATCTCGACCAGACGAAGCCGGATCGGCTCCTCCAGGGTGCTCGCCTCGACAGCGAGATTCCCGAATGCACAGCCGCGGACGTGACCGGTGGCGGCCTTGATGGCGGAGTGACCCTCGAATGCAACGTCGAAGAGGCGTTGCACACGATCGCGAGCACATCCTCCCTCTGTGAAGATGGGGTCGAGGCCCTGGGATTTGAAGGCTTCCCAGTTGTCATCCAACACGGCGATCGCCAGGTCCTGCTTGGAAGGGAAGAAGTGGTAGAAGCTCCCCTTGTGCACCTCGGCGCGGTCGCAGATGCCCTTCACGCCGGTCGAGGCGTAGCCGCCGGCATGGAAGAGCTCCGCAGCCGAATCGATGAGGCGCCGACGCGAGTCGAGAGAACGTCCCATCACGACCTGCGTCATCGACCCGCTCCTCTCTTTGGCCCCGAGCCTCCCCGGCCGCGGAGCCGACCGGTCAAATCCCTGCTAGTAGCGTTGCTGGCAGGGCGTTCGCTGCGCTAGGGCCGAAAGTCCCAGGCGGCTGGTCACCCGATCGAGGCCCTCCAGACTGGCTGCCGCAAAGTGGCCCAGGAAGCGGTCGAGATCTTCCTCATCGCGGTACGCCAGACCGGACATCAGCGATTCCGGGGACGGGCTGGCTCCGGGGACAGGCCGGACTTGGCCGGCCAGTGGGGAAACTCCTTGACGCGGGCCGCTCCCCTTCCGTACAGTTCGGTCAATCGACCGACCGATCCGAAGAACGATGACCGCCTCACCTCAAACCGCCCCTGGCACCAAAGCGTTGATCCTCGACGCCACCAAGGCATCGCTGCGCGAATACGGGTACTCCGGGCTCTCCACCCGCAAGGTCGCCGTGGCAGCAGACGTTCCCCTCAGTCAGATTCACTACCACTTCGGGTCGAAGCGAAACCTGGTCCTCGAACTCCTCGACGCCGAGAACCGGCGTCTCCTGGAGCGCCAGGGCGACATGTTCGCCAGCGAGGCGCCCCTGTGGATGCAGTGGGAGACCGCCTGTGACTATCTCGACGAGGACCTTGCCTCCGGCTACGTCCGCGTCCTCAACGAGATGATCGCAGCTGGGTGGTCCGACCCGGAGATCGCCGCAGCCGTCCAGGGCCAGGTCGTCGGCTGGTTCGATCTGCTCGCCACGGTTGCCCGCAGGGTCGAGGACCGCTTCGGCGGCTTCGCCCCCTTCACCGCAGACGAAGTAGCCGCGCTTGGCGGGCTGCCGTTCCTCGGCGCAGAGATCGTGATCCTGCTCGGCATTCCCGAAGCGCGGCTCCCGGCCCGGTCTGCGCTGCGCAAGCTGGCGCTCGTGATTCGGACCATGGAGGAGCGCGAGGAGTAGCCATGCGAGCCCGGTATCCCGACCGAGATGGTTTCGTCGATCGCGCAGGGGTGCAGCTCGCCTACGAGGTCTACGAGAACACCGGTCCAACCATCCTCCTCATGCCGACGTGGTCGCTTCTCCACTCCCGGCACTGGAAGATGCAAATACCGTACCTCTCGCGGCACTTCCGGGTCGTCACCTTCGACGGGCGGGGAAGCGGCAAATCGGACCGCCCCACCGAGCCCTCTGCCCACAGCCTCGATGCGTACCTCGCCGACGCCGTCGCCGTGCTCGACGCCACCGAGACCGGCTCGGCGATCGTGTCCGGCGTCTCGTTCGGCGGATACCTCGCGGCACACTTCGCGGCTCGTTTCCCGGAACGGACCGACGGCATCGTGGTATTCGGCCCGGCCCTTGGACTCGGCGATCTGTTCCCAGAGCTGGTCGACCCAGCACGCGCCGAGTATCCCTGGGACGAGGAGCTGGACACGACGGAAGGATGGGCGAAATACAATCGATATCACTGGCTGCGCGACTACCCAGACTTCGTCGACTTCTTCATCGGCCAGATCTTCACCGAGCCGCATTCCACCAAGCTCATCGAGGATGCAGTCGGTTGGGCGCTCGAGACCGCACCAGAGGTGCTCGTCGCCACCGACCTCGCCGAACTCGTCGGCGGCGAGGAGGCGCTCGCGGCGTATCGGTCGATCGAATGCCCAGTTCTCGTGGTCCACGGTGGCGACGACCACATCATCCCGCCCTCCTTCGGGGCCAAGCTGGCCGAAATCACCGGTGGGGAACTCGTGACGTTCGCCGGCGGAGGTCATCTCGTTCAGGGCCGCGATCCCGTGCCCGCCAACCTGCTGATGAAGGACTTCGTGGACCGGATCACGGCGACACCCCCACCGTCCCACATTTGGATTCGCGGCATGTCACGCCGGCCGCGAGTCCTCTATCTGTCCTCACCGATCGGGCTCGGCCACGCCAGACGGGACCTCGCCATCGCCCAGGAACTCCGCGCCCTGGTCCCGGACCTCGAGATCGACTGGCTCGCCCAGCACCCGGTGACCCGGGTGCTGGCAGACGCCGGGGAGTCGATCCACGACGCCAGCCGTCACCTCGCCAGCGAGTCAGCACACATCGAAGCCGAGCAGGGAGAGCACGAACTGAACTGCTTCCAGGCGTTGCGTCGCATGGACGAGATCCTGCTCGCCAACTTCATGGTGTTCCAGGAGATCGTCGACGACGGCCGCTACGACCTCGTGATCGGCGATGAGGCCTGGGACGTCGACTACTACTGGCACGAGAATCCGGAGCTGAAGCGCTGCGCCAACCTGTGGATGACCGACTTCGTCGGCTACCTCCCGATGAGCGAAGGCCGCGAGGCATTCCTCACCGCCGACTACAACGCCGAGATGATCGAACACATTGCCCGGTTCCCCCGGGTGCGGGATCGGGCAATCTTCGTTGGGAACCCCGACGACATCGTCCCCGACCGGTTCGGACCCGACCTCCCCCTGATCCGGGAGTGGACCGAGAAGCACTTTGCGTTCTCCGGCTACGTGACTGGATTCACCCCGCCGTCCCCTGATGAGGTGGTGGAGACGCGCGCTGCCCTCGGCTATCTCGATGATGAGCGAGTGTGCATCGTGACCATCGGCGGCTCCGGCGTCGGCCGTGATCTGCTGGAGCGGGTCATCGCCTCCTACCCGGAAGCCAAGCACCGGGTGCCCAATCTTCGGATGATCGTCGTCGCGGGCCCGCGGATCGAACCGGATTCCCTGCCGAAGCACGATGGGCTCGAAGTCCACGGCTACGTCGACCGCCTCTACCGGCATCTCAGTGTCTGTGACCTCGCAGTGGTCCAGGGAGGACTGACCACCACGATGGAGCTGACGGCAGCCAATCGCCCCTTCCTGTCCTTCCCGCTGCGCAACCACTTCGAGCAGAACCACCACGTTCCCCACCGGCTGGCGCAGTACGGATCCGGCACGATCATGGACTACGCCGCGAGCTCCCCGGACGCAATTGCGGACGCGATCGCCCGCACGATCGGCAGCGACGTCCAGTACCGACCGGTCGAAACCGACGGAGCGGTTCGCGCCGCGACACTCGTCGCCGAACTCCTGGAGGTCCCGATGTCACCGTGAACACCTACGTCGAGCACCTGACCGCCCCGACCTGCGTCCGGTGCCGAACCACCCCGCGGTATCCGGAACGCGGACCGCGCTCACCAGAGGAGCACCATGTCATGAGTACCACCGTCACCATGCGCAACGGCATCGACGTCGACCAGCTGGTCGCCACGATCGGAGCCATCGAGAGCGACCCCAATCTCGGGACCTTCACCTTCCGGGCGTCGAGCACTTGGGAGGATGGAACGTTCAACAAGGGAACGATCCAGACCTTCACCCACGCCGGCGCAGACGACGAGACACGGACGGAGACCTTCGAGCTCGCAGGGGACGAACCGCCCGTTCTCCTCGGAAGCAACCAGGGACCCAACGCCGTTGAGCTTCTGCTCCAGGCCCTGGGGTTCTGCTACGCCGTAGGCTATGTGGCGAACGCCGCGGCGCGCGGGATCGAGATCACCCGCATGGAGTATGAACTCGAGGGCGACATCGACGTCAGGCCCTTCCTGGGTCTTGATGGTCCGCGACCCGGTTTCACCGAGATCAGGGCAAAGGGCACCGTGTCGAGCCCCAATGCGACTCGCGAGCAACTGGTCGAGCTGTGCCAGTACGTGCAGGACACGTCACCGGTCCGCGACTGCCTCGCCAACCCCGTTCCCGTCAAGACGACGCTCTCCGTCGTGTGAGGAGGTCACCCATGGAGACCGGCCGGACCGTCGACATTGCCGTGCTCCGTCGCGAGGTGCAGAAGCACTACGCCGAAGTCGCCACGACCCCAGATGGGGAGTTTCACTTCCACACCGGACGCGAAGCCGCAGCCCACGTCGGATACGACGACGCCGTTCTGGTCGGCCTGCCGGATGCGGCGGTCGAGTCCTTCGCCGGGGTGGCCAATCCGTTCCACTGGGGCCTCCCCGGTCCCGGGGAGCGCGTCGTGGACATCGGCTCCGGAGCAGGGATGGACGCCGTCATTGCCGCGCGCGCCGTCGGGGACGACGGTGAGGTCGTCGGGGTCGACATGACTCCCGAGATGCTCGAACGGGCACGCCACACCGCCGCGGAGTGCGGAGCCGCAAACGTCACGTTTCGTGAAGGGCTCGCCGAGACCCTCCCGGTTCCAGCAGGGTGGGCCGACGTCGTCATTTCCAACGGTGTGCTCAATCTTGTTCCAGACAAGGTGGCCGCCTATCGCGAGGTGGCCCGTGTCCTGCGCCCAGGCGGGCGTATCCAGATCGCGGACATCTGCGTCGACAAGGAAGTCCCGGAGGGGGCCCAGCGCGACATCGACCTGTGGACCGGCTGAATCGCAGGAGCCCTGCCGTGCGCAGGGTGGGCGACCGTGATCGAGGGCGTCGGGCTCGTCGATCTGGAATTCGGACCGATGGTCGACACGTACGCAGGAGCCAGCGGAGAGGGCAACGCCAGGAGGTTCGGGACGTTCGGCTATCCGTTCCGGGCTCGAAAGCCGTAGCGAGACGGCCCGCGCCAGGAGCAACCGAACAGATCGACCGCCCGGTTACGGACGCCGGAGTGGGCGCGGGCAGCTCGCGCACCGCTGCCATCACACCGCGCGCGGTTCCGCCTCGGAGGGATCCCCAACCGGCTCCCATGGGTCGCGGTCGATGAGCTTCAGGTAGGCGTATCTGACCACCTCACGACCCGTAGCGATCACGGGAACTGCGAGTAGCGATCCGATGAGCCCGGCGACCTGCAGGCCGATGATCAGGCCCAGCATCACGACCGCGGGACGCAGGTTCACGGCGGACCCCATCACTCGTGGTGCGATCAGGTTCGCCTGGAGCTGCACGACGAGCACATAGATGCCGGCAACGAGCAGAGCGAACACCAGGTTGTTCATGTTGTCGAACCTGGTGGTGCCCTGGACGAGCGCGGCGATGACCCCGGGGATCGCCGCGAGGATCGGGCCGATGGTCGGGATCATGTTGAAGATCATCATGATGAAGCCCATGAGAAAGGCACCGGGCAGGCCGACCAACGCCAGAACGGCCCACACCATCAGGCCCGTGATGAGGCTGTTCACGAGCTGGCCGTACATGTACCCGGTCCAGACCTTCTTGATTCCGGCAGACAGACGTGCGGCATCGCCTTCGTACCCGGGCGGAACCAGACGGAACAGGGCAACGTGGTACCGCCTGCTGTCGACGTTGAGATAGATGGCGATCAGGGCGGTCACGAGCGCCGAGGTGAAGAGCGCAACGATGATTCCCACCACAGACTGGACACTGCCCAGCAGTCCGCCGAAGAGGAGCCCGACCTGGCCAGGAGTGATCTCGATCACCGTGCCGTCTCCGTTGATGGGCAGTCCCCCCTCGCCTCGTAACCACCCCTGAATCGGCTCCAGAACCTGGCTCAGATCCATCGTGACCCCAACGATCACGATCTGGTTGGACTCATCGATCCTGGTGAGCATCCAGGTGCGGACCGTCTCGAGAAGATCGGCAGGATCCAGCTCACGCACCGAAGCGATCACCGAACCCGTCAGCAACACGCCGACGCTGAGCGTCAAGAGGAGCACGAGGACGTAGGTGATGATCAGAGCGACACCGCGCGGAACCCGCCACTTCTCGTTCATGATTCGGATCAGCGGTGCCAACAAGAAGGCGATGAGCGCAGACACGGCCAGGATCGAGAAGATTCCGCGGCTCAGCCACACCAGGATGAGCACAGATACGAAGAACCCGACGCCGACCGCCAGCTTCGTCTGCGCGCTCCACGGTGGGGCCGCAGGAAGACGTGCGGCATCGTCAACGGCCTGGTCGATCAGGTCGCCTTCATCGGCGGGGCCACTGCCCTCGAGTTCGAGGCTGTCCCGGTCGTCAGTCAGCGAACCTCCCCAGCAACCGGACCGAGGCTACCGATGACTCCCCTCGGCTCCGAGGACTGCTCGACGCCATTCTTGGCAGCTGGCCACAATGGGATCGACATCGCTCACAACTGTCGAGGACCCGCACCATGAACCCGTACGAACGTCTCCTTGCCGCCGTCACCGGACCGACGTGGTTCGGCACCATCGGCAGGAACGTGGTAACACCGCTCGACCGCAGACTGCACGGCAGTCGTTTCGCCCCAACCCGCCTCGGTACCTCCCTTCCGCTGTGCTTTCTCACGACGACAGGAAACAAGAGCGGGGAACCGCGGACGACCCCCCTGCTCTACATCATCGATGACAAGGGATCCCCCGCCGTGGTCGCAACGAACTGGGGAGGGCAACACCATCCCGGATGGTCCTTCAATCTCGAGGCCGATCCGGTGGCGACCGTCGAGATCGCAGGGAGCGCCTCGCCGGTCGTGGCCCGGCGCGCGACTGGGGACGAGCTGGCCCGGCTGTGGAGTGCATTCATCGCCAGGTGGCCGAACTACGCCAAGTACCGCGACCGAGCCGATCGCGACATCAGGATGTACGTACTCGACCCGGCGGCCTGAGCCTCAGCCCACCTCGATGCAGACGTACTTGGTCTCGAGGTACTCGTCGAGACCCTGATACGAGCCTTCGCGGCCGATGCCGGATTCCTTCCAGCCGCCAAAGGGGGCAACGGTCGTCGACATCAGTCCGGTGTTGACGCCGACCATGCCGTACTCCAAGGCTTCAGAAACCCTCCATGCCCTGGCGTTGTCCGCGGTGTAGAAGTACGCCGCCAGGCCGTATGGCGTGTCGTTGGCCGCGGCGATGACCTCCGCTTCTGAATCGAACCGGAACAGCGGAGCGACGGGACCGAAGATCTCCTCACCGGCGATGGTCATCGACAGATCGACATCCGTGAGCACCGTCGGTGCGTAGTACCGCCCTCCGAGATGGTGCGGTGCCCCGCCGGTCGCGGCGATGCCGCCGGCCGAGAGGGTTTCGGCGACGATGCTGGTGACCTTGTCCAGAGCGTCGTCGTTGATGAGCGGGCCGATGTCGACATCACCGTCCAGACCCGGCCCGACCCGCAGCTCCTCGGTCGCGGCGACGAGGCGCTCGGCAAACTCGTCGTACACGCCGGACTGCACGAACAACCGGTTGGCACAGACGCAGGTCTGGCCTCCGTTGCGGTACTTGGAGACGATGGCGCCGTCGACTGCAGCGTCGAGGTCGGCATCGTCGAACACGATGAACGGGGCGTTCCCTCCCAGCTCCATCGACACTCGCTTCACCGTTCCCGCCGTCTGGCTCAGCAGCACACGACCGACATCCGTCGACCCGGTGAAGGAGAACTTGCGGACCAGCGGGTGGGTCGTGAGCACTTCGCCGACAGGGCGAGGGGTGTTCGACGTCACGACGTTGAAGACCCCTGCCGGGATCCCGGCACGATCGGCCAATTCGGCGAGCGCCAGGGCCGACAGCGGCGTTTCTGCCGCAGGCTTGATGATGAAGGTGCAGCCGGCCGCGAGCGCGGGGCCCGCCTTTCTCGTGATCATGGCCGCAGGGAAGTTCCATGGAGTGATGGCCGCCGCCACCCCGATCGGCTGCTTGAGCACGACGAGTCGCTTCGAGGCCTGGTGCGGGGGGATGACATCGCCGTACGCTCGCTTGCCCTCCTCGGCGAACCACTCGATGAACGAAGCGGCATACCGGACCTCCCCGATCGACTCCATCACCGGCTTCCCCTGCTCGAGGGTCATGAGCCGTCCCAGGTCCTCTGCGTGTTCCAACATCAGGTCGTTCCACGCCATGAGGAGCTTTCCCCGCTCCCCCGCTGTCAACCTGGACCACGCCGGGAACGCTTCATGAGCGGCGACGACAGCGTGTTCGGTGTCGCCGGCGTCCATGGCGGGCACCGAGGCAATGACCGAACCTGTCGCCGGGTCCGCAACGGCGTATACGACGCCAGACGCCGCGCCGATCCACCGTCCACCGACATATGCCTGAGTGCGCAGCAGCGCTGCATCCGTGAGTCCGAGATCCGGCGTCGTCAGCGTCATGACAGCTCCTCAGGGAATGGCCGTGTCGACAGCGGCAACGACGCGGTCGAGTTGGGCGTCTGTCGTCACGAGTGGAGGACAAAACACAAGACTTCCGTAGGCCGGGCGGGCGATCACGCCGGCGTTGCGCAACGTGGACGCCACGTCGGTCTCACTGGCGCCGTCACCCGTCGTCACCGCCCACATTCCGCCGATACCGCGCACATCAGCCACTCGGCCTTCGTCACGAAGCCGGCCAAACCCGGAAGCGAAGGTGGCCTCGATCACCAAGGCGCGCTCGAGCAAGCCGTCGCGTTCGATGATCTCGAGGTTCTTCAGACCGGCGGCACACACCGTGGGGTGGCCGCTGTAGGTGTAGCCATGGCGCAAGATCCACTCGGGGTCGGCGCTCAGCGTGGCCCCAATGACATCGCTCACGATGACCCCTCCGAGCGGGAGATACCCGCTCGTCACTGCCTTGGCGAAGGCAATGATGTCGGGTAGGACCCCGAGCCGTTGGGCCGCAAACCAGGTGCCGAGTCGGCCAAACGCCGTGATCACCTCATCGAAGATCAGGTAGGCGCCGTGGGTGTCGCACAGCGCGCGGAGGCCCTCCAGGTAACCCTCCGGCGGAGGCCACACTCCACCGGCGCCCTGGACGGGCTCGGTGATCACCGCAGCAACCTCTCCGCCGTACTGGTTCAGCACCGTCTCCAGCTTCCCCAGGTCGTCGGCATCGACATTGACCATCTGGTCGACGAACGGGCCGAATCCCTCCTGGTTGACCGGCAAGCCGGACACCGAGGTCCCTCCGTAGTTGACACCGTGATACGCGCGTTCTCGGCTGATCACCACGGTCCGCTCGGGATGGCCGGCCTGCGCCTGGGCGACCCTGGCCAGCTTGAGCGCAGAATCCACCGCTTCGGATCCGCTGCCGCAGAAGAAGACTCGGGGCGTCTCGAAGGGGGAGAGCTGCGCTACGCGGTCAGCCAGGGCTTCCGCGGGTTCGTTCGTGTAGAACGAGAACGTGTGGAACGCGTTGAGCTTCCTGGCCTGGGCGGCAATGGCTTCGACCATCTCCGGGTTCCCGTACCCGATGTTGGCGTACCACAGCGAACCCATGGCATCGATGTAGGACGCACCCTCGCTATCGAAGACCAGTGCGCCCTCGCCGCGCACGATCGTGATGAACTCGTCGCGCGGCTTGCCTGGAGCCGCAAAGGGGTTGAGAAGAGCCATGCCGCAAGGATACCTGGACGCCGTCTGGTGCCGATCGGCAGGGGCGGTCAGTTCCCCATCAGGTTCACGACCTGGCGGCGGGTCGCATAGAGCCGTTTCGCCATCATCTCGGCGATTCGGGCAACGAGTCGGTAGCCGAACGCAGCATCAGCGTCGAACGCTCCACGCAGGTCATGAGCGTCGAGAGCGATCGCACGCACCGGAGTCTCCGCAACCGCGCCAAAGTGCCATTCGTACGGGTCGAAGAGCCACGACCAGCCCAACGCGCTCCCCTCGCGAAGCGATTCGATCTTGCGCTGCGCGCCCCCGTCCTCCACGAAGAGGGCAACGATCCCGGTGCGCACCAGGTAGAACGTATCCGCCGTGCCGCCTGCCGAGAAGATCTCGTCGTGGGGAGCGAACTCCACCAGGCGGGCGTGGCGGGCGAGCAGCGCCACGTCGCCGTCCTCCATCCCGCGGATCAGCGGGTGGGACCGCAGTTGGTGATCAACGGCATGAGCAGAAGCCACGATCGGAGCGTACTGCCGACCGACCGACGCCACCCCGCGGTCGACCGCCAATACACTCAGGCCGTGGCCGACATCGATCCTGCACACTTCTCTGAGACTCCATACCAGGACCACATCGGCCCGCAGCGTCAGTACGTCCGCGACATCATTCTGGGCGTCAACGATGGTCTCGTTTCGATCTTCCTGCTCATCGCGGGTGTCGTCGGTGGCGGCCTCGGCGTCACCGAGGTGCTCCTCACCGGCATTGCAGGAGCCCTCGCAGGAGCAGTATCCATGGCGAGCGGCGAGTACCTCGCCACGAAGTCTCAGCACGAAGTGTTTCAGGCCGAGATGGCCCTCGAAAAGGTGCACCTCGCCGAGCACCGTGAGTACGAGCGGGCGGAGTTGCGCGAGATGTTTCGCGAGCTGGGCGTTCCTGAGGACCGCCTCGACGAGCTGGTCGACATCATCGACTCGAGCGACGAGGCCATGATGGGTGTCATGGGCGCCCTCGAATTCGGCGTCGTCGACACCGAAGCGCGTAGCCCGTATCTCGCCGCGGTTGCGTCCGGTCTGCTGTTCCTTGCAGGAGCCCTTCCATCGGTGCTGCCGTTCTTCTTCGTGAGCGAACCGGTGCAAGGCCTCGTCATCGCCGGTTTCCTCGCCGGTATCGGCCTGTTTGCGGTCGGCGCCTTCAAGACGGCGCTGACCAAGCGGAGTGCCATCGTCTCAGGGTTCGAGAACCTCGCCATCGGACTGGTCGGCGGCGTCATCAGCTACCTGGTCGGCGTGGCGTTCGGCGTGGCCGTTTCCTGACGGCATCGGTACGACGAGCAGCCCCAGGTCGGCATGGTCCAGCACCCGTACGTCCGCATGAAAGTGCCTGGCAACGTTCTGCTCCGTGATGACCTGTCGAGGCGACCCCGCCGCCACCACGGCCCCGCCATCGAGCAGGATCACCCGGTCACAGAAGCGGGCCGCGAGCGTGAGGTCGTGAACAGCGGAGATCACCGCAAGCTCCCGGTCGGCGCGGAGCCGGTCGATCAGCCGGAACACCTCTTGTTGATGGCCGAGATCGAGCGCAGCCGTCGGCTCGTCGAGGAGCAGGACCGGCGCCTCTTGAGCGAAGGCCCTGGCCAGAATCGCTCGCTGCAGTTCGCCCCCCGAGAGGGTGTCGATCCTGCGGCCTGCCAAGTCGTTGAGGTCGAGCATGTCGAGAGCTCTGGCCACAACCGATAGGTCTCGATCCGACTCAGAGGCGAGGAGGCCCAGGTGCGGTGTCCGCCCCAACAGGACGTAGTCGGTCACGCTCATGCCCTGCGGAATCGCCGGTGTTTGCGGGACGAGCGCAACGGTTCGGGCGCGTTCTCGACCTGGTCCCGGTGCCGCGGCGCCGTCCATGGTGATGGCTCCGGTCGCAGACACCATTCCTGCGATGGCCTTGAGGACGGTGGTTTTGCCTGCACCGTTGGGCCCGATGAGGCCGAGCCACTCCCCAGGCCCCACCTCCAGATCCACATCGTGGACCACGGCGATCCCGTCATAGGCCACGCCGATCCCGGTGAGCGCGACCGCCGTCATGCCGCGATTCCCCTGCTCGTACGCAGAACCAGCATGAAGAACGGTGCGCCGAAGAACGCGGTCACGACGCCGATCGGCAGCTCCGCAGGGGAAATGACCGTGCGGGCCAGGATGTCTGCGACCACCAGGAAGGCTCCACCGAGGATGAGTGACAGCGGAAGGACGATCCGGTAGCTCGATCCGATCGCCAGGCGGATCGCATGAGGGACGATGATCCCCACGAAGGCGATCAGGCCGCTCACCGCGACCGCCGCCGCCGTCCCCAGCGTCGCCGCCAGGACGATCACCAGACGAACTCTGGTTGGGTTCAGTCCGAGGGCGCCGGCCTCACTGTCTCCGATGCTCATCACATCGAGGAGCCGCCTGGCAGCCAGGATCGTCACCGAGCACACGGCAACGTACGGCACCACGATCAACACCTCCGTCCAACCCACAGTGCTCAGCCTCCCCAGGATCCAGCCGTAGACCTGGCGGAGGGTTTCTGTTTCCCGTTGCAGCACGTAGGTCTGCACGGCGGTGAGGAAGGCGGCAACGGCGACTCCTGCCAGGATCAGGGTCACGGCCGTACGCCCCGACCGCACGCTGTACCCCATGGCATAGGTGATGGCGACCCCAACGAGGCCGCCGACGAATGCCGCCAGCGGCAGCGGATCGATCACCCAGTCGGCCGTCGCCGGGGCGAAGGCGATCGCCGCAGTGGCCCCGAGCCCGGCACCAGCGGCAACGCCGAGCAGGTAGGGGTCGGCCAGCGGATTGCGGAACGCGCCCTGGTAAGCACCTCCCGCCAAGGCGAGCATCCCTCCAACGAGCACGCCAAGCACCACACGCGGCATGCGAAGCTCCCAGAGGATCGCTTCTTGGCGCCCGTCGAGTCCGGTGTCTACCGACACGAACGGCAGACGATCGACGAGCGACGCCAGCACAGATCCGGCATCGATGTCCGCCGGTCCGATGACCGCACCGGCAACGACGGCAAGGAACAGCACGACAAGAGAGCTCGCGAGCCACCGCCCGGAGAGGCGGGTCGGCCGGAGCTCCCCTCCCGTCATGCGTCCGCCGCATCCACCGCCAGCACTGCCTCTGCTGCGGCTCCGACCAGGTCGACGACGCGGGGGCCCCAACGCGACGCGATGTCGTCGTCCAGCTCGATGACGCTGCCGTCGCGGACTGCGGCGAGCTGGTCCCAGCCAGGGCGCTCCGCGATCGTCGTGGCGTTCTGAGCGCAGCACTTGGTGTCCGCGAGGAAGATCAGCGTCGGATCCTGCTCGATGATGAACTCCGGCGACAGCTGGGGGTAGCCGAACCCGTCCGCGTCTGCCGGATCGGCGATGTTGACCATGCCGAGCCGGCCGAAGACATGTCCGACGAAGGTGATCGACGTGACCGAGAACAGCGTCTGGTCGAGCTCGTAGTAGTAGGTCGGCTCCCCACGCTGTGCAGCCGTAACCGCGGCCTCGAAGCCGGTGATCTCCTCCGACATGCTGGCCACGAGATCGACCGCAGCTGCGGCATTGCCGGTAGCAACGCCGAGCTGTTCGATCTGGGCGTAGACATCGTCGAGCGTCAACGCCGCCGGCTGCTGAATCGATGGAACACTGAGCACCGCGAGACCGTCCGCGAGATCGCCAGGATCGAAGAAGTAGACGACCAGATCAGGATCGAGTGCGGCCACGCTCTCGGCCGTGACTGTGAACCCGTTCAGGTCTGCGATCGGGGCTTCCGACGGGTGATTCGACGAGTCATCGACGGCGAGGACTTGTGACCCGGCGCCGATGGCGAACAGGGTCTCGGTCGCCGTGGCTGATAGCGACACGATGCGCTCCGGCCGCTGTTCGATGATGACCGGGCCGTTGCCGGTCTCGATCGTCACCGGGAATCCCGTGTCCGGGGCCGTGGTGGTGGTCGCAGGTGCTGTCGTGGTGGTCGCAGGGGCGACGGTCGTGGTCGTCGGCTGAGCCGGTTCGCCGGGCTCGCTCGCCCCGCCACCGCAGGCGGCCAGGACGAGGGCAACTGCCGAGGCAACGATGCCGACCCGATGGAACATCTCGGTCCTCCTCTCGCTGGGAGGAGGCCGTCCGGAGGCGGCTCGCCCCTCCTCCGAAGGCTCGACCGCTCACCACAGCAACAGGCGACCTGGCTCATCCCCGGGTCGGGGCATCACAGTTGCGGGACAGCGCCGGGATCACACCGGACTTCGCTCCAGCTGCGGTACCCGTGCAGAGCACGGGCCGCGCAGAGAAGCGTAGCGCACGCCGGTATCGTCACGCGAGTGAAACGCGGACTGCTGTTGGTGATCGCAGCTGCGGGCGCTCTGGCGGCCGTCGCCTACGCCGCGTTGCGCGACCCGAAACCGGAGGCCCCCAGCGGTACCTGGGAACCGGTGGATCACACCCCCTCCGCTTGATGCGGATCGCCATCCACCAGACCTCGGAGATCGCCAACCGTGCGGGACGGGTGCTCCTCGCCGAGCGCTCCCTGACCGCCCTGGGCCTGGTCGACTCCGCACCGTCCGGCAGGAACGAGCGTGTCGAGCGGGTGACCGCGCTCGCGGACTACGACGTCGTGTTCTCCGATGCCGACGATCCCGTCGACATCGCCCATCGGGCCGCCCAGGCCGGGGTCGCCTGCGTGGTGCGCGCAGAAACCGCCCCACCGTGGACTGCCACTCGTCCCTTGCTCGTCGGTGCAACTCTCGGAGGTGCCATCGCCCCTGCCCTCGCCGTCCATGAGGCGGCGGCCACGGCAGCCGACGAGCCGGTGACATTGGCGTGGACCGTACCCGGCCGTCCCTTGCGTCGCGGCACTGCCGTTGCCTTCCCCGATCCCGTGGGCTCGCTGTGGGCGGATCGCCGTGACCCCGGGCCAGCAGGCACTCGCCTCGTCGCACCGGTTGGCGGAGAGTGGGCCGCCGCGATGGCGATGGTGGGTCCGGCTGGCACTCCCCGTCGTGTGGTTGGGATCGCCGACCTGGCCGCCCACCTCGATGCCCTCGCCCTGGCGGCGGGCGTGAAGACCGTGGCCACTGGCGGCTTCGCCCCCGGGGTGCGCACGGCTGCAGACGCCGCAGAGCCCTACCTGCTCTCCGCGCTCGGCATGGGCCTCGAAGTCGCCGGCTTCCACGCCGCCTGACCAACGATGCCTCGCCGGCGGAGGCTGCAGTCGACGGCCGGCTACTCGCCGACGACGGTGGGAACCTGCGGGGCCGTCTGCTGCTCGGTGGTTGCCGACGTCGACGGTGGAGGCGTCCCGTTCTCCGGGCGGTGCACCGCAGGACGGACCCGCGGCTGGCTCGTCGTGACGATGGGCTGCGAGAAGGTCTCTTCGAGAACGACCACCTCGATACCGCCGACGATGTCACTGATGAGGTTGTACAGGATCGCTGCCAGCGTGAAGACGCCAGTGGCCATGATTGCCCAGATGATGGCGAGCAGCACGATCACCCGGAAGTAGAGCTCCCCGTCTGGAGTGAACACGATCGTCAGGCTGGCCAGCAGGTCGGTGATCCGTTCCGGGATGCCCCGCTGCACCGCGATCGACCACGTCACCCAGGTGCCGAGCACGAAGATCATCGAGGCGATGACGTTGAAGATCAGCGAGACCTTCAGAACGGTCCACGGATCGAATTTGCGGATGACGCGTCGGACGCGGCGAACGGCCATTGCCCATCGAGTGTAGGAACCGGCCTCGTTAAGGAGGGGCATTGCCCCTGCTCAGACGTCGTCTTCGCCGTTCTCCTCGGGGACCTTGGCCAGCGCAGACAGCTCGGCGCCGTCTTCGAGGTTCATCACCTTGACCCCCATGGAGGCCCGTCCGTGGCGCGAGATGTCGGCAACTGCCTGGCGGATGATGACCCCGTCCGTGCTCATCACGAAGATGTCGTCCTCGGGGTTGATCGCCCTTCCGGCGACCATCGGTCCCCTGGTCTTCACCAGCTTCATCGCCTTGACGCCCATGCCCCCGCGGCCCTGACGACGGAACTCGTCCATCTTGGTCCGCTTGCCGAATCCTCCGGAGGTGAGCAGGAGCACCTCGGCACCGTCGTCTGCACACGCCGCGGCCACCACCTCATCTCCGTCGCGGAGCTTCACGCCGCGAACACCCTGTGAGGCCCGGCCCATCGGGCGTACATCGCTTTCGGCAAAGCGGATGCCCTGGCCGTTTCTCGTGAACATCAGCAGATCGGATGACCCATTGGTCGGCCGTACCGCAACGACTTCGTCGTCCTCGGTGAGCTTGATGGCCACGAGGACCTGGTTCCTCGAGTCGTAGTCGGAGAATCTCGTCTTCTTCACCTGACCACGTTTCGTGAACATCACCAAGAAGCGGTACGACTCGTAGTCCCTGGTGTCGATGATGGCCTCGATCCGCTCGTCCGGATCCATCGGCAGCACCGACTGGACGAGAGCGCCCTTTGCCGTACGGTCCTTGCGCGGAATCTCGTGGGCGCGCACTCGGTAGACCTTGCCCCGGTTGGTGAAGAAGAGCAGGTAGGCGTGGGCCGACGTGTGCAACACGTGGGTGATGACGTCGTCCTCGCGCAGACCAGCCCCGCGTACCCCGCGGCCCCCGCGACCCTGCGTCCTGTAGGCCTTGGCGAGCACGGACTTCACATACCCCGCAGACGAGATGGTGACGACCAATTCTTCGTCGGCAATCAGATCTTCGAGCGACATCTCCCCTGTGTCCGGGATGATCCGGCTGCGTCGATCGTCTCCAAAGGCATCGCGGATCTCCGACAGCTCCTCTGCGACGAGGGACCGCCGCCGCCCCTCGTCATCGAGCAAGGCTTTCAGTTCGTCGATGAGCGCCAGCAGCTCGGCATGCTCTGCGCGCAGCTTGTCCGTCTCCAGTGCGGTGAGGCGCCGCAGCGGCATGTCGAGGATGTGGTTCGCCTGAATCTCGGAGAGCTCGAACCGCTCCATCAGCGCGGTGCGCGCGGCATCGACGTCTGCAGACGACTTGATGATCTCAACGACCTCGTCGATGTTGTCGAGGGCGATCAGCAGGCCCTCGACGATGTGAGCTCGGTCGCGGGCCTTCTGCAACCGGTATGCACTCCGGCGCTCGATCACCTCGAGCTGGTGGGCGACGTAGTGGTGGATCATCCCTGCGATGTTCAGAGTGCGAGGTACCCCGTCGACCAGCGCGACGGTGTTGACGGCGAAGTTCTCCTCCAGCTGGGTGTGTTTGTACAGCTGGTTCAGGATGACGTGCGGGTTGCCGTCCCTCTTCAGCTCGATCACCAGTCGCGTTCCGTTGCGGTCGGATTCGTCGCGCAGGTCGGCGATGCCCGCCACGGCCTTGTTCTTCACGAGGTCGGCGGTCTTCTCCATCACCCGATCCCGGGAAACCTGGTAGGGCAATTCGGAAACGATGATCGCCATCCGGCCCTTGCGCATCTCCACCACGTCCGTCACCGCCCGCTGCTTGACCGATCCCCGACCCGTGAGCAGGGCATCGGTGACCCCCTTGGTGCCCACGATGTAGGCACCGGTCGGGAAGTCGGGGCCCTTCACGAACGCCATCAGCTCCTCGGCCGTCGCCTCGGGATGCTCGAGGGCATGCAGCACGCCATCGACGACCTCGCCCAGGTTGTGTGGTGCGATGTTCGTCGCCATGCCAACGGCGATACCTGTGGACCCATTGACCAGCAGATTGGGGAACCGCGCCGGCAGGGCCAGCGGTTCCTCTCGCTCCCCCGAGTAGTTGTCCCCCCAGGCGACCGTGTCCTCATCGATTCCGGCGAGCATGTGGGCCGCGAGTGGGGCGAGCCGGCACTCCGTGTACCGCTGGGCCGCAGGGGGGTCGTCGACCGTGCCGAAGTTTCCTTGCGGGTCGATGAGCGGGTACCGGCTGGCGAAGTCCTGACCGAGCCGTACCAGAGCGTCGTAGATCGCCTCCCCGCTGTGGGGGTGGTACCAACCCATGACGTCGCCGACGACGCGCGCCGACTTGCGGAACGGCGTGCCGGGACGAATGCCCGCGTCCCACATGGCGTACAGGATCCGACGGTGAACCGGCTTCAGGCCGTCGCGCACATCGGGAAGCGCTCGCGACACGATGACGGACATCGCGTACTCCAGGAACGAGTCCTCCATCTCGCGCTGAACATCGATCGGCTCGATGCCTCGGGTTCCTGGGTCGGGCATGTCGTTCCTCGGTCTCGGCTCAGAAGTCCAAGAAGCGGACGTCTTTGGCGTTCTGTTGGATGAAGGTCCTCCGGGCGTCGACATCGGTCCCCATGAGCACCGAGAACGTCTCGTCGGCCTGGAACTTGTCGTTGAGGCGCACCTGAAGGAGGGTGCGCTGGTCGGGATCCATGGTCGTCTGCCACAGCTCGCCGGCGTTCATCTCGCCGAGGCCCTTGAATCGCTGCGGGCTCAGCTTCTTCTTCGCCTTGTGGTCGGCCCGGAAGGCGTCGAGCGCGGCATCGTCCTTGAGCCAATGGGTCTTCGTGCCGACCTTGACGCTGTAGAGCGGCGGCTGGGCGATATACACGTAGCCGGACTCGATCAGGTCGGGCATCTGGCGGAAGAAGAACGTGAGCAGCAGCGTGCGAATGTGAGCGCCATCGACATCGGCGTCTGTGAGGATCACGACCCGGTGGTAGCGCGCTTTGGCAATGTCGAACTCGTCGCCGATTCCCGTGCCGATCGCCGTGATCAGCGACTGGATCTCGTTGTTCTGCAGCACCCGGGCCAGCCGGTTCTTTTCGACGTTGATGATCTTGCCCCGAATCGGCAGGATCGCCTGGAACTCACTATTGCGCGCCTGCTTCGCCGATCCTCCTGCCGAGTCGCCCTCGACGATGAGCAACTCGCTGAGCTCGGGATCCTTCGACGAGCAGTCGGCGAGCTTCCCGGGAAGGCCGGATGACTCGAGCAGGCTCTTGCGTCTCGTCAGGTCGCGCGCCTGCCTCGCGGCCATGCGCGCCTTTGCCGCGTTGGTCGCCTTCTCGACGATGCGGCGGCTGTCGCCGGGATGGCGCTCCAGCCACTCGGGGAGGAGCTGGTTCATGGCCTTCTCGACGAACGAGCGGATCTCGGTGTTCCCGAGCTTGGTCTTGGTCTGGCCCTCGAATTGTGGCTGGCGGACCTTCAGGGAGATGACGGCGGTCACGCCCTCGCGAACGTCCTCGCCCTGGAGGTTCTGGTCCTTCTCCTTGAGAACGTTGCGGCTGCGGGCGAAGTCGTTGATCGCTCGGGTCAGCGACTTGCGAAACCCCTCTTCGTGGGTCCCTCCCTCGTGTGTGTTGATGTTGTTGGCGAAGCTGAGAATCGTCTCGTTGTAACCACCGGTCCACTGCAGGGCGATGGCGATCTCCGCGGTTTCGGACTTGTCCTCGAAGAAGGCGACCTGCTTGTGCACCGGCTCGCGGGTTGCGTTGAGGTGCTTGACGAAGTCGATGATCCCGCCCGCGTAGCGGAAGGACTCCTCGACCGGTCGTTCCCCGCGCTCGTCGCGGAACCGGATCTCGAGGCCCTTGTTGAGGAATGCCATCTCGCGCAGGCGAGCAGTGACCGTCTTCAGCGAGTAGTCGAGGCCGTCGGTGAAGATGTCGGGATCCGCCCAGAACACCACCTGGGTTCCGGTGCGTTTGGCCTCTCCGACCTTCTTGAGCTTGAACATCGGCTTCCCGACGGCGAAGTGCTGCTGCCAGTGGTAGCCGTCCCTGACGACGTCGACCTCGGTACGGGTCGACAGAGCATTGACGACCGAGATGCCGACTCCGTGGAGTCCACCGGACACCGTGTACGCCCCACTATCGAACTTGCCCCCGGCGTGGAGGGTGGTCATCACGGTGGTGAGAGCCGCTTCCTTGGTCTTGTCATGCCGGTCGACCGGGATGCCGCGTCCGTTGTCGCGCACCCGGACCCCGCCGTCTGCGAGCAGAGCCACCTCGATACGCGTGCAGTACCCCGCCATCGCCTCGTCCACGGAGTTGTCCACGACCTCCCAAATGAGGTGGTGGAGACCCCTGGGACCGGTGGAACCGATGTACATCGCCGGCCGGCGACGCACCGCTTCGAGGCCCTCGAGGACCTGAATGTCCTTGGCGTCATAGGACGCGTCGGAGGCGCGATTCGTTGTGCTCACTGTGCTCCTTCGAGGTGCCGCTCACCGGGGTGCGGCGTGAATTGACACTGGTGTAAGTATAGCCGTCGACCGGGCTCAACCTCTTGATAGCAAAAGGATTCATCGACCTGGCGCACCTCTGCGCTGCCCGCGATCGCGCGCCACGCGCACCTGGATCCGAGACACGATTCCCCTGCCGATTGCGGCGTCGATCTTCGCCCGGATCACCGCCAGGTCGTAGCGGAGCACTGAGGCATCCGCGCCGTTGGCGACCTCGACCGTGAGCACGCCGTCGCGCACCCCGATGGGGACCGACCGGTCGGCCCATTCACCGGCGAGTTCCGGCCATGCGGCCACCACCTGACCACCAGCGATCCCCGGCGCTCCGAAGCGTTCGATCACACCGGCGATCACGTCATCGACCGGCGCCGGATCCTTCCGCGCTGGGCCCGGTCGGTAGTAGGCCGCTCGTTGCGGCTGCTCCTCCCGGCTCACGAGATCCCTCCTTCCTGGACCTGCCATCGCCGCCCGGCGATGGGAACCTCATCGTCTCTCGCCGATGTGACAAGAACCTGGCCGTCGCCGAGCAGATCGAGCACGCCGCGGACCCGGGAAGGATCGAGTTCCGAGAAGACATCGTCGAGCAGCAGAACCGGACGAAGTGGCCCGTGCGCCCCGACCAGGCGATAGGCACCGACCCGCAGCGACAACGCCGCCGTGCGCTGTTCTCCCTGCGAGGAACGGGTTCGCGCATCACGGCCGTCCAACACCAGTGCCGGCCCATCGCGGTGTGGCCCGGCCGTCGTCGTCCGCTGCTCCATGTCACGTCCCCGCCGCTGCTCCAGGGTCGCCTGCAGCGCGCCGGTCAACCCGGCAACGTCCTCGTGGTCACCGGCCATCCAGTTCGACCGGTAGGACCACGTGAGTCCTCCGGTGCCTCCGACGAGGCGATAGCTCTCCCCCAACGGGCCGTCGAGCTCCGCCATGACGCGCCGCCGATGCAGGAGCAGCTGAGCGCCTCCTGTGGCCAGTCGTTCATCCCACACCGCGAGCGTGCCCGGATCGGCGCGGGACCCTTCCTGGCGCAGCAGGCTGTTGCGCTGGCGCAGCGTCCTCGCGTATTCGGTCTGGTCGGCCGCGGCCTGCGGCCACAGCTGGGCGGCGAGGTCATCGAGATACTCCCGCCGCTGCGCCGGGCCTCGCTTGACGAGATCGAGGTCGTCGGGAATGAAGGCCACGACAGGAACATGTGTCAGGACCTCCCTATTGCGGGTCGGTCGCTTGGCGTTGAGCAGGATGCGGCGCCTCCCGCCTGCCGGAAGCTCGATCTCGACGGTGGTCTCGCCTGCCGGTGTGGCGAATCCCCCGCGGACCACGGCTGCAGCTGCTCCCACACGTACCAAGGCCTCATCCGGGGTGCGGCGGACCGACCGGAGCAGACCCAGGTAGCCAACGGCTTCGAGCACGCTGGTCTTGCCGGCACCGTTGGCCCCGATGAGAACGTTGATCCCGGGCTCCGGCTCGAACCGGAGCGACGTGTAGCACCGGAAGTCGACGAGCTCGAGCCACGCGAGATGCACGGCCGATTCAGAGACGGACGGGCATCAAGAGGTAGCGGAAGCCGTCACCCTCGGTGCCGGTCAGTAATCCGGGCTTCAGGGGGTCGATCGTCTCCAGCACGACGGTGTCGCCTCCGATCGCCGCAACACCGTCGGTGAGGTAGCGGGTGTTGAACGCGATCGTCATGTCCTCGCCCTCGTAGGTGCCCGTGAGATGCTCGGTCTCTTCCCCGACTTCCTGGCGAACGACGCTCAGCTCCACGCCGCCATCGTGCAAGCTGAGCCGCACCGGGATGTGGTCCTCGGCAACGAGGGCCGCCCTTCCGACGGCGTCGAGCAAGGCGTCCTTGGCCACGGCCAATCGGTTCGGGACGGCCTCGGGAAGCAGCTGGCGGTAATTGGGGAACGTGGCATCGATGATCCGCGCCGTCAACCTGCCGCGGTCGGTGATGAACGACGCATCACGCTCCCCGAGGGCGATCGTCATCGTCCCGGCTCCGACGGTCCTCGCCAGCTCGCGCAGGGCCCGGTAGGGCACGAGTCGGGAGCCCGTCGTCATGACCCCGGGGACGTCGCGAACGGCGAGCCGATACGAATCCGTCGCCACCAACCGCAACCCACCTTCTTCCGGCTCGAACAACACGCCGGTCAACGTCGGCCTGGCTTCATCCGTCGAGGCCGCAACCCCGACCTGACTCAGGGCCCGGGTCAGAGCATCGCCATCGACCTCGACGGTGTCACCGCTGAGATCATCCGTGATCACCGGATAATCGTCGACGGCCATCTCTCTGAGTCGGAAGCGGGGGCCGTTGCCCGTGATCTCAACCTCGCCGTCTGCGGACGCCATCGACACCGCGCCTGCGGGGAGCTTGCGCACCGCTTCGGCTGCCAGCTTCGCCGGAATGACTGTCTTGCCGTCCTCGAGCGCCTCCACCTCGAGATATGTGCGCACGGTGACCTCGTTGTCGGTACCGGTCACCTGCAGCCGTCCCCCGGAAACGTCGCACAACACGCCCTGGAGGATTGGAAGGGGAGACCGCGTCCCCACCGCCCTGCCAGCCCTCGCCAGCACATCTGCGAGATCATCTCGTTCCGCTCTGATACGCACAGTCGTTCTTCCCCTGCTTCTACTGATTCTTAGTATTGAAGATTGAAGGAGTAGTCGTAGTAGGCCCTGTGGATTGGGGACAAGAGGTGAAACCCCAAATACCACAAGGGTTCGTCATCCCCAGGGGGTGGGGACGACGGTGATGGTTGTCCCCAGGGTTTGACCGGGCGGCGGGGAGTTGGGGACAACTCGTCACGATGTCCTCAACTTCTGGGAGAGGTGGGTGACATCGCTGAAGACCTCGCGATCGCGCTGCATCAACCCCTTGATCTTCTCGACGGCGTGGAGGACGGTCGTGTGGTCGCGACCGCCAAAGGCGTTGCCGATCTTGGGAAGCGACAGGTCGGTGTGTTCTCGGCAGAGGTACATGGCGATCTGTCGGGAGCGGGCCAGCGGTTGCTTCCTGCTCGGTCCGGTGAGCTCACCTGCGGTGAGCCCGTAGTAGTTGCAGGTGATGTCGATGATCCCCTCTGCGGTAGGCGGAACATCCGCATCCATCCCGATGACATCGCTCAGCACCTCCTGAGCCATGGGCAGGCTGATCTGCTGGCCGGTCAGCGCGGCATACGCGGTGACGCGGGTCAATGCTCCTTCGAGCTCGCGGATATTGTGTGACACGTGTTCCGCAATGAACGCGAGCACCTCTCGGGGAACGCGCATGGGGGCGAATTCGGCGTTCTTACGCAAGATGGCGAGGCGGGTCTCGACATCCGGGGTCTGGATGTCGGTGAGCAGGCCCCACTCGAACCGGCTCCGCAACCGATCCTCGAGGGTCGACAGGTGCTTGGGATGCCGATCCGAGCTGATCACCAGCTGCCGGCCAGCCTCGTAGAGACTGTTGAACGTGTGGAAGAACTCCTCGAGGATCTGCTCCTTGCCCTCGAAGAACTGAACATCGTCGAGCAGTAGGACGTCGATCGTTCGGTAGCGGTTCTTGAACTCGTCCATTCGCTTGCGCCGGATGCCATTGATGAAGTCGTTGAAGAACTGCTCGGAGGACACATACCGCACCACGGCACGGGGGTCGAGCTCACGGCGATGGTGGCCGACGGCATGGAGGAGGTGCGTCTTGCCCAGCCCGGCGTCTGCGTAGATGAACAGGGGGTTGTAATGGCTTCCCGGTTGCTCGGCCACGGCGAGTGCGGCAGCGTGCGAGAAGCGGTTCGATTGGCCGACAACGAAGTTCTCGAAGGTGTACTTGGGGATCAGCCGCGGTCCGTCCGGAGCGGTGGTGACCGGGAGTTGGGCCTGATGCGGGGTGCGGGTCTCCTGTGGAACCTCTTCGGGTTCGGTGGGCTGGGGTTGAGCCGCCAGTTGCACGGTCACGCGGTCACCGAAGACCTCCATGGCGCTCTGTTCCAGCGCCGGCAGGAAGCGATCGTTGACCCAGTGGTAGTGGAAATCGGTGGGAGCTACGAGGTGCAGGGTGTGGTCGTCGAGATCGGTGTCGAGCGGTCGAATCCAGGTGTCGTAGGCGCTCGGGGTGATGCGGTTCCGCAATCTCTGGTGGAAGTCATCCCAGTGGGATGGTGAGGAGTGCGGCGCAGCCACGGTCGTCCTCGCTCCTCTTTCGTCGCGGTGCCATACGTTGCTGTCCACACACATATCCACAGGATGTGGATGGGTAGGCCCGCCCACCGGGCGTGTGTGTTGTCGTTCGTCCCGGGGGAAGAATGCGGTCACCCGCCCAAGGCTGGCGGCGAGTATATGGACGGCAGGCGCTCAGCGGCAAGAGCGCTAAAAGTGGCGGTATCCGTCGATTCCCTTGCGGTCAATCGCGAGATATCCCTTGACACGTAAGCGATTCGACAAGTGGTAAATACTACCAAACCAACCGACCGCCGGTCGAGAGGGGCTAGCCCATGTTTCGCGAGCGGTCGCGATGTTTCGCGTTCCAGCGGACCACTGTGGTTCGGCCCGTCGGAAACGGCACTGCCGAGGCCAGTATCGGCTGCAGTGCGGCTAACCTGCTCGGCATACCGCGTACCTCTCCCGCTGGGAACACCGCTCATGAAACGTACCTACCAGCCCAATGTTCGCCGACGTAAGCGCAAGCACGGCTTCCGGTCCCGCATGCGGACCCGAGCCGGCCGCGCCGTCGTCAGGCGTCGCCGTGCCAAGGGTCGCCGCGAGCTCACAGCCTGACGGGCGCGGCCGTCCCTATGTATCGCTGCGACCCGGATCGGCGTTTTCGGCGATCTATCGCAACGGCATGCGACGGCGGGTCGGTGGCGTCGTCGTGATCTGTGCGCCGGGCCATCCCGGGTCGCCGCAGCTCGGGGTGGTCGCCACGCGGCGGGTGGGGAATGCGGTGCAGAGAAACCGCGCCAAGCGCAGGTTGCGCGAGGCAGCGGCCCGGGTGCCGTTGGAGCGGGACACGGCGTACGTGCTCGTCGCGAGTACGGAAGTCGCCGAGGTCCCCTTCTCCCGGCTCACGGACTGGCTGCGACGTGCGACGTCGAGGAGGACGGATGACGGGTGAACCCACGGCCACCCGGCGCCCAGGACCGGGCGCCCGGCTGGTGATGCTGCTCATCCGCGGCTATCAGATGGTGCTCTCCCCGGTCTTCGGTGGGAGCTGTCGCTACCACCCGAGCTGTTCGCACTACGGGATCGAGGCGGTGCAGGTCCACGGTGCGGTCCGTGGCTCGTGGTTGGCAGTTCGCCGCATCGGGCGTTGCCATCCCTGGCACGAAGGTGGGCTCGATCCCGTGCCCACCCTGACCGATCAGACTCCTCGCGATCAGAGGAGTCCCTCGTGAACCCATGGACCCTGCTCGTCGATCTGCTTGGGTCCGTGCTGGCCTTCTTCTACCAAATTATTCCAGTCTATGGAATCTCGATCATCCTGCTGACGATCACCATCGGGATTGTGCTCTTCCCGCTCACCTTGAAGCAGACCCGGTCGATGCGCGCCATGCAGGAGATCCAACCCGAGGTCAAGAAGCTGCAGAAGGAGCTCAAGGGTGATCGCGAGGAGCTCAACAAGCAATTGATGGAGCTGTACAAGGAACGTGGAGTGAACCCGGCTGCCGGCTGTCTTCCCCTCGTGCTCCAGATGCCGGTGTGGTTTGCGCTGTTCTCGGTGTTGCGCAACCCGGCCGGGGCGATTCCCGAGAGTTCCGATTTGTTCGATGTGGTGGTTCCGGCGCAGCGACTCCTCGAGCAGATGAGGGACAACGGTGGGGTCCTCCTTGATGGCCGCTTCCCCCGCGACGCCAGCCTTCCCATCATCGAAGAAGCCGTTGAGGCGATCTTTGCGCCCGTCAAGTTCCTCGGGATGAACCTGATGATCAACCCCAGCGACGCCTTCAGCTGGTTCGTCACGCGTGGTGGATTCGACCTGACAGGGATCCTGCCCTTTCTCCCCTACCTCCTCTTGATCGCTGTCATCGTCGCTGCCGGTTTCTATCAGCAGGTCCAGACCACCCGCACTCGGTCCAGCAACGGCCAGGCTGCCGCCCAGTCGTCCCAAGCGGAATCCATGCAGAAGGCCATGCGGTTCATGCCGATTCTCTTCGGGGTGTTCTCGTGGAACTTCCCGACCGGCTTGGGTCTCTATTGGGCAGCGAGCAACGTGTTCCGGATCGGACAGCAGGCGCTCATCATCCGGATGGACGATTCTGGGGGTGATGACGCCCCGAGTGCAGGGACGCAGAGCGATGGGCCCGATGAGGCCGGCGGCAACGGCGATCAGAGCCGTCCGTCCCCCAACGCCAGCAAGAAGAAGCGCCGCAGGAGGAAATAGTGGAGATGGAGTGGGTTGAAGTCCATGGCAAGAGCGTCGATGTCGCAGTAGCCGCTGCCCTCAAGGAGCTCGGCTTGAACTCTCGTGAGCAGGCGCGCGTCGAAGTCATCCAGGAGCCCACCGCCGGGTTCCTTGGGCTCGGTGGCAAAGATGCCATCGTCAAAGTGTCTCGTCAGCCGAAGAAGTCGCGGCGCCGGCGGGGGAGACGAGGCGGCGGCAAGAACGAACCGCACCGCGGGGGCGATCAGGCCCGGGCGTCGGGTAGCCAGGGCTCCCGCAAGAAGAGCACGAAAGCGCCGTCGTCGAAGAAGAACGGCGGGAACCAGCGGCCACAGAAGGGCACAACCGTGGAGAACAAGGACGAGAACCGGCCGGAGCCGGCTTCTATCGAGGCACAGGCCGAGGTGGCCAAGGAGTTCCTCACCGGGCTGATCGATGCCTTCGGTCTCGAAGGTGCCGTCACCACTCGGATCGACGATGACATTCTGTGGATCGACGTCACCGGGCCCCAAACCGAGGCCCTGGTCGGTGCCAAGGGTGCCGTGCTGCAGTCGATCAACGAACTGACCCGCACCGTGGTGCAGCGCCAGACCTATGGCGCTCCCCGGATGCGGCTCGACATCGCCGGCTACGGGGAACGCCGCCGGGAGGCACTGCGCATCTACACCACCCGTCTCGCCGAGCGCCTGCTCGCTGATGGTGGTGAGATCATGCTGGAGCCGATGAATGCCGCCGACCGCAAGGTGGTTCATGACACCATCGTGGACATCGCCGGTATCAGCTCCTTTTCTGAAGGCGAGGAACCCAATCGGGCGGTGGTCCTCAGTCTCGAAGCGGGGTACGGTCCCCCGGCAGACGCCACCCCCGTCACTGACTCCGCAGACGACACCGCAGACCCGGCGACCGGTGACGGCGCTCCGGCCGGTGACGATCCGGCCGACGGCG
>Ga0255048_10000418_pt1 | contig 33783 bp, 28 predicted proteins | sample JV7_2_2_MG_FD_183619 | JGI IMG/M metagenome (GOLD analysis project Ga0255048, IMG submission 183619) | Seawater microbial communities from Jervis Inlet, British Columbia, Canada - JV7_2_2 | ecosystem: Environmental > Aquatic > Marine > Inlet | place: Canada: British Columbia | collected 2016-10-06
TGGATCAGTATCACGGCGACCCTCTGTACGCGCAGCTGCATGTCCTGTCGCGCGAGCGCCCTCTCGTCCGTGAGATGTTGAAGACTGCTGCCTTCGAAAAGGTGGCGGTCGACAGTCTGCCCTCCACCGCTTTCGCGTGGGAAGACGAGCGACGGTTTCCTATCCATACGAAGGAAGATGCCGTTGCCTCAATCTTATACCGCAGTAAATGCGCTTCTGTGCCTTCGCACGTAGACGACAAGCTGGCCAAAGCCACAGAAATCTATGGCATTGAGGATCATGTTTTTGCGACCAAGATCGCGCACGTAGGTACACCGGAGGTGGAGTACGCGCTGCCGGTCTACAAGCAGAGCATGGAGAAGACAGCCGTGGCTGCTCGGCTTGGAGAGGAAGTGCTTTACAAAGCCCTCACCTCGGGAGCCTCAAAGTCCCCCATGGTACAAAAAGGCTTGGGAGCCTTAGAGCGCGCTGGTACTGCCCTCGGAGGGAAAGGCGTAGAGCAAGCCACTGGCCGTGGGCTCATGGCCGCTGGTGGACTTGGGGCCGCAGGTACAGTGGGTACCGGAGCAGCAGGGTACGCTGCTCTGAGCGGTGACGAGCCGGAAGACCAAGTTCGTGTTGCCTACGAATTGGACCACGAAGAGAGCCGCTTGCCGCTGGGCAACGAAGGTCAAATCAAGGTCGCTGAGTACGTGCTCAAGCGTGACTACCAGAAGCTCCCGATGGAAAAACGAGCCGATGCGTTCTCCCGGCTGGCCCTCGCGGCAAGAGAGAAGGGCATCGAGCTGGAACCGCTCACCATGAAGATGGCGGGGATGACTATCTGCAGCACCCAGATGCTGCGTGACTGGCTGGGAGCTCGCGCTGCCGCTACCGAGAAAATAGCCAGCACCGGGGGTGCCAGTTGGGGCCCCATGTATGGGGAAGGTGAGGGAACACGCGGAGCACCGGATCCCCTGGCCTCGCTCAGTAAACTCGCTCCTCTTGCGAAAGCTCTGGCTTCAGAAATGAAAGAAGCGCAGGCACAGAAAGTCGCTGCGGCTTTCGACAAGCTCGCCGACGACTTGCGCAAGTCACCGCCGTTCATCCAAGACCGCCCGAGTCTCGTCAAGCTGGCAGCAGCCATCGACACGCTTGACCGCCTCGTTGGGTTGAACCAGCACTACGACCGCAAGCTTCCCGACCCGCTGCAGACCGTGTTCAACACGGAAAAGGTAGCGATGGAAATGGCTGACGTTGCAGGCATGCAGGTACCTGTAGACCAGCTCATGCAACTACCTCCTCAAATCTGGGAGCAGGTAGACATGCCCGAGCTCGCTGAGGTCGCCCAGGCAGGTGACCCTGCGCTGTTCAAGCAGATGTTCGAGACGATGCCCCTAGACATCAAGGTCGCTCTCCAGGCACACTTAGGCTGATGACTATGTTTTATCGGGCGGGACGCTACGCAGCTCTGGTGAAACTGGGCATGGGTCCTCCAGGGCCAACACCTACAGGCCCTGTGCAAAGAGAATTCTCCGCACCCCGTTCCATCGCATCTGCTCCCGTAAATCAGGGGCGGAAACCTGGGGAAAGCTACGGGGACCGTGTGACCATGAAAAACATGACTCCACGTGAAAAAAGCCAACGCCTAATGTACTTGTTCAGTAACTAATGACTACCTCTGCAGCGAAAGCAGCTCTCCGTGACGAGAAAACATGTGCGTCAGCGTGCATGTTCGCCATGGATGCGCTCTTGGGATCTTCATGGAGAGCGTGGGAGCCTGAGACCCTTTGGCTCTCACTCACTCGGATGAGGGTCCATGTTCCTGATGAGAATCGGGAACAGATCATGGCAGCCCGCAGCCTCATCACCACGGGCCGCTTCTACTATGACATGCATGCCTTCGAGAAAACATGCATGAGCTTCAACAACGAAGAGGGTAACTACGACGCCCTCGATGACGCCCCTGTCATGTACATCAGCTGGGCGGTAGCTGAAGCGGAGATGATCCACCGCTTTTACGAAGACGGAGAGACGGGCGTATTAGACCGAGAGCCTGTCTGCTACACCGCAATACAGCTTCACCGTGCTGGGTTCGTGCAGGCCCCTACCCCCTTGGGCTGGGCTCAGAAAGAGCTCGACAAGCACAACGCCAATGATGCCGCATGTAAAAAACTATGTGCTACGGTGCGAGAGGGATGGGCTGCTGCACCCAGGGGAGATGACCTCCTGAGTGCAGCATTTCCCGAAACTCCCGAGGGAGTACAGCTTGCTCGACTAGCCGCTGTCCACGTCTATCACGAACGTCGTCGTAAAGAACGTGAGCAGCAGCTAGCCAAGCTCAAGACCTAGAATTCGACCGTCCATTTGATCTTGTACTCGTACATGGGTACCGCTGGCACGTACACGTAAGAAGCATCAAGGAAGAGAGTGCTCTCCCTTTCCTTGTTTACTGGGCCGGGTCTCGGCCTTTGATTAAACCCGCGTCTTGCTTGTACTTCCTCATGGCCTCGACGATGACCTTCATCTTGTTCTTGTAGGCCGGGTGTCCCTGCATCGCACCGGACAGCTTGCTGAGGTATTTCTCCCCTTCAAGCCCTCGCTCTTTGCCCTGCTCGTTGAGGTGCTGGGCAGCGAAGGTGCTCAACAGCTCGTTGGGCAGGTCTCCGATGTAGAGGGCGATGTTCTTGGCGATCTTGGCCGGGTCCGGCATGGAGCTGAAGAGCTCGATGGCGACCGACTCGTTGAGGTCGTTGATGACCCCAGCGCGGTTCTGCTTCTTGCGGGTCTCGACGAACACACCTTGTGCGTCGATTTTGCAGTTCAGGAGTGCAGCCACGCGCTTCCGCACGCTGCTGTTCGGCTTGTACTTATGGATGATCTCGCTGGGCTGGATGAGCGTGTTCTGGTCCGCGACGAAGTCGAGAAACTTGCCCGAAGCCACGGATCCGATTTGACCTTCGACGAGTGCACGTACAGCAGGCCCCGTCAGGTCCATGCCTGCCGCTTCGGCCCCCTCCATGATGTTCGAGACCTTCTCCCAGTTCGACGGGCACGTGAAGGTCTTGCCTGCGTCCCGAGCTCCAGCGTCGTAGAGGTAGTTCGAAGCCGACTTGATAAACGCGGGCACCAACGGGTACCACTTGCTCTTCTTGGTGTAGTCCAGCCACGCCTTGAGGTCATGTACGCAGTACACGAAGTTGAGGCGCTTCCGGATAGCGTGGTCCTTCTCCGCCTCGTTGACGAGATACACTCCGTCAGAGGGGTTCATGGCTGCCACGACCATGATGTTTCGGTGGAGCGTGAAGTCGTGAATCCGACGCTCGTCGGTGAGTGTGAACAGCGCGTTCACGAGAGCCTTGTCTCCGCGGTTCCACTCGTCGAGGAAGAGAATCGCGTTCCCTTTCCTTTCTGCGATCTCGTTGAGTTTCAACATCCACCCAGGGGGGACGAAGTCGAACGACGCTCCATCAGCGGCGAACATGATCATCGAGATCTCTTCTTGCGTCATGTGACCGAAGTTGAGAATCTTGGTGTGACCGCCTTTCTCGGCTGCCCACTGCTGTACAATGGGGGTCTTGCCAATGCCTGTTTCCCCCACTAGGCAAACAGTAAGTCGTTTGGGCATAGCCCATACGACATCAAGGATTTTGGGAACCATCCCGATGTTCGTAGGCCGAACCCCGAGTTTCTCCCAGGGGTCGACCATATCCTTTTTATCTGACATACTTTTTTTCGCTATACTCTTCTAGAGGAAACCGCAATGGTTACCGGGCTTGACGACATATCAATACGGAGATCGGAGTGGGTAACCACACTCTTGTACCTCGACGGGAAACCTTTTTCGCTTCGAGATTACCCCTTCTACAACATGGTGTACGACAACACGTACTCGGCCATGCTTTTGAAAACTGCGCGACAGGTGGCCAAGAGCACCACCCTGTCAAATTTTTTGATCACTGAAGCGTGTAGTACTCCCCACTGGAAGAGCCTCTTTGTAGCACCCAGTCAGGAGCAAACAACGAAGTTCTCCCAGACGCGTGTGGGAAAAACGATTTTCTATTCGCCAGAAGTAAGGCGACGTTGGATCTCGAAAGAACTCTCTAGTCGTGTGTACATGAAGATGTTCACCAATGGCTCGGAGCTCGCTTTCTCCTACGCCTGTGATGACCCTGACCGTGTGCGTGGTGTGTCTGCAGACCGCGTCGCCTACGACGAGGTGCAGGACATCATGTATGACGAGGTCATCCCCGTCATCAACGAGTGCATGGCCAACTCTGACTTCGCCTATGAAACGTACTGTGGAACTCCTAAGTCGATGGAGAACACCATAGAGACTTTGTGGCAGTGGAGTACACAAACAGAGTGGGTGGTCAAATGTGATGCTTGTGGTCGATTCCAGTTCTTTGTCGACGACAAGTGCTTGGGCAAACTAGGCCCTATTTGTTTGAACTGCGGGGCATACATAAACGTACGCAACGGTGAGTGGATCGACATGAATGTCTATCCACCTGGATTCGACGGGAAACGGATCAAAGGCTTCCATGTTCCCCAGGTAATCCTACCTAAAAACTCACCTGCGGCTATGCCACGCGACGCTCGTAACCAAGAACTGGCCGAGCGTCGTTGGAAGCGAATACTAGAAAAGCATGCTGTTTATCCGACAGCTAAATTCAAGAATGAGGTCATGGGTGTTTCCGATGCCATCGGTACACGTCTCATCTCCAAGGAGGAACTCGAAGCCCTTTGTCTTGACTACGAGGTCACGGATTATCCCACAGGCAATATGTTGATGAGCAACTACCGCAGTGTAGTGGCGGGCGTCGACTGGTCAGGTGGGGGTATGCAGGGCAACTCCCGCACTGTCCTTTGGATCTGGGGTATCTGCTCAGGGGGACAACAGCACAACTTCCGTCTTAGAACGCTGTACTTCAAAGTCTACCCTGAGACCAACCCCATTTCGGGCGGGGTTGTTGACCATATTGTAGACATGTGCACCCGCTTCAACGTAGAGCTGGTGATAGGCGACGCTGGTGCTGGAGCTCTAGCTAACTCCAACCTCCGAGAACGCCTCGGGGGACACCGTGCCATGCAGGTACAGTACAAGGGCGGCACCTCAGGTAGTGGCGGTGCAGGTCGCTCCTTTTACTGGAACAAAGTCGACCGCTTCTTGGCCGAACGCACGACCATGATTGATCACTTCTTCATGTTCGTAAAGCGAGAAGGGGTTGTCTATCCCAACGTCCGACAGATGGCGATTCCCATCAAGGACATGCTCAACGAATACGAAGAAGAGACCAAGCATGGCCGTAAGGTGTGGAGGCATGCCCCCACGCAGCCGGATGACTGCCTTCATGCTCAAATCTTTGGCTGGATGGCAGCCAAGTTTGCGACCATGGATCCGATGTTCACTTTCAACAGTGAAGTCTGACCTTGCTGTCCTCTCGGACCTCTGAGCACCCAATCAAGGTAGCGAAGTCGTCAAGTCAAGATACCCTAGTAAGGGGTATCTGACGAAGGACGTTGAAGCTTCTTGATCCAGTGACGAGGAGGCCGCAGTGCAATGTGCGAAGCACCATAAGGCTCTATGTGTGCGCGCTTCTGCATTTGTCGTTAGGTGACGGAACATCACCTGTAGTCAGTGACTATGACTTTCCAAGGTCTTCTCTTGCTGGGCTGTGAGCGGGACGTCCCGAATCAGGAAATGCATTGCATCTTCTGATTTGATCAAGGAGTCTACGCGTTCGGACAAAAAAGAAGGGGGCAGCCAGTGTTACCTGACCGCCCCCTCTAGGGTTACTCCCAACCTTCGACCAACTCTACCTTTTGGGTAGAGACGCTGTAATGGCGTTGTTTGTAGCCGTACCCGTGAGCCACCATGAGTTGGCGGATTTGTTCTTGGAGAGCTTGGAGTCTCTCCTTTTCCTCTTCAGCCTTATGCATGTGGCTGTAAGCACGGATATAGCTCTCCCCTGTTTCACGGTTTTCGACGTGGAGCAAGTGCACCTTCTTCATGAGTACCTCCATTGGAACTTTTTGCCGTTGGAGATTCGAAGGTGAACAATAGCGAGCGGGACCCGCCAACCTGAGATCTTGAAGAAGCGCAAAGCTGCTTCTCAATATCAGGCTTTTGGGTGGCCAGATATCTGACAAGGTCGAAGACCGTCCCCCGAAGGGGAGTGTCAGATAGCACAGGCACCCTGCGTCTAGCACAAGCGTAACGCAAGGTACTAGGTGACCTAGCAGTCTGCGACGGAACATCGCAGCCTTAGGAGGGATTTACCGGGCCCCGCTCATATGCTTTTACCAGTTATGCAATCGCTGTAGTGACTGCTTCATCTGCTTCATTGTCCAGCTCGGGCGAGACCGCCATGGGGATCTTCGCAGCGAGCTGGTACAGGTACATGCGGTTCTGGAGAATGAATCCAGGGTAACTCGCTACAATAATCTCCGCGGGAGCTTGGCGACTGCGAATAGCAGACCTCTCCAACCGCAGGGTGCGAGCAACATTGAAAATTGGCATGTAACTGATGGTTCCGTTTTGGTCATTCACAGTGACCACGCAGGGATCCAAAAGCGTTATCTCACGTTCGGTCTCTTCTTTGACGATGCCAAGAATAGGTCCATCGGGTGTGGCAATGATTTCCACGCGAGCGTTTTGACAGTCTTCCTGATCCGTGACGGTCACGAATTCGACGTAAGATTTGGCGACCTTAGCGTCCGTCTCAATCCAATCAGGGCGTAGCTTGGCGCCATGCTCCACCATTTTTTTGAGCATATCAGGAGAGGGATCTTTAACGATATCGTCGTTCTGATCCTTGATCACACGAGTCCATTGATTTCGAGTCTCCGTGACGACATGCAGGGTGAATGTCATCCCGAATTTTTCGAAGACCTTGGTCTCGTGCTCAGGCTGCCACGAAGGCGTCTTCTCGGAGTTCTGTGAGGAGCTCATGTTCTTCTACGATTCCTTCCTGTCTAGGCACATAGCTGTGCTTAGCAAGGTACTTATCAATGGCTTGGCACTCTCCATAACTGGGCCCCACTTCTATGTCAACCTTGAAGGGCACTGGTAGCCACGGGAATTTCTCACTAACACGTGTCTCAGCGTAGTATGTCACGAACTCCTTCAGTTCCAACAAGTGCTTCTTCGGGAACTGAAAGACCATGGAGTCATGCACTGTGAGTAGATGACGCGCCCCTGGAAAAGTAGACCGCAGCGGTTCACTGATTTCCACGAGCTGAGCTACGACGATATCCGAGCTCGTCGATTGAATCTTGAAGTTACGCGCTTGGCGAACCGCACGGCTACGATGCCGTGAAATATGCGCAAGGGGGAAGCGACGACGACGGAAGAAGTGTGTTTCCACAAACCCGTTACGCAGCACCTCTTGTTCGATGCGCTCCGCGTAGGTCTTGATCGCGGGGAACATCTCATAAAGCAAAGCAATAAGCGCCTTGGCTTCATCGAAGTCCACTCCGATACTCTCAGAGATCTTCATGGGGCCAGCCCCGTAGAGAATCCCAAAGACAACACGCTTGATACGAGATCGTTCCTTGTCTAAGAGTTTGCGCTCTTTTTCATCGGGTACAATGCTCGCGTCGTCCCGGCCAGCGTATTTCGCATACGGCCTGCCAAAGACCTTGTGCGCAAAGAAACTGTGCATGTCTAGACCCTCGTTGAGGGCCTTGATCAATGCAGGGTCGTGTGCGTAGGCCGTAAAGACACGTACCTCAGCGCCTTTGTAGTCGACGTTGACGATCACATAGTCTTCGTTGTCCGGTATGAACAGCTTCTTGATATTCCATCCCGCCAAGAATTTCGGGATGTTCTGCATGTTCATGTCTGAGCTGGACAGACGCCCCGTACCCGTTCCGTTCAGATGAAACTGGGTATGAAGAAACCCATCTCGCTTAGACAGCACACGCACGTTGGCCAAGAAGGTGTTGAGTGCCTTGGAGCTCTTACGCCAGCGCAGTAGGCGCTCCAAGAAGTACGACTTCTGCGTAGGTACTTTCTTGTCTTCGTCTTGGTACTCGACCAGAGGCCCGAGGAGTTTGGCTGAGGTACTGGGCTGACCCTTCTTCGTCTTGGCTAAGACTTCATAGGGTTCCATTTTTGTACCGTCAGGGTGTGTCCAGCCCCAGTTGTACAGCACGTTGGCTAGCGACCCTGCATGGTTCAAGTTGAGCGGTGTACCGTCCAGCTTGACCGTGCCTGCCATTTGATAGAGCTCAGATTCCGTCGAGTTGACGATCTTACGAAGCCCCTCATCAAGCACTGCGATGTACGGTCGGTCGACCTTCAGTCCCTCGTACTCCATCGCACCCAGTACCCGAGTTGCGGGTATGGCGTGGGAACGCATGAGGCGAGCTACCTTGGAGCCCTCCTTGGCGATCCGCACTTTCTGAACACGAGTGAGTTGCCTAGTTACGTCAGCATCGACTGCTCCATAGATTTGAAGATCGCGCACAGGCACGTTCTCAAACCCCGCGTCCTTGGAGATCTGTTTCTCCTTCTTGGTACGCGGATCCTTGGGTCGTTTAGGCTTCTTGATGGCCTTGGGCTTCTTGGGCTTCGTGAACCACTTGACCGGCTTCTTTGGTTTTCCACGCTTACCTTTCGGCCAATCAGAAACCACTACCTTCCACGCTGCCTGCTGCCCGGCCAAGTGCGCCTTGATGAACGTGTAGTCTTCCATGGCTTGGGTGTATTCAGCCATGGCCAGTGCGCGCTCTTTGAGCTCCCTGGTGTGTACGACGAGCTCTTCGCGATACTGTCGGAGCAACGCCAAGAACTCAGGATGGTCTTCCTGAAGGGAGACCTCCTGGTCTTTGATTTCCTTGTCAGTCGCTTCGACCTGAGAGATCCCTGCCTGGAGCATGAGAATGTCGTAGAGCTTGTCCTCATAGCCACAGTACTTGGGCAGCCACCCTGCAGTGAGTGCCTTCAGCCCGTAGCTACCCTTCTTGTCTTCATCGAGAAGGTGCTCTCCGAGCAGCGTGTCCCACACCACGTTACGTACAACAAATCCATCCTTCAATTCGATGAACTTGAGATCGAACTTGGCGTTGTGAAATATCTTCGGCTTGAAGGTACCCAGCACACGCTGGATGACCTCCCGGATTTCAGCTAGTCGGTCAAGATACTCTTGTGGCGCGTGGGGATGCTCGTAGAGAATAGTAGTAGCAAGACCCTCACCCCACCCAAAACAGAAGCCAATGATCTTGGCTGATTTCTTTTCCGGGTGGAGCGTCGTGGTCTCTGTGTCCACAGAGATGGCCCAGTTTTCTGGGTCACCCTTTTTGGCGTAGTTGATGATGTCGTCACATACCGCGACTGCTTCTTCGACAGTCTTGGGTATGATGTACTTGCCCGAAATCTTCTCTAGGGTGACCTCTTCATCAGGGCCTCGTTGAGACCGTTCAAAAGCATTCTGTAGATCGAGTTTGAATGTTTCGAAGAGACCTGGCTTAGCCAACAGCGCCTTCTGGCTGAAAGTAACCAAGACCTGAGCATTGTATTTGGGGTGCTTGAAGAACTTCCCCCGCGCATCTCGGTGCTTACCTTTGAAGCCAAGCTGCCGCATCACAGCAGCGCCCATAGCTACAATGATTTTGGGGCGCGTAGAGAAGATGGTACTCGTGAGGTAGGTGCTACACGCAGTGAGTACTTCTTTGTTTGGAGCCACGTCTTCTTCGTCCATACACTGCACCGCGTAGGTGTAGCGACACTCGACGAACTTGAACTCTGGCTTCTGACGCAACATCGTAATCGCAGTTTTTACGATGCGCCCTGCATGTCCCAAGAAGGGCATGTTATTGACGCCGGACTTGTCATCCGGTTGATCCGCAATGACTAGTAAGTCAAAGGGCTTGGATACATTGGGACTCGAAGGGGTACACCTCTTGTTGTCGTATCTAGGGCATCCTTTACAAGGTTTGCCCTTCGGTTCTTGCGGTCTACGCATCTATAGGTTTACTCCACCCAGCGGGTCGTCCTCATCTACCTCAGTCTCTGCCTGCTTTTCTTGGTTTTCTTGCTCTGTCTGTGCTGCCTTCTCTGCGGCCATGAGCTCTTTCCGCGCGTTGGCGGCGTCTATCAATATGTGCTTCACATCGAACACAGATGTAGCTGGTGAGCCTACCATGCCTTCAGCACGGAGACGCATCGTTATACCTGTGCGTCGAGCCTCGTCTGGGCGTACGAAATGCTGGGACTCCCCCGCCTTGGCCCGCAGACTAGTGATGGACATTCGCCCGTACTTGTTCAGCGAACCTATCAGCAGAGTCTGTCTCACCTGAGGCCAGAGGATACCTATGCACCCCGAGATCTCATCAAAGTAAATGCCAGTGTCCGACGAGTTGATTCGCTCTCGCCATTCCTGGTGTTGAATAATGCTCCGCAACGACTTCTTCAGAGGGACATCGTCAGTGCCAATCTGAATATGCGGAGCGTTTATGATCGCGTCGACCAAAGCATTTCCAGGAGATGAAGCTGTGCGCTCATCTACCAAGTCCTGTCTGGATGCCGAATAGTCATCGATGAACTGGTCCCCATCTATCCCGATGACCTTAGCCACGGCGACTAGGGGCATGAGGATCTCATGACGACGTTGGAGATTACGTTTGACGTTCTGTCCGTAGCTCAGGTAGGCGTTCTGATACGCCTGCGCTATCAGCGGAGCAGTGCGAAGTACGTTCAGACAAATGGATTCCCGGAGGCCATGGAATACCTGGATCCCAAATTTCTGAGTGAGCTCTGAACGGGTGTTGGCCTTGTTGGGATTCTTGCGCAGGTTCAGCGTGTTGAATCGGCTCTCGTCCATAGTGTCAATGATGACGGTGGCACTGGCTGTGATGACGGGGTTGTGTATGAAATAGCTGTTCCCGGTACCATCAATAGTGCCGACGCTGTAGTCGGCCATACCTTTGGTCGCGAGACCTCGCATACGCCGGTACAGCTGCTTCATCTTCTGGGACTCGTGGGTACCGTCGTCCGGATCGTTAGCCTCATCCAGCCCCAACATCACTCGGGTGCTGTTGAAGTGCTGGAACACCGCAGCTGATGTACAGCTGTCGGAGGTGGCCGCATGGAAAGTCAGCGCAAACTCAGGCATCTGCTTGTGCCCACAACACAGAGACAAGAGGGCTGACTTACCTGACTCGTGTTCACCTAAGATGTGCGTCATCACGCGCTTTTGCATAGCGTCCGACACATACCCATAGAAAATCAGTAGCGTCATGTACATGACATCTACCTTCTGGTATCGGAACTCACAGGCGGTGTCGATGATGTCGTACACAAGGTCAAAGCACTGCCGCAAGCTGTACTTAGGTCGCCGCAGTAAATCCTTGGCTTCCGCTACGAAAGGAAGCCAACCTTCAGCCATGCTTTCAGGACAGATCAATGTGTTGCGGTGGATATTGAAAACTGATTCGCCATCCGAGGGACCGTCGAGCTCCGTGACATCCTTGAAGTCGGTGCCTTCGGCGTTCCACTCCATCTTGTAGATGCGGTTCCCGTTGACGATGTAGCCAGGCTCACCCATGCCCACATCGCTCAAATGGATGCCCTGGCCCTTGAGCAGCCACGGAGTCTCCTTCGCCTGGCTAGACAGCGCTGAGAACGCCATGTCGACGGACTCAGCGATGTTCTTCTCACACTGCGCAAAGGACGAGTGTGTGGCATCAGCAGCCTCAGGGTTGGGCAGGTAGGTGGGAAGGCCTATCTCGTCGCGTACCCACTCGTACAGCACTCCTGTGGGCGTGTACGCCTTGAAAGTAGTGACCCCTCGCTTGAGACCCACACACAGCTCGACCTCGGTGCGGTTCTCTTTGTGCCACAGCTTCAAGATGTTGGTGTTGTTGTTGACCGAGATGACGTGGAAGTTCTGACGAATCCAATCCGCGATGCTCTGGATGAACCCCACAGGGTTGTCCTCGTACTGCATCGCAGCCAGCCGAATGCGCGCTGGAGTCAGTAGCGGGTAGTCCTTGGAAATCATGTCAGCAAAGGACCGGAGCTCTGCGTCGTTACGCAGAAGGCTCGCGATCTCGATGACCACAGATTCTTGCTGGACTACGTCGTCATCCTCTACGTCTAGGAGCTCGTGAAGAGACCGTTGATGGCACCACCTCGCAGCGAATACAAAGTTTCGGTTGTCGATGACCGCTCGGAAAAACGGATCGAACCCATAGAAACGAATCGCCTCATCAGGGTCGTACTTACCACCGGAGGGATTCTGTAATCCTATCGGCCAGTCAAATACCTTACACGCAACTTTGCTTGATTTCTTGAGTATGTTGACCGGGTATTCGTCTCCCGCGTCATCATGGTCGCCTACGATACTGGCCTTGGTCAGCCCAATACGCGACAAGAAATCTATACCCTGATGTCCTCCCCCTCCCAACGCGAGGAAAATCTCATCAAACACAGCCTTCTCATGCTGGCCTTGGTAGGCCGCCAGTTGGTCGTGTTCACCTTCCACCAGGATAACGCTGTCTACTTTGTCGCTCCAAACGAGGGGCGAGTAGGCTGTGTGGGTGAGTCCGAAACATCCCATCGGTTCATCATCATGCAGTTTCACTACCCGCACTGAGTCTTTGTCTGGCTCAGGCTTGCGGAGTTTGAACGCAGTGATGTGATCAGGGGCGGTAGCGTAGGTGTAGACTATGCAGTCCATGTACCCTGTGCCCAGATAATCACTGAGCAAACGCAGGATCCACTTGATGTCTTCGTCGGTAGCGTTTTTCTCTTTGCAGAGACGCTCCAAGTCATGCTTACGCGGCAGCAGTCCTATCCCCGTCATGGAGAAGACATCTTTGATGCCACGAACCTCACGCAACCAGTGACAAGCTGCCCTGGCTGACTCAGGAGCTGTCGGCGCAGTCCATACGTTGCAGAGGTAGTTGAAGCACGCCTCGGCGATAATACCCATACGCTTGCGCAGGGTAGTTTCTTCGTCGAATGCTTTTACGTCATCGGGACGTATCGAGCGCGACAATTTGAAGTGGCGTCTGAATGCGTCGAACGCCTCCGTGTAGGAGACGTTCATCAGACGCTGCACTAATTTGATAGGATCCTTGACCCCTTTTTTACACGTTTCGGCGAAGCACTTGTAGTAGCCCTTCGTCGTGTGTATGTGCCCCGAAGGGTTGGAGTCTACGTGAAAAGGACAACAGAGCTTCAATCTAGTTCCTGTGACGACAACTTTGCCGGCCCCGACACCGGGGGAGTGAAGAAACTCTTCCCACGCCCCAGTCGGTTGTTGCCACAGTTTGGTTTGTTGAGCCCAGAAGTCCTTTCGGTTCTTGCTAGCTGGTTTCCCCGTTGCCATTACTTACCTGCTCTGGACAAATGTCCTTGTAGTCACACCACCTGCAATGTGTCCCGACCCTTGCAGAGAATGCGGCTACAGCATTCGCTCGATCGTTCAGATATTTGATCAACCATGGTCTAAGCACCTCAACAATGAACCGCGTCGACTTAGGTTTGCCCCACTTGACTTGGTCATGCGCCATGAAGTTAAGCGCACACTGTACGCCCTTCACTTCAGGGTAGTACGCATGTGCCATCACCGAGTATATGTCCAACTGCGTCCCGAAATGAGACATAGGGTGCATACGTCCACTTTTGTGGTCGATGATGATCAGGTAACCGTTCTCTAACAAGAGCCCCATGTCCACGATGCCGCGGACCATGCCGTCGTTATCAAAAAAATCACACGGGGTGAAATCCGGTGTGACTGCCCACTTTTTTTCTAGGAACAACTCCTTGGCGGGGAAGCGTCCACAGAAACTGTCCACCTTCTCTTTGAAGGCAGCCAGCGACTGAGCAAAAGTTCTGCACTTCTCTTCTTCTTTGTGAGTGAGTACCTCATCCACATCAACGATAGCTTGGGCTAGCGCTTCCTTTACGCGCACCCCTTCGAACACGAGCTCTTGAGCTCGGTGAACCGTAACACCGACTTTGGCAGGCGTCCCTCGGGGACCCCCTTTTACCTTGTCGACGTACCTGTACTTGAAGGATAGGCCGCAGCGCGCTGCCATGTCCGCTTTTGAAGGAGACCACGGGTTGTGGTCCAACAAAGGGAGTCGAATTTTCTGCATGTCCCACCTAAAAAGGAGCAGCGGTTAGGGGGGCGTGCCTCCTAACCGCTGCTAGCTCTTACATGTTTTCTGAGAAATCCAACACTTCGGAGTCATCGCTGATCTCGATGTTCTCCCCTGTGGCGTTGGCCCCATTTGAGCCCTCCTTCAGCCGCTTTGCAAAGAGCGACTGGAAGTGAAGAGCTTGGTGGTAATTCGCCTGGTAGTATGTGTGGAGCGCGTCACAGACCTTCATGGTCTCTTCGTCGGTACGACGCCCTGTTGCTGCGGTGCGCAACTCGTAATAGTTGCGACTATTTGCGCTGATCTTTTCGGTGGAGACAGAGAAGGAGCGACCCCAAAGGGCAGGAGGTTGAATCAACCGCTTGATGTTCTTCCCTGCCTTGGCGCTGGACTTCATGAAACTGATACGGTACAAAGCCGTCAGATCCTCGGTTACAACGAAATAGCTGTAACCATTACTGCAATCTGGACGAGCTCCCTGCACGAAACGCCCGTAAGGACAGGCTTGGCAGTCGCCGTATCGCGTACCTGTGACACCATCTAGAGACTGGCAATCCATTTGGTCCTCACCCCACTTCTGCCGCATCTCATGCAACAAAATCGGAATGAAGCTGAGCGAGTCCCCCAGGGTATTTCCCTGGGAATCGAACAGCTGTCCGTTCTTGCAATCCTCAGGGATCACATCCGAGGTGGAGCTCGGTTGACGAACACGAACCGTAGGGATTCGAACTCGTTGTTCGCCTTCCATGCCTTTGATGCCAGGCTGGGTGAGCCTGGCCAGGTCCAATACTTTAGACCCCAATTCATCGTCAAGGCTCTCGGCGAGTTCTGAAAGCGTAGCTACTGAGCTTGCAATGCGTGTATCGAATTCTGCTTCTATCTTAGCTAGGTCGGTGGTTTCCGTAGTGTCACTCATTTGTACTCCTAAAGTACGTTTGCTGAAGAGGCTTAGCCTACCCCAAGTCACCCTGAGAGGCAATACCTCATTTAGGTATCTTTTCTAACAATGAGTACGAAAAACACTACCGCTGTTCGCCCCTACAATCACGATTCGCTCGCGATCTACTACAAGGACGTGGAGGGGACCCGAATACTAACTCGGGCTGAGGAACAGGGGCACATACGAAAATTTCATGAGACACAAGATCCTGCAGCACGTGATCTGATTATTCAAGGAGCTTTGCGATATGTAATCGCAGAGGCCCGCAAACACCCTAGAGCCTTCCATAATCGTTCAGTTTTGGAAGATCTCATAGCCGCTGGGAATATCGGACTGATCCGTGCACTACACAAATTCGATCCAGAGGCAGGCACTCGGTTCTTAACGTACGCCGGTTGGTGGGTACGCCATGAGATGCGCGAAGAAGGACGCCGGATAGGCATTGTCCACATCCCCGCCCACGCCATCGCTAAAGGAACCAAGATACCTATTGCCACTGCGCTCGCCGAACATTCTGCTACGGATACGATCACGCGGGATGCTACAGCTCAAATCAACTCTACGCAGAGCGTCGTGAAGTTGCTTGTGCTCACCCCGTTGAGTACCCGTGAAACTTTTATTGTGAAGACCTGTTACGGTATTCATACATCTGCAAAAACCTTGAAACAAATAGGCAAGGTTTTGGACATCACTGGGGAGCGTGTACGCCAGTTACGAGAAGCGGCGCTTACTAAGCTCCGCTCGTCTGCGTCTACACACCAGATTTCTCTTTTTTAGCCTGCAGCGGCGGTTTCGCTCTCAGCTGCAGGTGCCTTTTTCTTTTTCGGACTGCTCTTCTTTTTCGCCGCGCCTTTCGTGGCTTTCGCCTTGGCAGTCTTTTTGGCAGTCTTCTTTTTGGCAGACTTTTTCGCCTTCGCTTCTTTTTCCTTGCGCGCCTTGGCATGGAAATCCATGTCCGTGTGGCTGTCACCAGGCTTCAGATTCTCGAAATCGAGGTCTCCTAGAGCAACGCGCATCCCAGCGGCCAGGCCGTTGTAGAACGCTTTGTCTCGTGCAGTGGCAACGTCTGCGTCGGCGTCGAAGGATGCGTCGCTGACGAACTGAGCAAGGTTCTTGGCCGTAGGACGACCCTTGTTGGCGTACGTACGCCGGGTACCCGCTTCCTTGGATGCCTGCTTGGCAACCTTGCGAGCTTCTGAACGTGTGTCTGCGCCGAGCACCTTGGTGACAACGTCCTCTTGGGCGTCCTCAGGTACGTCAGCGATGTTGAGCGCCTGCTCCAGGGTCAGATCCCCTGATTCAAACGCCTTGGTGGCTGCTGGGCCCAGTTTGGTAGCTGCCTTGTAGTGGTAGCTCACCCAGCTCTGTGGACGGCCTAAGCGCTTTGCGATGTCACGCTGCTCCAGGCCTGAGTTAGCCATCTTCTTGATGGCGTTGGCGATTTCGTGTGGCTTCAGGTTTTTGCGATCGATGTTCTCCTTGAGATTTCGATCCCTGAGCTCTTCGGTGGTGCCGTCGTTGAGCACCACGTCCAGTACTGAGTAGGCGTCTTCCCCGAGCTCAGCTCGGATCAGCTCTATCGCTTTGAAGCGACAGAAACCGTAGACCAGGTAGTACTGCTTGTTGTCATCTATGTCGTTGCGGTTGGCTTGCGTTACCCCCACCGGCTGGAGCAATCCCGACTCCATGATGGAGACCTTCAAGGACTTGATGTAGTCCTCATCGTAGTCCGTACGTGCGTTGAACCCCTCATTGGGCATCACGCTTTCAAAAGGGATTTGGATGATCTTTTTCTTGGCCATTTTTCACCTCGTCGTTGCTTAGCAGTTCCATTATCAAAACTATCTGTGCGTCATATCTCTCGTAGAGGATTCGATCTGTATCTTTGTTTACACTTTGAGATTGCAGAGTTATATGTTGGAGTTTTGCACGTAACTACACTTCGGCATCTGCTTTGGTCAGGACCTGACGCTGCGCTACTCCACTGACAGTGTCAATTGCGCACGCCACTAGTGGTTGATTGAAAGCACGGAACAAATCTGAGGACATACCCATGACCTGAAACAGGACGTCCCAGGTCTCGTCCCTGGCATACCACGGGGGTGTGGTATCCAGATCTCCTCGTCTAATCTGTTCCATCGCACGGATAACTATTTGCGCTCTCGTAGCCAAGCTACCTCCTCTCTCACCTTACCCTTATTGATGTAGGTGAGACTGAGATCGGTTAACGCCATCCCCTCTAAGACGTCGCCAACTGCTTGGTGGAATTCCATCAGAACCTCATCCCGAGGTCCACTGGTAGCCACGCTGACTATGTAAATCGCTCGAATAATCGCAGTACGCTGAGTGATTAGCTCCATCGTACTGCGAATGCGGTCCATCCGCTGTTTTTTATGTTGCTTTGTCGTCATCACGTTCGAAAGGTTTTGACCCGTGGGTCGGACAAAGCACCACATTGCCGTGTGATTTGCACTGGCTACCACACCAAGGACAAGTCACGTCAGTGCTAGCCTGTTTCACAACAGGCTTAGCGTTCTCGTCTACCCCAAACTTCTCCATCACTCAGCAGACGCTGGAGACGTAGAGGTTGTGGGAGAGCTTTCTCTTTTACCATTGTTTCCCGCTTTCTTGCGTGGCTTGACGGGAGGTGCAGGGAAAGTCGGTGAGTTGGTGAGCGTATTCAGCAACCGAAGAACTGTTGCATCCTTTTTATCGACCACGGTGGGCAATACGACTACCTCTCCGCGGAACATGACGACCAAGTCTGGCTTGGGGAACGGCAACCCACCCAAGAAACTGGCCACCTCCTGCGCATTGGTCTCTTTCAGCGCCAGATTCTCGTTGTACTTTGCTGCCTGCTCCAAAGTCATAGGGACTTTGTGCGTCTTCTTGGTGCGGCTGCACATTACGGGGACTTCGACTTCAAAATCTTCACTCATCAGTTGCCTCAGGAATAGTAGGTTTTTGTACCAGGGGAGAACGCTTGAAGGCCGCGTCAAAGACCTCTGTGATCTCTTTTTCAGTACCCCCCATGGCTAAAAAAGAATGTACTAGGCCGGCTAGTATCGCAGGCACCTGTTGTTTTTCAAGCAAGAAGGTAGCTAACGCAGCTCTACCCGTAAAGTCAGTCATGTCTACCTGGGCGCCATCTGGTCGCCCAATGGGGCAGGCCGCATCCTTGTGGTAGTGACTCACAAGGATGCGACCATTGGGATGGATTAACCCAGGCGTTTTTTTGAAGATGATGACCCTACCACGCACCTCTCCAGGGCGTAAAGGTATATCCCCTGAAAAATTATCCCTGAGGTGTGGGGGTAGTTTTGATAGGTTCGGCCCTATCCCATTCCAATCCCATCCATCCCTTGCCATGTGCTAGCGCTTCCTGCCGCGGCAATCTTTCCAGTAAGGGCACCACTTCTCGGTGCACCACCAGTTCTCAGGGTTAGTGCGGCGAAATCTCCCTGAGGCGATATCTTGCGCGACTTCAGCGACTACGTCTAGTGCGTGCATTGTCTCACGCTTATCCCGGATCGATTCGGTGCGCAAGAAACGCTCCGGCATTGTCTTGGTGGGCTTGACTAGTTGGTCTAGCCGCACATGTGGAATTCCCGTGACATGTGCATACAGGCTGAGCTGGATGCTGTTGTCTGCCTCGGATTGCGACGCAGCTTTCTTCTTCGTTTTGAGATCCGAAATACTTCCCTCTTCCACGAGGTCGATGACCCCCATGAAAGGGATAGGGTCGGAGTTTTCGGGCGTGACCTTGACGCGGAACACCTGCTCAGCGGCAACAGGCTTCACTGCAGGGATGGGTTGTCCCGTCTTTGAGTCCTTGTCACTGCCCAGTGCGACCCGATGGTATTTCCGTGTCAGGCGCACGCCCATGTCCTTGATGACCCCAGGAGTAAGGGGGTCACCCTTGCTGTCCTCTTCCTTGATTTCTGCATACACAATCTCTGTATCGTGCACGTCAGAGTAGTGCTGCACCATCTCAGCAGAGGAGATGGGGCTGCCCCCAATTATACTGAGGTGGAGCTCCTCTGCTGCTTTGTGCACCCCTCGTCCCTGCACCATGAACGAGTTGGAAGGGATGAGCTGTTCCAGCACGTAGCGACGGCGATAGGCTTCGCCGCACTTGGTGTACTGCATCACCTGGGAAACAGATAGGTATCCGCGGGGCAGTGCACGGCTGTATAGGTCGTCACCCTCCCCTGTCTTTTCAATACCTTTGATTTCTTCGTTATCTATGGTGTCTATCACTGATCTTCCTTGGCCTTTTCTTCTTCTAGAGCTTTGCTTTGCGCGACTATATTTGCGACTTCCTGCTGAGATTGTCGTAGTTGTTCATCCCGCGTCGGGACACTGCCCGGTGTGGGATCGAAAAGGTCGGTGGCGGACATGGCTACGTTGGCGCTGCCATTGGATTTGTGGGGGTTCGGGTCTTCAGCTTCTGACAGTTCCTCCACAGGGGGTGTGACAGCCGTGGGGGCATCGACTTCTGCGGCTGCCGTAGCCTCACGCGGGCCCCGAGTCTCCGCGTCCACCTTGATCCCGTCAGGGAAGGCCTTCTTGAATAGTTCACAAAGTTGATCTAGATTTTTGACCGCAAATCCATTGCGGTCAAAGTACTCCTGGATCATCTCTCGGAGATCCGAATCTTCAAACTCTAGGCGTAGCTTCATGGGATTAACCTCACCTGTGCGGTGTCACGCAACATTGTGCGATCGTAGACACAATCGTCGTCGTAAATTTCAATCTTGTGCTTCAAGCAACGGGATATCTCAGGACACGTAGCGCACATAGAACGCTTAGTGACCAGGTCACTGAAGTCTATCTTCTGCTCCAGTGCAGTTGCCTTGGCTTCGTCCAAGGTGTGCCGCCCAATGAGACGGTACACGACCACTTTTCTGTCTTGCCCGATACGGTAATTGCGGTCCAGAGACTGCAGATAGTGATCTAGACTCCAGGGCAAGTTGTAGTAAATAGTGTAATTGGCTGCGTTTAACGTAATGCCAACCCCAGTCGATACCTGACCAATGTACACTCTGCATGCCGGTTCGTTGTTGAACTGCGCCATGCACTGCTGCACTGTGGCCCCCGTCATACCCCCTTCAACGCGCACATACCCCACCTTGGTTTTCTTTACCGCCTTTTCGATCTGGTCAAGTTCGACGCGGTAAGAAGCCCAGATGATAACCTTGTTAGCCTCATCTTCCAACACCGTTTCCAATAAACCTACGAGTTCATCGAGCCGAGCGTTCTTCTTCAGAGAATTCACAGTGGGGGCAGGCAACTTGCGTATTATTTTGCACTTCTGGGTGTAAGGCGACACCTCGTTCTCTACACAGTCGTGCACGTGTTTACACCCATCACAGAGGCGTGGATTCTTCACCGTCTGGTACATGAATCCGCTGCCAATCTGATCTACCTTGTTCAGCAGCGAGATGACCTCAGGCACATAAACGTATGGTTGCAGTGTCTTCCCTGCAGCCTGGTCCAGCGTGCCTTCCTCCAAGGCGTCTTTCACCACAGACCCTGCAGCGTCGCATCTCTCCATGATCATATTGTTGTACGCTTTTTTCTGTGCTCCATACACAGGGAACCGGACATCGATGACCGTTTGGTCGGGTAGATCTAGACACTCCTCTTTGGTCTTGCGTGAGCATACGAGATTAACCCGCTCGTTCATGATATCGAGATTCTTGAATCCCAGGAGTATCTTGGGCCGAGCCTCGTTAACTTCGTGCGCAGGATATACCCCGAACATTTTTCGGAAAGCCCACCAGTGTTCCGCACAGAAATACTTGCCAAGAAAGCGAAGCTGTGCGTACATGTCGAAAGGTGAACCCAGAGAGGGAGTACCTGAAAGTAAAATACGCCGATAGGCCCGCCCAGCTAGGGCACGTGCTGCCTTGGTGCGTTTTGCAAACGGCGTCTTCATTTGATGAGACTCATCTGCAACGATAACGGAGTAGGGTATTTTGATGAGCTCTTCGTAGTACAACGACGCCATCGTATACGTCACAATAGTGGCGACCGGGTTGGTACCGATTGCCTCTTGGATACGCTGCTGTTTCTTCTTCGGGCTGTATCCGTCTACTACAACGACATCGTCTATGTTACCGTGCTTCCCGAACTCTTCAGCCCAAGTGTGCAGCATCACCCTAGGGCAGAGGATGAGAGAATGGTCACCCGTCAACCGCTGCAGATCCACAGTCACTTTGCACTTCCCGAGGCCAGGGGAGTAGAACAGCCCCGCGCGTAAGTGCTTGTAGAGGTGCAGCAGCCCGTCCATTTGGTGTTGGTAGGGATCCGTGACAAAGCTAAACTCGATAGGCAATACGGCCGGCTTGCCGAGCTCAGCGACGTGGGCGGCAGTCCCCTCGCTCAGTTCAAGGTTCGGCACTACCTTCGACAGGTCAGACAATACAAATGAATGGACGGGGAAAAACGCAGGAAAACGCCATGATGTTGAGTCACCATGGTACACTGCGCCGTACACTTTTTTCATCTCGTTTGCCAAACCGAGATCTACCCGAAGAGTAAAAATGGGCGTTCGGTACACAGACGAGATTTGTAAGACAGGGACCACACTCACCTCCTCTAGGACGGAATAGCTATGCCTGGTGCTCAAGGAGATCTGGGACTGGCTGACCTGGCTACCTCACGCGGAGGAGCGAGTCACCCCAACCCCATGTTCGACTTCCTGACGGGGTTCGCCCCTAGGAAGCTCAAAGACCTATTCCGATGGGTTGAATATCTCTACTACAACTCAGCGCACATTTTTGCTGCGCTCAAGAAATTCGCTGAATATCCTATCACAGATATTACCATCGATTCCAACGATGAGGCGCTGAAGGACAACTGGACTCGGGTACTAGAAAAGTCACTGAAGATCAAGAGCATCTCTATAAAGACGGGCCTTGACCTCCATCTCTACGGCAACTCATTCATCTCAGTGTACCACCCCTTCAACCGATTCCTACTCTGCAATTCATGCGGAGCGCGGACCGGGATAAAAAAGGTCAAGTACAAGTTCAAGCTGAAGGCGATGAGCTTCAGCTACCACTGCCCGAGCTGTCATTCTCGTGTAAGCGGCAAGTTGAAAGACGAAAAGGTTTCCGACGAAAAACGTATCAACGTTATCCGTTGGGACCCCAAGTTGATGGACATCAACCACAACCCCATCACGGGTGAGAGCAAGTACTACTACACCATCCCTCAAGAGCTGAAGCACAAAGTTGAGAAGGGCGACGCCCATATCATCAACACGCTTCCGGTAGAGTTTCTCCGCGCAATCAAAGAAGACAAAGTCTTTGAATTTGCAGATGACCACCTCTACCACATGAAGATCGACCCCCCTGCAGGCATTGAAGCCCAGTGGGGATTTCCTCCTCTTACCTCAACCATCAAGCTCTTTTTCTACACCGCCATTCTTCGGAAGGCGAACGAGTCCATCGCCCTTGAACACATAGTACCCTTCCGAGTACTGCACCCTGCGCCCATCAGCGGAACCGCAGACCCTGCGTCTACGCTCAACATGTTGAAGTGGCGCCAAGAGCTCGAAACCAACATCAAGCAGTGGCGCAGAGACCCACTGCATATCATGTTCGCCCCCGCCGCTTTGGGCGTCACCATGATGGGTGGCCAAGGCCGGTCCCTGCTCACCCTTGGTGAAGTAAAAGACGCCGAGGACAACATCATCGCAGCCATGGGCATCCCCCGAGAGTTTCTCTACGGAGGGCTATCTTTTACGGGGTCTGCGATCACACTACGCATGCTGGAGAACCAGCTAGAGACCTACACCAGCCATCTAAATGAGCAGCTCAACTGGATTGTCGGCCAGTCCGCAACTATTTTGGGTTGGAAATCGGCGGAGGTACATTACACCCCGTTCAAGCTCATCGATGATGCACAGCAAAAACAGAGTCTCCTGAATCTCAATGCGATGAAGCCTTTGGTTTCCGACGGCACCATCCTTGAGTTACATGACATCGACATCAACAAGGAGCGGGGTAAGCGTCAGCAAGAAATGCTTGACGAGACCCGATTCCAGATGGAGACACAACAGAAAATGGAGAAGCTGCAAAACTCCCTGGCACAGCAAGCGACGCAAGAGTCTCAGTCAGGGACAGGGCTCTCCTACAACCCGCAGATGGTCATCGCACAAGCCGAACAGATCATCCAACAGATGCAGCGAATGGATCCTGGGTCTCAGAAATCTCTCATGGCGCAGCTCTCCCAGGAGGACGCTGTCATGTACGCCGTAGTGAAGGATCGCTGGGCAACTATGCAGTCTATGCAAAAACAGCAAGCAACGTCACAAGCTGCGATGGGTGGGGGTCCGGTATGAGTTTCGCTGACGCTGTTGAAAAAGCACAACGAATGCCTGAGCTCCCCGAGGAGCTCTCCGAACAGGTACCTGATCTACTGGCGGGGGGTGCCCCCAAAGGCATTGGTACCCGCGTTGTAGATGACGTCAAGAATACCGAAATACGAGGCTTGACCAAGTACGACTTCGAGTACAACTGTGCGCGCCTGATGATCGGACCTATTGAGTCAGGTTACTCACAAGGCCAGGCCGTATACACCGAGTGCGATGATGGTGACCGCCTCAAAGAGATCATGGACATGAATCTCAAGGCGGAAGCAATTGTACTCAAGAAGGAGACAACCTTTTTGAAGACAGGGGCCGTGATCATTTGGATTGAGTGGGGCACTCCCAAAAAACCCGTGCCTAAAGAAAAGCGAGGGTACCTCACGGAAGCCGAGTTAAAATCCCCAGAGTCATCGGACAAAGATTCCAATGACTCCGAAGACGACCTAACCTAGGTCCTTGTTGGTCGACGTTTCACTTCAGCTAAGTGGAATGGGCCTGACATCCATTTGACTACTCCTGGGTTATGACTCCGCCGTAGGTGGCGAAACTTGAGCAACCTTGGCGTGCAGCTCTTCCAACGTAGCAGATGGTGTTTCCACGGTGCTCTTCACAGGAGCACTGGGAGTAGATCTACTACGTGGCCCTCGGAAGCGCGGCTCACCCTGGTCACGTTGCTTTTGCTTTTGCTTCGCTTTGAAGCACTCTTGACAGAACTTGGGCGACCGCCAAACTGATCTACCCTTTCGGAACTTGGCTGCGACCACATGGGCCTTCACCTCCGCTGTGTCACCACAGGCTTGGCAAAGAATCGTTTCCATGATGTGCTCGTACCAGTCCTCGGGATACGTCTTCTTGAGCCAGAGAATGCTCTCTGTAGTTGTGGGGATCCATACCCCTACCTGCGCCACTCGGAAACACCGGCACAACCGCTCCAAGTGCGTCGGCAACACAGCCTTGCACAAGAAACAGTCCTTCCGATCTGCCCGGCTCTCATCGATCTGCCATACCTTACGGAAGAAGAAGGCTACCTCGTAGATATCCTCTTCCGTCAGAGTGCAGCCTTGACGTTCGCTCAGCATTCGCCCCTGTTCGACCCGCTCATGATGCACTGCCCAAACGCAGATCCGAGCGATCTTCTGATCAACTCTCAGGTCTACGAACTCTTCCAGTTTCAACTTAGCGAACCGCTGTATCTCGTTTAGCTCTTCCACAATCACCCTCCTAAAGATGTGTAGAAATGTCGTGTCGTGCATACTCCAGGTCTAAGTCCGGAGCATCACAACCTTTTACCACTAGCGGTTGTGTAATTAGGACAACACCGAGTATAATTCACTAGCTATGGCCTCGGAATTACAGCCACTACTGACCGACGCGGGCACTCGCCGTGAGTCCATTCGTGAAAAGACGGTCGAAGGCCTCAAGGCTTTGTTCCCCATCGTTGGGCGGAGCACCACCCTTGAGGTCAAACACGTCAACGTAAAGAAAAAGGACTACTCGTCGAATCAGCAGAAGGAAGCCCTCATGAAGGGGCGCACTCTGCATGAGCCGATCACGGGTACGCTGGTTCTCAAGGACAACGACGGTAAAGTCGTAGAGGAAAAGAAAAACCATACCCTTGTCCATCTGCCCTACTTCACAGAACGCCACACATTCATCGTGGGCGGTAACGAGTACGACATACCTAGCCAGATGCGGCTCAAGCCGGGGGTGTATACCCGTGAGCGCAACAACGGAGAGTTCGAAGCTGCCTTCAACCTGAGCAAAGGAAGCAACTTCCGTCTGTCCATGGAGCCTGAGTCCGGGCGTCTTCACATGGAGCTCGGGACATCCAAGGTCCCGCTGTACTCTTTGCTGCGATCCTTAGGCGTGCCCGAGGCAGATATCCGGCAGCACTGGGGTGAAGAACTGCGTGACGTCAACGCAAACAGCTTCAAGGGCAAAGAAGAAATCGCCATCAACAAGGTCATCAATAAGATCAAACGTAGGGGAGATACCGTACCCACTACGGTTGAGGGAAAAAAGGAATTCGTACGTAACTACTTTGATGCCACCGCCATGGATGCTGACGTCAATATGCGCACCTTGGGTGTCCCTGTAGACAAGGCCAACCCTCTGGCGTTGCTGACAGCCTCCAAAAAACTAATAGAAGTACAAAAGGGTAACGACTCAGAGGATGACCGCGATAGCCTTGAGTTCAAGACCATCCACTCCGTAGATGACTTCTTTAGGGAGCGGCTCAACGTAGACGCCAAACGCACCATCGCACGTAAAGTGGGCTTGAAGATGAATCAAGCTCGTGGACGGACCTTGAAAGAACTCGTCCCCAACTCCACGTTTACGCGCTCGCTCAATTCGTTTATTACGAGCTCCAATCTGAGCTCTATCCCGATGCAGATCAACCCTGTTGAAATCATCGACCACGCGTCCCGTATTACTTCACTGGGTGAGGGTGGTATCGGTAGTGAGCGCGCTATTCCTTTTGCAGCGCGCCAAGTACACAACACCCACCTCGGCATTCTGGACCCGGTTCGTACACCTGAGTCCTTCAAAGCAGGTGTTGATGTACGTGCGGGGCTGGCTGCATTCCGAGATCGACGTGGGAATCTTTACTCCCTAATGAAGGATATTCGTTCTGGGAAAATGACTCACGTGCCTGCCACTACTTTAGCCAAGAGCACCGTTGCATTCTCAGGGCAAGAACATCGGTCTCGGCTAGATGCCGTCCGAGGTAGAGACGTAGTATCCGTAGCGCGCAAAGACGTAGACTACGAGCTGCCCAATGCTGCGTACATGTTTGGCCCCACCACTGCGATGGTGCCCCTGATAGATGGGATGCAAGGTAACCGTACCATCATGGGCTCCAAGTTCCAGACTCAAGCACTGCCGTTGCTGGAGCGCGAAGCTCCCTACGTACAGGCTGCTGCGCCTCGTAAGGGCGAGAGCATGGAACGAGAAATCGCACGACTTGTCGTGCCCACTGCGAAAGGGGCTGGCACTGTAACTAAAGTAGATGCCGATTACATCTACGTCCGCCCTGATGGTCCCAAGACAGCCGCGCCGGCCGTCCAAAAAATACCCTACGACACTTATTTCCCCCTCTCATCTAAGACGTACCTTCACAACGATGTGACCGTGAAGGCAGGGGACAGAGTCAAAAAAGACCAGACGCTGGCCACCTCTAACTTCACCAAAAACAATACCATGGCTCTTGGTAAGAACATGACCGTAGGGTACATGGCTTACTACGGGAAAAATTCTAACGACGCTGTGGTGATTAGTGCAGGGGCTGCAAAAAAGCTCACCTCTGAGCACATGTACAAGGAGGTCATGACCAAAGGTCAGGATGTAATCCTTGGCAAAGAGAAGTACACGGCCTACTACGGCTTGAACTTCACGGCCGAGCAGCTGGGAAACCTTGACAGCAACGGTATAGCCAAGGAAGGCGTCACACTACACAAGGGTGACCCTATTATCCTTGGCATGCGCAAGTCTCCTCCCTCTCCTGAGGCTGCGCTACTCGGTAACTTTCACAAGTCACTGGTCAAGCCCTACCGCGACATCACAGTCACCTGGGAAAAGACGGTACCGTGCGTCATCCAAGACACCATGGACAGCGCCCGGCAAATCATGGTGACTGTGCGTACACAAGAACCGATGAAAATCGGAGACAAGCTTGCCAACCGTTTCGGCGGTAAGGGGGTCGTCTCTGAAATCGTCGATGATGAACGCATGATTCAAGCGGAGGACGGCAACCCTATTGATGTTTTGTTCACATCAGCAGGCGTAGTAAGCCGCATCAACCCTGGTCAGATCGTAGAGTCAGCGCTTGGTAAAGTGGTAGCCAAAACAGGCAAGCCAATAATCCTCCCGCAATTCATGCGAGAAGACAATGTGAAGTTCGCCAAGAAGCTGCTGAAAGAGCACAAGCTCAAGGACAAAGAAACAGTCTACGATCCCATCGCCGACAAAAAGATAGACGACATCTTCGTAGGTAATTCCTACATACATAAGCTGTTCAAATCTACTGAGACCAACTACTCAGCCCGAGGGGTGTCTGCTTATGACATCAACCTTCAACCTACACGTGGTGGCGACGAAGGTGCCAAGGGCGTTGGCAAGATGGAAATCAATGCGTTGTTAGCGCACAACGCACGGAACGTCTTGAAAGAAAATCTCACAACCAAAGGTGAGAAGAGCGATGAGTTCTGGCGAGCCTATGAATTTGGGCTGCCCCCTCCCCCTCCCAAGACTCCATTTGTGTCCGAGAAGTTTGTCACCATGCTGCAAGGTGCAGGCATCAATGTAGACAAACAGGGGTCACAGGTTTCCTTGGGACCTCTCACCGACCGAGACATCAAAAAGCTGAGCTCGGGCGCTCTTGCCGTACCCAGCTTGGAGAAGTCCAAGTCCTTCATGGTTAGCGCCAAGAACATGAAGCCGGAAAAGGGCGGGCTTTTCGACCCTAGTTTGACAGGGGGCCTTAGCGGTACTCGTTGGTCTCACATGGATCTAGCTGAGCCAGTAGTCAACCCCGTCTTTGAAGAGCCCGTACGTAGATTCCTGGGCATGACCAAAGCCCAGCTGCGCGCTGAAATGGGAGAGATAGGCGGTGATGGAGTGCGTAAACGCCTCAACCGCATCGACATGGAAAAGAAGGAGGATGAACTTCTTCAACTCACAAAGACCAAGCGCGGCGCTGACTTAGACAACGCAATCAAGCAGCTGAAATACATCCGCGCTTTGAAGGCGGGGGACCACAAGAAAATAGGAGACGCATACACGATCTCCAAGGTTCCAGTCATCCCTCCTGTGATGCGTCCTATCCTTCCATCGCAACGAGGTAACGAGCTCCAAGTTTCCGACATCAATTACCTGTACCGAGATGTTGGGTTGGCTTCTGAAGCTTTGAAGGGTATGGCGGCGATCGGGCTTCCGAGTGCTACTTCGGACGCACGCCATCACTTACATGACGCAGCCGGTGCGTTGTTTGGCACAATGCGCCCCACAAGTCCGCAGTTGAAGGGGCGCGAAGCCAAGGGCTTTATCGAACAAATCACGGGAGCTGGCTCTCCCAAGTCTGGCTTTCTGCACAAAAAGATACTGAAACGACAGCAAGACCTGTCGGGACGAGCCACGGCCACCCCAGACAACACTCTCAACATGGATCAAATTGGTATCCCCGAAGACATGTTGTGGAAGACCTACTCCAAGTTTTTGATGCGAGGCCTAGTGGGGCAAGGGTACAAGCCCACACACGCTGCCGAGATGATCGAAGAGCGTCACCCAGCCGCCAAGGTTATTCTTGATGCCGAGATTCAAAAAAGGCCTGTGTTTGTTAATCGCGCTCCCTCTCTGCATAAGCATAACTTCGTTGCTGCTTACCCTGTATCAGTTCCAGGAAAGTCGCTACGAGTAAATCCATTCATGGAGAGGGGACAGAACCTCGACTACGACGGCGACACCATGCAGCTGCATGTGCCTGTCGGAACCAAGGCCGTTGAGGAAGCACAAGGACTTACCTTGTCTAAGCTACTCTTCAGCGACAAAAATAGGAACGACCTCATGGTCTTCCCGCAACATGAAGCCATCCTGGGTGTCTATCTCGCCACTGCGAAGAAGGAGCCTGGGCGTGCCAAGAAGTTCAAGACCAAAGCCGCCGCCATGAAAGCCTATCGTCTTGGCGAAATCACCATGAATACCCCTGTCTCCATCGGATAGAGATCACCCGTGAGTACTACCTACTACCAACTTGGTTGCTACGAAGCCTTGGTGAAGATGGGCATGCAGCTCACCTTCAACTCGCCGCAAGAAGCAGCGGCTCACGCCAAGACACGGGAAACCATCGGAGATGTCACGGGGTTCGCAGGTAGTCTCGCAGGCGGCTTGGCAGGTGGCGCTGTCGGTACAGCAGCAGGTGGTCCTGCGGGGAGTCTTGCTGGCGGACTGGCTGGAGGGTATGCAGGGGAGAAGATGCTCAGCATGCCTGCCACTACGGCCTACGATACGGCCCACGATGTGAAACAGCGTACTGGAGCTCAGTACAACAAGACGGTGGGGCAGCTCAACGCTGCTTCGGGGGTACCCACTGGTGTGCCCCAAGGGAGAGCTTTCTGAGCTCTCAAAAAAAGGATAAAAAATGACTCGTAACATCACATTCGTATTGTTCTTCGCGCTCCTGCTAGTTGGGTGTGGCGGTGACGGTGAGGCAGTAGAAGGCCAGGAGTTCTGGCAAGCCATCGTGGCTCACCTTCTGGAGATCGTGGTCGTCATCGCGACCCCGCTCATTCTCATCCTCGTGCGCAAGCTCATCCAAGTCATCGAGAAGAAGACCGACATCGATGTGGCTGAGAAGCACGAAAAGATGATCGATGAGTGGATCACCAAGGGTATCGCATACGGCCATGAGCAAGGGCGGAAGGCGCTCAAAGAGGGCAAAGACCCTGTCACTGGCGACGAGAAAAAGAACGCGGCAGTTGATTTCATCGCCGCTGGGCTAGACAATACGGGTCTAGTCACCATGGGCCGAGACGCATTGGCTAAACTCGTAGAGTCCAAGCTGAACGTTGAGCGGGCGGCCGAAGACACCGAAGCCCCTGAAGAATCCGAGTAACCATGTCAAACTACGCCTACCTGCTGGGGAGCCGCGCCGCCTTCACCAAACTCGGGATGCCCTATCAGGGCCCCGAGGCTGAGGAAGAGGAGGAGGATCCTATAGCCCCACCCGAAGGCGTACCTCCTTCCCCTGAAGAGGATGAGGAGATTCCACCGGAGTTGCTCGCCGCGCTCATGGCACAGGCTGAGGAACAAGGGCCTGAGGGTGCTCCTCCTGAGATGGAGGGCGCCCCGCCCGAGATGGAAGCTGGGCCTCCCGGCATGGAAGAGGAAATGCCGCCCGAGATGGAAGCTGGCCCTCCCAGCATGGAGACAGAAGAGGAAGTCCCCGAGGAGCTCATTGCAGCGCTCATGGCAGCACAAGAACAAGGCGAAGGCCCTGGCGCCGCCATGGGGTTGGAAGATCCTGAGGGTGAAGCGCAGTCTCCCACCGCAGATATGTTCGTAGACTTCGCACACCAAGATGGTACCGCCGACGAAGCCGACCCCAACGTCGAGATGGAAGAAGCACCTGGTACGGAAGATAAAAAGCCCTCCTGGAGTGGCAACTCTTCCCTCGAAGCAGGGGATGCCGGTACGCGTAACCACTCAATGGGTCTGCCTCAGTTCAGCGGTGCCTGATGTCCAACACGTTTGGGCAGTTTCTTCTGAACGAAGCGATACCCACGCCGTATCGACCTGACGGTACGTACACAAAAAAGAAGCTACAAGCGAGCATGATTCGCTTAGCTAAGGCTGACCCTGAGAAGTTCTCGACGGTGATCACTGAGGTGAAGCGCCTGGGGGATGAATTCGCCACCATGGAAGGCGTATCTGTAGGCCTGGATGACATAGCGCCACTGTATAAGAGGCGAAACGCCATCACACTTCCTGCGCTAAAACGGATACGCCAGGCCAAGTCCCGCGAAGCACGCCAAGATATAATCCGTGAGACACAGGATAAACTCCTCAACTATGCCATGACGCACCCCGGCACTATGGGTGACATGGTACGTGCAGGCTCACGGGGTGCGCCCTTGCAGTTAATGCGCGCAGTGGGGGCTCCTGCTGCGGCTAGTGACGAAAAAGATGAGCTCCAACCGTGGTTAACTGTGCACAGCTATTCAGAGGGACTTCGGCCTTCTGAGTGGTGGGCTACGAACCGCGAAGCTCGTATGGCCGCCGTCAAGACAAACATTGAGGTCACCGAACCAGGTGATCTGTCGAAAATCCTGGTCAATAACACAAGCCACCAGGTAATCACTGAGGCTGACTGCAACACCAAGAACGGACTCAGCCTGGCAACCGACGACCCCGACCTGCTAGATCGTTTTCTGGCACGGACGGCTGGGACTCAACGAGCAGAAACCCTGGTTACGCCGGGAGTAGTTCGTGAGCTCAAGAAGAAAAAAATACGCACCGTAATAGCGCGTTCCCCTATGACTTGTGAATCAGGCGTAGGTATATGCCAAAAATGCATGGGCCTGAACAGTACAGGCGCGATGAACAAAATAGGGGACAACGTTGGCATACGCGCCAGTCAATCTCTGGGAGAACCGCTAACACAGCTCGCCTTGGACGCTAAGCATGGTGTGCGGCTCTCTGGCGGAGACCGTGCTCACCTGGCGGGGCTAACTGGATTTCGTGCCATCCTAGAATCTCCCGCCTCCTTCAAAAACAAAGCGATACTAGCTCCAGAGAACGGAAATATCACATCTGTGATAGCAGCGCCTCAAGGCGGACACTTTGTCACTATGGGCGAAACCAAGCAGCACATTGCGCAAGGGCTAAAGCCATTAGTAAAAGCGGGAGATAAAGTACACGCAGGAGATGTACTTTCAGAGGGAGTTCCTCGCCCAGACGAAGTGGTCAAGCACAAAGGACTCGGTGCAGGACGTGATTACGTAGTAGACAAGCTGTCCGGCATCTACAAAGATAACGGGATCAACGTTGACCGCCGACACTTTGAGGTATTGGCCAAGTCCACGTTGAATTATCTGACTATCGAAGACATCGACGACGAAGACTCAGCCAACCACGGCCTAGTCCGCGGTGACGTCATCGACTACAACCGATTCCGTAACGTGATTTCCAACAGCGTTGACGAGCTCCCCCTCAAGCAAGCTGAGGGACGCCACCTTGGCGAAGGTGTTTTGCACCACCTTGCAGGTACACAACTCACGGCTCCCATGGTAAAGGAACTACAGCGCGCAGGGATCCGGCGTGTGAAAGTCACCATGAAAGCACCTGTAGTTAGCCCAGTCATGGCGCCAGCTACGCGAAATCCTTTGCTAAACCCCGACTGGATGGTCCGCTTAGGCCATAGGTATCTGAAGCAGTCTATACTCGAAGGGGCGCAAAAAGGACAAACGTCGGATCTTCACAGCACACATCCCGTACCCGGCATCATATTCAGCTCTGAGTTTGGTGAAGGATCGGCTGGTCGTTATTGAAATCGATAGGTTAATCCCCTTGGGTTCAAATAGGAACCAAGCTATCATTAACGTCGATACCTCTAGAGGAGCAGGTACAAATGGCTAATTCTCCGCTGTTCAAGCGCGCTTTCGTTCGCGGTCTCAATTCCGAACTCGTTCGGACCGGGGCGATCGTATATCCTTCCAAAGAAGCTGCCGATTACGCTGCTGACTACGTCGCAGACAATTCGGGAATGCCTGATCCGGTATCACAGGGAGATTCGGTGACTGTAAAAGTCGCCCACGCCCTGTGCGACCAGCTGGTGGACGCTTCACAACACATGTGCAAGCAGGCGGGGGACAAGTACAGCCCCGCTCTCACCAAGACTGCTCAAGCCACAGATCCCACTACCACTGCCAAAACGGCAGCGTGGTCTCTGATGCAAAAAGCAGCGGCTGAGACCGGTTCCCTCATGGAGGGAGGCGACAACGAGAACGATCAGCCTGCTGCTGCGTCTAGCAACGCAGAAGCTGCGCTCGAAGCAGCTCGGCGTCCCGAGAACTACGCCAACATGGGCGAAGAAGGCGTTGGCAACTACGAGCGCAAGGGCCAAGGCAACGTTGGTACCGAGGAGAAGCACCCGGAGAAGCCGAAGGCTACCGAGGAAGGCACCAACTCTGTCATCGAGAACACGGCCAAGCACGGCTCGTTGGCCTCGATCATACAGAAGGTTGCTGCTGGCACTGGCTCCCTCATGGATCCGGGGCAAGAGCAGAACGATCAACCTGCCGCTGCTTCGGGTAACGCCGAAGCTGCTCTCGAAGCGCAGCGTCGCCCAGAGAACTACGCCAACAAGGGCGAAGACGGCGTCGGTCGCAGCGACATGGTTCCTGGAACCAACTCGCAGGTGGGTTCGGAGCAGGCACATCCGCTCGCACCGAAGGCCACTGACAGCGGCAAGACCAACGTGCCCATCGAGCACATCATGGGCAGCGACGGCGGGTCAAAAAAGGCTTCTGCCTTCGACCAGCTCTTCGGCGAGACAGCGCACTCGGTAGTTCCCTACCTGCCCGCGCGCATGAACGAGAACCAAAAGATCGCTCACGTCCGTGCCATGATGGGCCTCGCCGACGATCAGCGGGGAGCGTACCTGCACGACCTGTACAACAGCCTCGGCAGTGAGAAGAACGCTTCCGAGCTCGTGCGCGACCACTTCCTGAAGACAGCCGCAGCTAAGGAGGCGGAAGCGGCCTCCCACCCAAAAGCACCTAGCGCCGACGCTGAAAAGCTCGGCAAAGAGCTTCCCCCAGCGCTCAAGGCTCACATGAAGGGCAAAGACTCGGACGACTCCGATGATTCGGAT
>Ga0255048_10000422_pt1 | contig 33681 bp, 56 predicted proteins | sample JV7_2_2_MG_FD_183619 | JGI IMG/M metagenome (GOLD analysis project Ga0255048, IMG submission 183619) | Seawater microbial communities from Jervis Inlet, British Columbia, Canada - JV7_2_2 | ecosystem: Environmental > Aquatic > Marine > Inlet | place: Canada: British Columbia | collected 2016-10-06
TTTCGTTGAATCTAGGGTTATGGTCCCACTTGTTGCTGCCGTTAGAGCAACCGCTGCGGTTCCTTGCTCGAAGTCATCGAAAAGGTTAGCCGCTGCTGTGCCGCCTAGATATACGCCGCCGGAGAGGTAAATATCTTTTATTCGCTTGTCGGTTTTGCCTATGTCTAAATAGTCATCTGCGTTGGGGTAGAGTTTCTGACTGCCGAGCAATAACCGCAATCCCGCCCCCGCCCGAAACCCCATTTCATCATCGTTATTATTGTATGCAATTGAGCCAGCATCGGTATCGGTGTCTCCCATCCGTAACTCTGACTCACCAGTTGCGGATGATTTTATATAGACGATTGCCGAGGCTTTGCTGGTATCGCCTACCTCAAGACCATCTGTGACTGTGACGGTTCCTGCAAATACTGCGGATTCTGAGCCGCTTGCGCCTGAGAGGGTTAGGTTGGTTATAGTGTCGTCTGCCCCCAGTAGCATTGACGCACCAACTTTGCTGGTATTAAGTCGAAACTCTCCATTGCTGTAGTTGTTTTTTATCTCTGCGGATTTGCCTCCGGTCGGGGTGCTCCATGTGATCCTAGAGGTTGCACCGTCACGATTTAGTAAGCTAATCCCGCCAGACGAGCCATCTGCTTCAACTATAAAGTCGTCACTATTTGCTTCGGGAACAGCCCCGCTAGAGCCTGTGCTGAACTTGCCAGCACCATTTGCGTACAAAGTTACTGCATCGGCTGCACCGACAGCGCCACCAACGGCAAAATCGTTCACAAAAGAACTGACGTTGTTCCCGTCAACCCGCGCCATCTCATAAACAACACCACCAACCATGACCACCAGCACGCCCTTGGTGGTATCAATCTGCATCTCATTCTCAACAATGGATGCCGCCACCTCAGCAGTGGTGCCTCGTCTAAATTTGACCTGTGTTGCTTCTGTCATTTTCTCTGGTTCCTATAGTGGCGGGGATATTACGCCAACCGCTTGAGATGTTAGCACAACTGGGGGCACAACTGCACCAGCTGCTTGATCTGTTAGTGATACCGGCACAGCTACTGATTGACTGCTTTCTGGTGTAACGGTTCGCGGGGCTGCTGGGGGTGATTCTGTCTCAGCTGACAATGTAGCAGGCGCGCCAACTGACCCAACTGGTGTGGTTCCAAGCTCAATCGGCCTCAGTAATGTGCCGCCCTCTTCCCTTGAGCTTCCATAATCCTCAAACTCAGTTGGCGCATCACTCGCCGCGCCATAATCTTCAAACACTGTTGGGGCATCTGAGGCGGCACCATAATCAAGATAAATCAAATCAGATGAATTGGTCAGAGCCACTGGCACTGCTACTGCGCCAACTGTCTCTGGTGCTACCACCACCGGAACCGCAACTGCACCAGCTGTCTCTGCTGCCACCACAACTGGGATGGCAACTGCGCCAACCGCATCTGGTGTGACAGTGTTTGGTGCGCCTACCTCCCCAGCAGCGTCTGGTGTGACTGTGTTTGGTGCGTCAACCTCGCCTGCCGCCTCTGGGGTGACTGTCACAGGAACCGACAAAGCGCCCTCTGTGCGGTCTGTTAGGGCAACTGGTGTTGCCACCTCGCCAATGGTCTCACCTGACACTGTTCTAGGCACTGAGAGAGCACCAGCTGTCTCTGGCGTGACATCTACCGGCGCAGCAATGTCTGCAACCGCTTCTGGTGCAACAGTGACCGGCACATCTACTGTGCCAACTGTCTCTGGGGCCACCGCTCTAGGGGTCGCAACATCAACCACCGCATCAGGTGTCACTGATCTAGGCGCTGCTACCTCACCCGCTGCATCAGGTGCAACTGATCTGGGTACTGCAACCACCGCTGCTGAGTCTGGTGTGACTGATCGAGGCACTGCAACTGGGGCGGCTGTTTCTGGGGTGACTACTACCGGCGCAACTATAGCGCCAGCTGTCTCTGGTGCAACAGTGGTGGGTGGGTCTATACCTTCAACTGGCTCAGGCGTGAATGCCATTCTCTAAACTCCCACAATTGTGGCATTCAACTGAACACCATCTGCTGTTTGGCTATTGATAGATTCTATCAGATTGCGCACATTCTCTGGCGAATATCTTTCATCGCCATTGAGCGTGATGCTGATCGCTTGAGCTGTTTGAGCCACAGGCGCGCTTGTCACTGGGGCTGTGGCAACAGATCCTGAGCTGCTTGAGCTGGTTGACCCGCCACCTGGTGAGATAGATGAGCCACCACCGCCACCGATTTTGCTCATGACCTGAGACCCTACCAAAGCAACTCGCGCTGCCTCTGCAATGTTCGCTGGAAATCCAAGCGCTTGAGCCTTGGCAATACCGGTTGCAATGGCAATGCCAGCCTGAGCCTTGGCCGCGATCCTCTGCACCGCTGTGCTCTTGTTTCCCTGAGCCGCAAGAGTGCTGAGCAATGAGTCACCGCCTGCGCCAATAATTCGCTGCTTGAGTGATTGCTCCTCTGCTGCAATGCGCTCACTTTCTTTGGCGTATGCTCTCTCAAGCTGTGCTTTCTGTGCGAAATACTCCTCATCTGTCAGAGTCATATTCTCACGGGCGGCCTGAAGTTGGGCAAGCTCTGCGTCATGGGCCTCTTGCCGGATCTCAGCTGCCGTCAAATACCTGACCCGCAACTCCTCAAGGAATGCTTCAGACTCAGCTTTTGTGGCCACAATGAGAGCGCTGTCTGCGTCTGGTACAGTTTCGGCACCAGCGCTGGCCCTGATCTCTGCAATAGCGTCTGCCCTAGCCTGAGCAATGCTGAGCGCTTCATCTGCGAATTGCTGAATGGCGGTTGATGGCAGCGGCCGCATGGCCAGCTCTTGCAGCTCTGCGCTTGCATCCTTGACAGCTTTCACAGACACATCACCCATGGCTTTCAGTGCGTCTTGTTCGGCCTGAAGCGATGCCGTGAAGCTATCCAGCCCATCTGTTGGGATATTGACCAATGGCAGCTTGTTGGCGGTCTCAATCAATCCGCGCAACCCCATGCCAATGGTCTCAAATATGTTTGACCAGCCAATCAAAATTGTAGTGCCGCTCTTAACAATGGCCGCACCTAATCCCAAGAACCCAACCTCAACCACCTTGCCTGCTACCTGCACGCCGCGCAGCATGTCGGCTAATTTGGCAACGATGTTGATGATTCCTGTGAATACGTTTTTAGCAACGGCACCAAAGCCGCCTGCCTCAATCGCCATGTTGGTGAACTTACTGGCCAGCGCTGTGACTATCGGCGCAAGCTCAACTGTTGCCGACTGAGCGGCACCGGTCAGAACTTTCTTGACCTCATTCAGCGCATCATTTGCCTGCTCAACTTTTGCTGCATCAATGCGACTGAGCGCAATGCCCATGGCATCAGCTCTGCTCTGGAAGTCATCGAGGGCGGCTGAGCCTCCTGCGAGTGTGTTGACCAGCGCAGCACCCTCAGAATCAAACAGCTTGAATGCCAGCGCCAGCTTGTTTCCTTCGCCTTCCACTTGCATCATCGCATCTGCTATGTCTCGCATCTGCTCATCTGGTGACTTTTTGGCGAGATCCTCAGCGCTCAGGCCCAAAGTATCAAGTGCTTTGACCGCCTCGCCTGTACCCTGTGCGGCCTCTGCAATCCGCCTAGTGGACCGCTGCAGGGCCATGTCAAGAGTATCCTGAGCAATGCCGGTCTGCTCAGCAGCGAACCGCAAGCCGACCAGCTTATCTGTTGCCAAGCCTAACTTGTCAGCGGTCTTTGCCAGCGAATCAATATTTGATGCGGTTGATTTGAAGATAGCAGCAGCAACAGCCACGGCAGCGGCGGCACCAGCGGCACCCCACTTGGCCCAAGTGTTCATTGAGGCGCGCAGATTTGTTCCCATCTGTTTTACAGATCGGCTGGTTTTTCCTAGCTTTGCTTCTGCGTCAGAGTTTTCAACAACAACTTTGACGCTAATGACACCCACTTGACTCATAACAGATTGATTCCTTGGGCCTCTAATTCTTTCCGCCGTTCAACCAGCTGATCAAACTGCTGCTCACTCATGCTGCCAAAGGTACGCTCTGGCATTTTCACTGCAATGACCATCCAGCACTCAGCTGGGGCCATCTTCCAATACTCTGATGGGGCCATTCCATGCTGACCAACTAAGGCAGAATAGAAGTGCTCCCACGGCCAACGTTTTAGCGGTTTTTGCTCTTCGCCGCTCGCAGCGGCTTGGACTTTTTTGGCGGTTCAGGGAATATCGCTGACCAGATTTCAAAAAGCAGCGGGGCCACTTCTTCTGCGCCCATCTCGCCTGCGCCAAACATAGCCTGCCAGACTTCATCCTGTGTGATCTTGCATCCGCCCTCAGTGAGCAGCATTGAGATCAGCAGTGACGCCTGACTGAATCTGATGTCACCAGTCATCGAATTCTGCATCATAATCATCAGATTGATGTGCTCTTCGATCTGGTTAATGAGCCCCATGGAAATAGGCACCATATAGCTGGTGCCGTTCCATGTGATCTCAACTGACTTTTTGACTGCCATTAGGCGTTAAGTGCCAGCAACAAATACAGCAGCACCAGATGATTTGAATGGCGCATCAAATGTCTGCAGGCCATTGCTCTCACCGGTCATGGCGAAGCTCTCAAGCGCTGCGTCAAATGTGACTGTGCTGCCATCAGGCAGGGTCACAACTGCTGGGAAGATCTGCGAGCTGCCAAAGAAGGCGGCAAGCAGCTCATAGTTCTTGACAGTGCCAGACATAGTGAAGTCAAAAGCCTTCTTTCCAGCTACAGCCAGGAATTCCTGCCAGCCTGCGCTTGCGTCATCTGTGGTGTCAAGCAGCTCATTTGTTGCTGTGAATGCTTTGGTGATTGTTCCCAGTAGGGTTTGACCGCCTACTGTCATGGTGACCTGACGGCCTATAACTCCGATTCCTACTGACATTGTTCACACTCCAAAAAAGATTAAAAAATTAAGACTTGCCTATATTAACATGAAAACGCTGGATGCCATGCCTTGTGTTTCCATCTGGATCTGCTAACTGCTCAGAAAACTCTTGAATGCAATCGACAAGTGCATAGCCGGTCATGGTTGCAGTGAACCTGTGCATGGCTGTAAATATGGCTGATTGCATCTCGATGACCTGCTTGACTGACTTGGTGCGGCTCCACACATGCACAAGGAATGTGCCCTCCCAGAATAGCATCTCATCTGAATCAAGCTCATTCAGCTTGGGTGCTTCAAGAACAACGTATGGAAACGCTGCACCGCTGGCAGGGTTTGCCGACTGGGGAACGTATGAAACACAATCAAACCCCGTTGTTTTCAACTGGGTCAATAATACCGGATAAAGCAAAGGGGTCATGCAAGCACCTGCTGAATTTGTCGAGTGACAGCGCGATTGATGGCAGGCTCAAGGTCTCGCTTGTGAGCTTGTCTGGCTGGCTCAAGGAATGGGCGCGCTGCCATGTTGACTGTGCCAAATTCCAGATGGGCGGCATAGTCAAGATCACTGCCGACCTCTGCAACTCGACTGCCTTTTGTGTGCTCAACTGCAACTGACTTGACCAGCGCACCTGTGTCTGTGTTGGGGGCATCACCCTCAGCGCTGACTGTGTGACTGATAGGAGTGCCGCCCTGTGTTGTCTTGCGTACAGTGCGGCCTTGTGACTGCTCTTGGATTGACTTGATGGCAGTGCTTCTCACCATGTGCGCAACGTCGAGCACTGCGTCATCAATGGCGCTGTCTATGTCAACCGCCAAGCCCTGCAGATTCTTGATAGTTTTATCCACGCCCGTGATCACTGCGCAACACCTCTCTCAATCAGCAGCTCCATCCAGATGTGAGCCTCTTCGATGTCAACAATGGACCTGATCTGGTAATCCTTTCCGGCATAGGTCACTTTCATGGTCTCATCAATATCATCTCGATACCTGATGAACACTGAGGCCATGCCGGTTGCATCGAGCCTCTGGCTGTGCATCTTCTCGCCGCCGCTCTTGGGTTTGATAAATGCCCATGGAGTAACAACGGTTGTCCATGTCTCAGTGTCGCCGCCATAGCCATCATCAACAAGCACTGACTGGCTGATTGTGATCTTGCGATTGAGTTGACCGGCTGTGATGTCGCAGCACTTCATCAGATGAACATCTCTGCCCTGCGATAAGGTGTCAGCAGCATTGCCGCGCCTGTGTTGTTGATCGCGTCTGCAGCTGTGCACATGCCTCTGTGCTCGTACATGTAAGCCGCCACCATAGTGACCGCTGTGACAATAGCCTCTGGCACCGCATCAATGTCTGAGTATCCCGCATCGTAAACCACCACAAATGCAGGCTCATCATCATCGTGCGAGGTGAAGCCATCGAATACGATCTCATCACCGCGCAGATTGTAATCAGTATATGCATCACCATTCACTGTGACCGCTGTGACCGCATTGGCTACATCAGCCATGCTGTTGGAGTAAGGCAGCAGAATGTTGAGAACAAAGCCGCCAAGGGATGGTGACATACCAGCTGTTGGGGTTCCGGCTGTTGGCCAGTCTTGCGCAGTGAGCGTGAATTCTCTGGTTATCAGGTTCCGGTTCAAATACTCGATGACCCCTGCTGTGGCAGCAGTAGCCAATGGAGTGATGAGAGGATCTGTCAGGTCATCCAGCCTCAACCAATCGGCAAGCTGCTGATCAGTTATGACTGGGGTGACTGGGGTTGAAGGGATTGATTGCATTTACTTGGACGCTTTCTTGCCAGCCTTTGTGGCTGCAACAGATGCTTTCTGCTCAGCTGGCTTGACCACCTTTGACTCAGCTGGTTTGTTGGCTGGTTTGGTTACTGGTGCGATCTGGCCGCCTTTGATTCTCGCTCTGGTCTGGCCAGAGTTTTCATTCAAAGAAACAGTTGCGCCTTTCTCACCCAGTGGGCAAGTGCTTAGGATTTTGAATTTTTGCATTGCTCAGATCTCAATAAAATGAAGATGACAAATGGTAGCACAAAAAAAAGCCCACCGGTTAGGGCAGGCTTTTTCTATCGGTTACTTCCTCCGTTAAGCGGCGATAGCAAACGATCCTTTGCAGAATGCCAAGGGGCGGTTAATGCCTAAGCAGTAACGCTCTTCAGCGAGTACAGCAACACCGTTCTCAATGAACAGGTCAGCATGTGACTCAGATACGCGAATGTTAGCTTGCTCGCGGTCATAAATGGTCGCACCCATTTGGAAATCACCAAGCAAGAAAACACCAGCAGTCATTGCGTTAGACACAACAACTGGCACGCGCCAGATAGTTTGAGTCTGGCCAGCAGTGGCTGCGAAGGCTACCAACAAGAAATGGCCATCAGTTGCTTTGGCTGTTTCAAGTGTTTGCCAATCAACTGGGTTCAAGATCAAGCCATTGATGTTGTAATACTCATTGGTTTGACACTCAGTAATTGCAGCGCGTATGTGGTCGATCATTGCACCGGCCAACTCAGCCGCAGTTGTGCCGCTGGCGATCTCGCCAACTGTTGGGACAGCTGCATCTACCATCAAGCCAGTGAGGTCTTGGTTAGTTCCAGAGCCATTGAGCAATTGCTCATCTGACTCAAGGTCAAGGCCATAGTTCAGCTCACCATCAATGATGCCTTTCAGCTGAGGTGCGTCTGTTAGGACTTGTCGAGATGCAATTACATAGTGCGCGATAGTTCGCACAGCAACGGTCACTGCTTCAATAACCAGATTTGACTTGGCTTTTGTTACCAACTCACCAGCGCCTTGTGCAGTACCGGCAGCTGGGCCTTGAGGGGCCGCGTTATTGGTGACAGATGTGATGCGCATGATTTCAACAGCACCAGAATTCACTGGGATCGTTGGAAGCAGATCACGGATGCGAAGTGCACGCATACCACCAATTGTGCGGTAGGTGGTTGGATCACGGAAGTCTTGCACCGCACCCATGGCGCTTGCCACTGTGCCAGTGATGTCTTTCTGTTCCATCTCAGCGTTTACAGCGCCAAAGCCTTTGCGGTCAGATCCACCAAGTGCGAGAAACTTCTCACTCTCAACAAATTGCTGGCCCCATGATTTGGCCTCAACAAACGCAGCTTGCTCAGCTGCAGATGCTAATTTCTTCAGCTCTGCATCAATGTTGTCAAACTTGCTCAGCGCTTCGGTCATTTTAGTCTCTGCCAATTCAAGGGCAGCCTTGGTCTCAGCTTGCACTGATCCCATCTCTTTCATCTCAGTGTCATGCTTTTCTTGCATTTCAGTGAATGCGGTTTGAGTGCTTTTGAAGCTCTCGACTAGATCTTTTAATTCCATAATCAGATACTCATTTAAATTTAAAGGATTTGAGCACAGTGTCCAGCTCAGCCAGCAATGCGGCCTGCTTTGCTTCTTGCTCGTCTTGGGTATCTGCCTCGCGCAGACTTTTGATGCCAGAGTTGGCCATGCACTTTGCTTGGCTGTTGGTATAGCCTGCCTCACGCAGAATATGCTCAAGCTCTCTGACATCTAAATTTTTGACAGCTGTGATGCGTGCTGCCTCATTCATTGGGAAATTCACCAGCGAGATTTCAAACAGCTCAAGCTCTTTGATTGTCCTGATGCCGGTCTCTTGGTCAAGCTCTGCCACTTTTGTGGTGTAGCCAATGCTCATCTCAGTGAGCACGCCATCGGCAAGTAATATGCTCGCGTCTTTGCCTTGGCTTGTCTCAGAGATTGCGCCCTCTATATACAGAGAGCCGTTTCTCTCTTCCAGCTTCTCAGGCTTGCCAATGGGCATCAAGTCTGACCTGTGATTCCAGAGCAGCTTGACTCTCCCAGCTCTCTCGCTGAGTGTCTTGGTGAATGCGCCCTCAATTATCACATCTTTGCCGCGATCCAGATCACCAGTGCTCGCAAGACCGGCAAACTTTTTGCCTTTTGGGTCAACATCATCTGCTTTGAATTGAAGGGTTTTGTATTCCATTGTTACACTCTCACTGGTTGCCTATAGGATACACATGCACGCATGAATATCAAATCACTATATATGCCGCCACGCATCGGCAGTTAATCACCTCTACAGCAGGGCCGTTTGGATCTTGTGGATACATCAGCGCAGAACCGCCAACATCAAATGGCTGGCTCATTCTAACTCTCTGGCCGTTTGCACTTCTGTGGGTCTCTCTGGTGCGCTCGCCACCACTTGCGACCCATTCCTTCATCATCGGCAAGCCTGATGCCAGTGCGCCTTGATCGGTTGCAACCTTGGCCGCTGTTCCGGTCTCTGTGCGAGCAATCACCCTTGATCGGTAGCTGCTCATGGTCAGCGCTTGGCTGGCCACTTCATTCTGGATCTCTTTGGCAATGGCGATCTCACTCATACCATCAAGAATGCCCTGACTGGTTGCCGCATTAACAATGGCAGCGGTTTGCTCTTGAGTGGTTCCAGCAATCTCGATGACTCTTTTGGCCCCGTTCTTTTTGATCCACTCATTTGCCATGGCTGTGAACTGGGCTGTTGATGGCACTGCTTTTTGCACCTTGGCGGCACCCTCAAAAATGCGAGACCCGAACACCTTGAATGATGACCGGTATTGCTTGTCTAGGATTGCCGCAACTCTTGCCTTGTGCGCTGCTAGCGCTGACTTAGCAGCGCCTGATGTTGTAGCCGCTGACATTGATTTCATTGCGCGCTTGATCTCTCTGGCCATTGCAGGCTGCATTGCGCGCTCTTGGCTCAGCACCAGTCGCTCAACAAGTTGCTGCTCTCTGGCTGGGGTCAGACCTGTGACTGTTTTCACGCCTTCTGCTCTCCATACATCAGCAGCCGGTTAGTCTCTTGCGAGGCCCAGATGCAGATCATCTTGGGTGAGTCACCCCTTGCAACGCGCCATGCAACGCCTGCATGTATCCAAGCATTATCCATGGCGCACAAAAAAGGGATGAGATTTATGTCTCATCTCCATACGCAAGAGCTTGCAAAAACTTCATGCCTTTTTCGTCAAGCTCTCTGGGGGTGAAGTTGACCACTGGATTGATGATGTCATCCACTTGCTGGGCTGTTAGCGCTGGGAACGCTGCAGCAATCAAGCCTCTGGCCGTCTCAGCTGGGAGCGTGCCATCTGCAACACTGCTGGCGATGTCGCTTAGGCTAGAGATCTGTGCGCCGTTCAGCACTGCATCTTGCACCTTCTCAACTGATGCGTCTGGCAGGGTTAGCGCTTCTTGGTCGTCATCGCCTTCTGGTGGCTCTCTTCCAAAGCCTTGGGGCAGCAGTCCAGCTGGCTCATACCTGATGTCACCATCTTCTGTTTCATCAAATCCAAGCTCATATTTCTCATTAACCTCATTGCGCGTATATCCAAGACTGACCGCCTTGGCTGCATTGTCTAGTTTTTTGCCCTCATCATCCTTGAGCGCGCTGATGTTCGTGAGGTCTGGCTCCATGCGGAACTCAGGCCCAAACTCACTGGCCAGCTGATAGTTGAACTGCATCTTCATCAAGACCAGCTGAGGTATGATGGTATCTTCCCACAGAAGCCGTTTCATGGCATCTGCATTGGCGAGGTTCACATTCTCAGTGAATCCAAGCATGGCTAATGGCACGCCGAACACTGCGCCAATCTCTGTCCAGTTGGATTTGCGACTGTTCACAAAATCCATCTCAACCGCTGTTTGGCCCAACTGGTTGACCTTACCTGATGTGACCAAAGGCGCTCTGGCATTAGCAGGCCCACTCTGGCGCTCTTTCATTTTCTTGCGTATCTCATCACGCATCTCTGGGCCGGTATTCTCTGGCACCTCAATATGCAGATCCATGACCGACCTGTTTTGCAGGGATGACTTCTGCCAGTCTCCGCTTTCTCTATCGACATCTGCTGCCCTACCTGCCGCCTTCAGTGTGGGCTGGCCAAAATAGGGGTTGTCAGGGTTTGGCAGTTTGAGGTGAATCATATCCTCTGGCGCAATGGTTCTGGGTCTACCGCTTGCGCCTGTGAATGTGTAGCCATCAATCAGGCGCACATCACCGGCTTTGATCTTGATGCCCTTGGCCGGTAGTAGCCACAACTCAAATGGCGTGCCGTCAATGCCACCCTTGATCTCTGAGATATACGCAGCGCCTGCAAGATCCAATGACTGCGAGGTTGAGTACATCAGCTCGTACAGGCTAACTGAAGGGTTGGGCCGGTTGAGCAATTTCTGCAACGGGCTGTCTGGCGCATCTTCCCATACATCACCTGCGAGCTTTTGCGCTTTCCACGGAACTGAGGCAATCAACTTGGCGCGCTTCTCAACTGCTGCGAACACAACAGAGCTTGCATTGTATCCTTCAGTGATTGCGGTCTGAATATTCCAATCGCCTTGACCCTTGGCCACGCGCCAAGTTGGGGTGGTCATCGGCAGTGTGAGTGACTTCACATCTTGCAGCAGAAAAGCCTTGATGGTTTCCGCTGTCAGTGATCGGCTTTGCGCCTCTGGGGTCTTTTTAAATGGGTTGGCCATGCGCAGCGATCCGGTCAGGTGTTTGGGTTAGCGGCAAAGTATAGCATTAGCAGTCGAAAACAAAACCATCAGGTTTGATAAGCGGCTGCAGTGCATACCTGATCGCATCAATGCAGTGGTTCCAAGCGTCTTTGACCTCTGGCAAAACGTCGCCGGTCTGCTTGTTGACCTTGTAGCTGTAGAATTTGAACTCTTCTGCTGTCTTGGGGCAGTCAGGGTGAATCACAATGCGATCATAGTTGCGCATGTGTGTGATGCCATCAGCAACAGAGCCTGCGCCCTTCTTCACGCTCTCGATCATTGGGAGGCGGTCATCACCTCGCGCTGGGTTCTTCAAATAGCTGATTGTTTCAGGCCGCGCACTGTCTGCCCTGATTGTGTGCTTGGCGATTTCCGGCAGACACTTTTTGAAGTATGGCGCTGTCTGGTCAAGCTCTAGGGCCAACTTCCAAGCCTCGCGCCTGATGTAGAGGGTGCGGTCGTTGACATAGCACTCAACGGCTGTGGTGGGGTCTTGAGAGAATCCCCAATCAGCGCCGAACATAGGCGCCCAGCTCTCGTCAAGCTCGAACTCTTCCACTTGCCACTTGCCACTAAATACTTGGGCCTCGCTCTTGATGTCGTATGCGCCATGCCAGATGTGCTCATAGTTCTCTGGGTCAACCCTTGCACAGCGCGCCGCTTCCTTCTTTGATTCCTCTGTGCAGAATGGGTTCTGCTCGAAATTGACATGCACAAGCACAAAGTCTGGATCATTGGCCGCATCTGCGAACAGCTGCTCAACTGGGTTATTCTCATCTTGAGGGTTCCATGTGAACCATAGCTCAGAGCCAGCTGCCCTGATGGTTGGAATAAGCAACTGCATTGATTTGGCTGAGAGTGTCTGCGCCTCTTCAACCCAAGCGATCTGGAAATCTTCAAGCGACTTGATTGAGTCGGCTGTGTGATCCTGCAAGCCCTGAAATATGATCACCCCTTTGAATTTACCATCAGATCCAATGCGTCTAATCTCAGTGCTTGTGATGTCGAACAGATGGCCAACTTTGAATTTGGCAATTTTCTGCTCAAGCAGTTTCTTTGCTGAAAATTTGAGGGATTTCTGGATCTCGCGGATGCAGACCGCGCTGAGGTTCTCATCCATGACCATGGCCTCAATGAGAGCCTCTGCTCGCTCGTGCGACTTACCGCCAGACCTGCCACCTTTGATGCCCTTGAACCGAGCAGCAACCAGCAGCGGGAGAGACCAGCGAGGTGTGGCAATGTCGAGCGCCACCACAGCTGAGGTCATCTATTCAGCAGGGTCAACAATGGTGCGAGTGATGACGGTTGGAGTCATTGAGCCATCTGAGCTCTGGTGGTCTTGCTTGTCAGCGAGCCCAACCTCTCTGGATATGATGACAGGGTTGAGCAGGTCAGCTGCTGCGCCTGTGATTTTCTGATGCAGAATGACCTCATTCACCATGAGCACCACATCTCTCAGTTTGTGACCCTCAGCGCCCCATGCCATCCATGTGGTGTGATGAATGCCAAGGAATATGCACAGACCGCCCTTGGTCATGGCCTGCATCTTCTCGACATCGGCATATGTGATGTGACCCTGAAAAGCAAAAGGCCGCTGCTCAATGAGCGGGTTTTTCTCAACCCAGTCAAAATACTCGCAGCAGTCGGCCCACAGCTTCTTGGGGTCAGTGTATAGCTCAGGCCGCCCAGATGTTGACACGCCATCTTTGTAGGCTCTCTGCCAGAGCTTGTTGCCCTCAACCATCAGCGGGCAACCTCTTTTGGGTTTTTCGTCATTCATCTGGTAATGGTATCAGATTAGCTGGCGAGCAGTGAAGCCATGATGTCCTCAGTGAGCATGGCTCTGCAATGGTTCTCAGACACAGCCTGCCTGATCTGCGCCTCAGTGAATACTGGCTCTGGTTCGCTGATGAGTTTCCATGTCCCAGCTGTGAGCCACTCGTGTGAGACAGCCTGAGACTTCACGCTTGCCACAGAGTTGCCATCATTCCTGCACAGCAAGATTTTGTCGCCAAAGATAGCAGCAACCAGCCAGCCATGAGGCTCTGGTGATGCCCACTCTTGCCCGACCTTGACCTCAATTGCTTGCTTGGTTTGGTAATTGCTGCTTTCAGCAATTTTGCTTGGGTGGTCTGTCGATAATATCCATACCCCATCATGCAGCAGAGCATACTCATCATTGAGGTTGCAGTACCAAGCGCCAGCCCAGTAAACCTCAAGCCCATCTCTGGGTGCTGCAGGTGCTTCATTCCAGTCTGGTTTGTTCATTTTTCAATCACCTCAATAAGTGCAAAACCTATAAGAAAAGGCCACACAATGGCCATAAAAAGCGCAGTCATTATTCTTGCCTGCTTTGTGCATTTCATGCCTCTGGACATGAAAGCAAAGTATGTGCCAGCAGCAATCATCATATAGATCAACATTAGTGCTTCAATCATGTCTTGCCCTCTGCTTCAGCCCAGAGATCAAAGTCAGCTTTGGTCAAGCCAGCTTGATATATAGCGCTATTTGCGCAACCCAGACAGCCGCACGCCTTGGAATTACACCAGCGCTTGTGTGCCATCGGTTTACTCTTGAGCGCATCAGATACCGCCGCAATCTTCTCGCGCTTCTCAGCAGCTCTCATGCTCGCAACCTGAAGACCACCAAAGGCCAGAATGGTGGTGACAATGGCCACAACAACTTGGCCCCACTCATCTAGGCCAGCCATGCCGAACAATGCGCCAGCGAGTGCGCCAACACCAAAACAGCTGATGGCAACGGCCAACCATTCGACGGCTTTTTCTGTGACCCCCCATGTAAACTCGGAAAACTCTAACAGTCTTTTTTTGCAACTTTTCATTTTTTTAGCCTCTTGATATCCGCTCTCAGGGTATTCTGGAAGCGGTTTATATTTGAGTAATGCGCAGACCGTTGTGCGATTGGCAGGCGGTTGACTGCACCCCTTGCTCTGTTGCAGGCGCCCAGTCTGTGTTGCTTGATTCTGAGCAGCGCTTGGTTGAATAAGTCGCTCATTTTAAATTTCCTTGGTTGGTTGCTGTTACCCAAAAAGCCCTCACATGGAGGGCGGTTGGGTTGGTTGAGATTGGTGGTTATGGGGCAACCATCACAGAGAGATGACCGCCACCCTCGCCATGATATTTTTGGCTTTGGATTTTTCCAAGACCGCACTCAACGAAATCAATCACAACTGGGTGATTCTCTTGGCCGGTCACATTCGCTGCACCGTAAGCGAAAATTGATCTGATTAAATCTTCTTTTGTTAGGTTTTCTTGTCTCATTGTGTTGCCCTTTGGTTGTTTATTGAGTTGATGCAGAGCATTCTGGGCTATCATTTATGTTCTGTCAACTATTTTTGTTATAAGTGTAACCTAGTGTAACCTATTTTGAGGTTACACTGTCCCGCATCCCGCGCCCTGTCTAGCTTTCCGGCGATTTAGTGTAACCTATCTCGAAAAACGAGCTCAAAACTAATCTCGTGCGTTTATGCTCAAGGGCAGTGCCCTTACGCGTGTGCCCTTTTGTATATTGCTATATAACTATATATATATATAAGGTTACACTAGGTTACACTAAAGTGGCTACAGCCCTTGCACACTGGGCTTTTCCCGATAGTGTAACCTTCCTAGAGGATACACTAAGGTTACACTGTTTTATGGGCTTAAATGAGAATGATTGTCAATAACCTCTGCCCTTTTGCATATTGGGAAATTACAAAAGGGCAGAGAGTCAAAAAGGCAGGAATTACAAAAGGGCAGCTATCCGCTAGGGGTTAAGCGGCAAAAGTGCCCCTCTGCTTGAGATCACACATGACCCTAATAGCTGTCTCAGACTTGCTTGCGCTTGGGTTGGCCTTGACAGCCTTGAGATACTCCCTTGCAAATAGTCGAGGGCTGATACCGTTATCCTTGGCGAATTGGGCCAGCTGCATTAGAACATACTCTGCTGCGCTGTCTCGCGCTCAAATCGCTCGCAAGCGGCTTTGTAGTAATCCTCGTCTAGTTCGCAACCTACGAAGTCAAAACCTCCGTAATGGGCAGCAATGGCGCTTGAGCCTGATCCTAAATGCGTATCTAGGATTCTATCGCCTTCTTTGGCGTAGTTTTTTAGGAGCCAGTCGTAGAGTTTTACGGGTTTTTGAGTTGGGTGGAACCTCACTTTGTTGTTGGCTAGAGCCTCACCTCTGCTCATATCAAATATACGAAGCGCTTTATTAAAAGAAGTCCATGCCAGCTCCCCATCTGCTAACGAAAAATCTCGCTGCATTTTGTTCCACACAATCCATCCCGCGCTATCATGTGGGTTTTTGCTGATAAAGTGGTTTGCTCCCCATATAATCTGATTTTTGGAAACTCGGTGAATCTCATTAAAATAATCTACTGTTGGCGCAGACTTGTCCCACCCACCACTATGGTATTGTACCCACCCGTTTTCTTTTTTCCCTTCATGCGTATCTGCGCCTATCCCATAAGGCGGATCAACAATCGCAAGCTCAAAAGCGTTATCTTCAAGCCCTGCCATATATTCCATGCAGTCGATGTTTAAAAGTTCGATATTCTTATTCATTATTCACCAGCCTGCTCAGGCACAAGTAGAATGTCTTTATATACTGGAACTCCCAACCGCTGCGCCTCTTGTATCTCTGCAAGAGTGCCAGATGATTGCTCGTAACCCTGAACAACGAGAACGGCATCACAACGCCGCATTAGCTCTAGGGTTCCGGCCAGCCAAAACGCATCGTGTGTGGCGGTTAGATGCTCAAAACCAGATGTGTTGGAGTGAGGTATCACTGGGTAATATCCTTTTTCAACTACAAGCACCCCAGCGGCCCTTGCCGCTTGAATGTTTAGATCAACTGCCTCTCTTGTTTTTCCTCTGTAACGCCCTGCTATATATATTAGTTTCATCTTTATGCCTTAGTGAGTGAGTGTTAATTTTCTAGGCGGCACCAGCAACAAATTTTGGCCATTAGAGCGCTTGCCCCTGCCTCCATTATGCTTGCGGATAATTGACGCACCGCTTGTTGTGTCAGACCGAGTTGGCCGGTCAACACCACAGTCAAGCAAAACCTCAGTGGTGGTTTTCCACTTCCACTCTGCATTTGGGTTTTGCCAGTCAAGCCGGTTGAGAATTCGCTCCTCGATGGGGTCAGCTGCCATAAACTCCTCATTGGAGTTGTTGAGCATTTCCATTTCTGTATGGTTCAGGTAATGGCTCTCACCGGCCTGCCAAAGTGTCTTGATCTCAGCCCACAGCTGCTGCATGTTGATTGAGTGATCATGGTCTATGGCCACTGTTTCAATTGTCCAGTATCGGCGGTTACCAGTTGCGTCTTGTAGGAATCCGCGAGGGTTCACAGATCCAAAGAACACAGTACGCCTTGCATAGTGCGATTCTTTTCTTGCATAGGGCCGACGCAACACATCAGAGCTTGATGTCAAGAATGCCTTGAGCGCAGCCAGATCAGATTTCCTGAAGGTGCTGTCAAGCTCGCCAAGTTCAACCAACCAGAATGAGCAGACCTGCTTGACTGAATCCTTGTCATCAGGCTTGAGGATCATGCCATCTTTAACTAGGCCCAATTCCGCTGGCACAAGATTTTTAAACCATTGAGTCTTGCCCATATACTGAGCGCCCTGAAATACCAGAGCACCACCTGCACTGACACCATTGGGATCAAATCCGGCAATGACTGCAGAGATCATCCAGCGCTTGATGAGGATCTCTTTGAGGTCTTTTCGCTCTGGGAAATCATCTTCATCTCTGGCCGTGATGGTCTTGTATATGTCAGGCAGGCGGCTCACACCATCCCATGGTTTTGAGTCTATCCATTCTGCCACTGGGTTGTAGAGGTTTTTGTCTGCGAGATAGCACAGGAACTCTGGCACCTTGTCTGTGCCATATTCAAACCGGCTGCACTCCGACACCAGCCAAGCAAGACTGGCATTGGCTTGATTGTCCACGCTAAATGATTGATTAGGGATGATCACTTCTTCCGCTTTGGTGATCACGTTGTATCGGACATGCACCCCCAAGCGCTCACAGATCGCCTTGAGGTTCTCAATGTGCTTGAGCGGCTTGCCTTTGCTGTTGGCGTATGGGAGCGGGTCAAAGTGGTTCACAGCTGGGAGGCTTTCCATCTCTGGGTATTCGTCAACCAGAGCGCCTGTGGATGGTGCAGGGGCAACTTGCCTTGGTTCCGGCTGTGGGTTTGGCTCATGGTTTGGCTCTCTGACAATCCCAAGAGCCTTGGCTGCAGCCTTCACTGCCTTGCTGACATCGCCGTTGTGCTCGTAGTAGCAGAACAGATCAAAGCTATTGACCGGCGCACCTGACTCAGCTGAGCAGAGCGGGTCACTGGCATGGTGAATCCATGCTCTGGCGCCATCGGGCAATATGTGAACACCAGCAAGCCCTGTGCCGCTGTGAGGCGATAACCAGCGCCGCCCCTTCTGTTGGTATCCATACGCCTCAAGAGCTACTGGCAGAGAAACTGTGCTTGTGTACTGGCCAATGACATCTGGGCTGCTGTTATCGGTTGAGGCTCTCTGCTGTCTGGGGGCGGCTTTTACAGCTATTTCTTTTTCTGACCATGGGCAGCTCATTTGCATTTGAGGCTTTAGTGTTGCCCATCCTTCCCAGATAGCCAGCAACCAATGAGGCGGCTCTGGCCACTCCTTAATTGATGAGGGTGGCTGTGTCATCCATGCGTAATTTCTCTGCGCCTCTTCATGCCAGCTTGGTGGTGCAATATCCTGCCTAGCCTTGCCATCTGTTGCGGCTCTTAGCTCAAAAACTGTAAATTGTTTTTTTGCATCTTCCTTTTGCGGCCAGTTTAATTTTTGATAGTTAAGCTCTACCCCCTCTGGAACTCGGAACAGAACACGATGGCCTTTGTCGCCGCCTTTAATTGTTGGGTATTTTTCCAGCTCCTCAATGGGGATGCCAAACTCATCTAATATGGTTTTAAAGCTGTCTAGGTGATCAATATCTAGGCTGCACATACCTGAAGGCCCAAGAGCAATGCCCATGTTCCAAGTTGGGTGCTGCTTGTAGAAAGCCTCCGCTGCAGCTGGATCTGTTATGCAGTTTTCACCCCAATCTTTTGTTCTTGGAAATTTCCGCTTGGGTTCAATGGGCACTAGATGAAAGTTGAACTGCTCACAGTATTTGCGAGCGTACCAGTCAATTGTTTTTTTGGTCATTTTTATAGTTTCCTTAGTCATAGGTAGTCAAAAATCGGGGCGGCAAGCAGTGACTAGCTGCCTTTCGAGTGATCGCTCTAGCCGCTGATCAAGTCTAAAGCATCTTGAGGTAATCGCGCAACACCGGCAATGCCGCCTCTTGCGTTCACATGGTCAATGAATTTCCTCTGCTGGTCACTCAGCCTGCCGGTTCTGGTCTTGACCTCAATGGCCAGAAATTTGCCTTCAGGGGTCATGCCAATGATGTCCGAGCTGCCAACGCACAAGCCGAACCGGACCAGCCTGCCATCAGGGTCTTTGAGTGCGCCGGTGTTATTGCGCCAGACTGTGCAGCCCCTCTCAGTGAGTGCCACCATGATCAATCTCTGAATGTTCAGCTCTTTCATCAGAATGCCCTTGAGTTGTCAGTGTGTGCGGCCTTAACTCTGGCCATGGCTGCTTTTGCCTCAACAAAATCAGCTGGGGTTGGCTTGCTGCCTGACCTTGAGGCGAGCGTGATAGCAGCCCATTGCGCTGGCCTCTTCATGTTTCTGCTCATCCCAAGCTCAACCAGCTCATCAATTGTTCTGGCCCTGCCCTGTGCGATCCGGCGCTCTCTTCGCAGTGCCTTGGTATCTATCTCAACCAGCTCACCCTCAACCTCTCTGGGCGCAGAGCTGAACACCTTGATGGGTGCCCCACATTGTGGGCAGGCGCTGTGACCCTTCAGAAAAACCGCATAGCATTGGTCACAGGTCTGGGTCTTGATGTCGGCCTCTTCATCTTGCTTTTTGCGCTTGCCCTTTTTGCGCGCATCCAGAGACCATGTGCGCTCATCATCTGGCAGGCCAAATCTGGGCTGTTTCCAATTCTCGCAGTGGTCAAGTATCCAGCAGTGTTGCTTACCAACTTCAACCCTCAAGCCGCGCCCAATGATCTGCAGGTAAACAATCACTGACTTGGTTGGCCTGAGCATCTGCACCGCTTCAACCGCGGGAATGTCGAGCCCCTCAATGGCCAGATTGACTGTGCAGAGCACTAGGGTCACGCCACGCCGGAACCGATCCAGAGCGCCTTCTCTTTGCGCATCGGTCATGGTGCCATCAATGTGCTCAGCAGTGATGCCAGCTGCATTGTATTGTTCGCAGACATGCTTGCTGTGCTTGACATTAACGCAGAACACCATGCAGCGCTTGCCATTAACGTGCTTTTTATATGCGGCAATGGCATCACCAGTGATAGTTGGCTTGTCCATGCGCTCAGCCAACTCTTTGTTGTCATAGTCACCGGCAATTGTCTTGATACCGGTCAAGTCGATGCCAGAAACAGGTGGCGCAATGAGTTTATATTCTGACAGATAGCCATGGTCAATGAGCCAGCGCATGTCCTTGGTCAGAACCATGTCATTGTAGGTCTCATCCATGCCCCTGCCATCTGTTCGCTCAGGGGTTGCGGTCAGGCCAATGATGATTGAGTCAGGGCAAGCATCAATGATTTTCTGATAGCTCGCAGAGTTGGATCTGTGCGCCTCATCAATGATGATGATGTCTGGCTTTTTCCAAGTCTCAACCCGCTTGGCACAAGTCAGCACTGTGCCGATCTGCACCGGCACTTGGGTCTGCGCCTTGCCTGCCATGATCAGGCCATGCTCGACTTTGCCTTTCCAGAATTCGCGGCTTGTCTGCTTGCACAGCTCGCGCCTGTGAACAATGAACCACACTGACCGGCGCTGCTGAACGGCACCCTGCACCAGCCTCAGTGCCACTCTGGTCTTACCAAATCCAGTGGCGGCAACCAGCAATGACCGCTTGTGCTTGATCACGGATGCCCTCAAATCAATGATGGCCTCTTCTTGGTGGTCATATAGTGAGATCACCCTCTCAGCTTCCCTGTGATCAAAAGCCACAACACAAAGAATGGAACCAGCGCAACCATGACCGCGCTGAGTGGATTGTCGAAAAAATCAACAAGATGGCTGGGCGGTCTGCCTTGATAGAACAGCGCCAGCAAAACAACAAAAATGCAGAACGCATACCAGAGCGCCATGAGGATCAGAATATCAATTATCATTTTTCACCTCATGCCGATCAATTGCAATTTGCAACTTATCCATCAATTCAATGGTTGGGTTCGCCATGCCTGATCTGATGGCTCTCAGGGTGTTGTACCCAACAGGGCAGTTTTTGCAGAAGGCCATCAGGTTGAGGTCAGGCTGGTTGAGAAATGCGCGCTGCTTTTCTAGCTGCTCGCGTGCTGCTGACTGTTTGCTCATACCTTGTCATCCTTAGAATAATGCTTATATTCCCATTCTGCTTTGGGTATCACGTTCTCATTTTTTTCAACCTCACCATCATCTCTGGGGCAGCTGTGCGGTATTCGCCAGAAGGTAACATCAACCCCGCCATCATCAACTGACTCTGAGCTGTGAGGTATAACCATTCCATTTTTCTTGCAGCCAGCCACCAAGAAATTAGGCACCCGCATGATCTCAAGATGCGGGCAGCTTTTGCATGTTTTCATAACTTATCACCAATATATTGTTGCCAAGATGGTGGCAATATACTAGGATGCCAATCTCAATACAACAACACAGGGTGAAATAAATTGATTACAACTGATCTAAATATCGCGGATTACCACAAGCATGACAGCATCAGCAAGACTGGCCTGACCGCCATGATGCGCAGTGCTGCCCATTACCGTTTTGGTGAAGAGAAAGAGCGCACGCGCCCAATGGTGCTAGGTCAGGCGCTGCATGTTGCGGTTCTTGAGCCTGAACTATTTAAGCAAGACTATTTGCTATTACCGGAAGTCAAAGACCGAAGAGCTTCAGCCTATAAAGAAGCAGTGAAAACACATGATGCTGACCTGACATTGATTGGCCATGAGGCAAACTACATTGCCGGAATGCAGGAAAGCATGAGCAACAATCAGACTGTATCTGCTCGATTAAAAGCAGCAGGGCGCTCTGAGGTTTCCGTGATCACAACTGACCCAGAGACTGGGGTGGCGGTTCGCTGCCGATTTGACCGGCTCAGTGATCTCAATGAGGCAACGGATCTGAAGAAAACCCAAGATGCTCGCGCTCCAGCGTTCAGCCGATCTGTGGCAAATTACACCTACCATGTGCAGCAGGCTTTTTATTCTGATGTCTGGGAATGGGAGACCGGCGAGAAGCTCAAGGATTTTCTATTCTGCGCGGTTGAGGAAAAGCTGCCCCACGCTGCCATGCTCTATCAGCTCGATGATGAGGCGGTTGAATATGGCCGCAAACTCTATCGGGAAGCGCTCAATTATTATGCTGAGTGCTTAAACAAGGACATCTGGCCAGCCTACAGCGAAGAGGTTGAGATGCTCAGCCTGCCAACATGGGCTGCACCTGACGTTGAAGATAATTTTACTTTTGATGAGGATCAATAACCATGAACGATGTCTCAAACCTAAACCCAACAATCGTTGCCAAGTCAGATCAGCTCAATGCAGATGATCTGATGGGCGGCCCAATCACTGTGACCGTTCAGGCGGTCAAGGCTGGTGATAAAGATCAGCCAATCTCTATCCAAATTGATGGCGGTCATCAGCCATTCAAGCCCTGCAAATCTATGCGGCGAGTGCTCATATTTTGCTGGGGTGATGATGGTCGCAAGTGGGCTGGCAAATCCATGACCTTGTTCAATGATCCAACTGTGACATGGGCTGGCGTAATGGTTGGCGGTATTCGCATCAGTCACATCTCTGACATTGATTCTGACATCACCATTGCCCTGACCAAGACTAGAGGCAAGAAACTGCCAACGGTCATCAAGAAACTAGTGATGCAGCAACCTGCACCGGCACCAATTGAGCCGGGAGTAGGTGGCATGTATCCAGCGGCTCAATTTGAGAAAGCACTGCCAACAATGCAGGGCAGGATCAACACTGGAAAGATGACAGTTGAGCAGGTCATCGAGCAGTGCGAGAAAACCGGCAAGCTATCTGATGAGCAGAAAGCACAAATTAAACCTAAGCAGGAGTTTTAAATTATGGCATCAAGAGGCATCAATAAAGTCATCCTAGTGGGTAACCTTGGCAACGATCCAGAGACAAGGTTCATGCCATCTGGTGGCGCTGTGACCAATATATCAGTGGCCACATCAGAGGACTGGAAAGACAAAGTGACCGGCGAAAAGCAGAGCCGAACTGAGTGGCATCGGGTGGTTTTCTTTAACCGGCTTGCTGAGATCGCAGGCGAGTACCTGAAGAAAGGCAGCAAGGTCTATATTGAAGGATCTCTCAGGACAAAAAAATACACTGACAATGCTGGGGTTGAGAAATACAGCACAGAGATCATTGCCTCAGAGATGCAGATGCTTGACAGTCGAGGAGGCTCTCACGATGGCGGTCAGAACCAACCACCACCACAGCAGGAAAGTCAGCAGCAGGCACCGGCTCAACAACAGCCAAAGACTCAGGCATTTGATGACGTTGATGACGACATCCCTTTTATATGCTCTTGGGATGTTAAACATAAAGAGCAATCAAATGAAAAAGTGCTTTAAGTGCGAGATCCAGAAGCCACTGTCTGAGTTTTACAAACACAAGCAGATGTCTGATGGTTATCTCAATAAATGCAAAGCCTGCAAACGCGCTGATGTTGGTCAGCACAGGCTGGCGAACATAGAAAAGATAAGAGCCTACGACAGAAAGAGAGGGGCAAGGCAACCCCCAGAATATATGCGAGAATATAGAAATAAATATCCGAACAAGTACAGGGCGCACAGTTTGGTGAATAGCGCAATAAAAGGAGGCAAGCTGTTCAAGGAACCATGCGAGATATGCGCAACGGGCACGCCGGTTCATGCTCACCACGATGATTATCTCAAGCCTCTCAATATTAGATGGCTATGCTGTGCGCATCACTCGCAGTGGCACGCAGTGAATGGCGAGGCGGCTAACCCCTAATTCATAACCCCAGCGGCTGGTGGGGCTAATAACCACCGCAACTGAGCTTCATTGTCTTGCCTCCCTTGGCCGTATGGCTTGGCACCAGTGTTGTGATCAGCTGACAGGCAGGAAAGACTGCCACTAATTTCAATTTTGAGAGGTAATACCATGAAAGGATTTGGATTTTTTAAAGCGATAGCAGCAGCGGCCAAACTAGGCTGGGCGCAAGGGTCAGCACCAGCGCTCTCACAGGCACCGATCAGGCCAGAGAGATTTGGCAGCAGCAGTGCTTTATACATGCGCCGCCACTCACCCAAGGATGCGCACAGCGGTCTCAATAGAATGAGCCAGCAGTCTAGGCGCAAGAGAGCAAAATGGGCATAGCAGCCATTAGACCGCACCTGCTGGCAGCAGAGATTGTTGCTGGCAAGTCGCCGGTCATCCCATCGGATATGGCCGCACTGGTTCAGGCCCATATTAACTGCGCGATCCATACCAAGGCATCAGTGATCTGCTCAGAGCGAAGCAGGGTTAAGCGCCGCCTGATGCTTGATCGGGTGCCAGACTCAATCAGGGAGCCAGTTAGGGCCAGAGTATTAAAAATATTTGCAATGAGATAAATAATCTGGCAAGGTGGCTGCATCAATTAATTAATAAAGGGCAAGACATGAGCAACCTATCACCAGAGCACCTAAACCGCCTACAAGATCCAGACTTTATCTGCGAGGGTATTGGGCCTGATGGCTTTCAATATCCAGATGCGGTCATGTATAAGACCTCGGCAGGCCGCTTTGAGTATGACAATGAAACACTCAAGCGCATTGGGCAAATGGCTGCTGAGTATGCCAAAGGCAATCAAGAGGCCGCCCAGAATTGCGGCGAGCTGATCCTTGGCAATTTAATCAAATACACCAACCCTGAGAAATAGAATGAAAACAGAATCTGAAAAGCTGCTCAATAGCCTCATCACCAAGATGGCCGAATACAACGCCAACGAATTGGCAGAGGCATCTGGTGTTGGTGTTATCACCATCAGGCACATCATGTCTTGCAAAAGAGTGCCCAGCATCAACACTCTGGCAGCTATCGAGCGCGCCATGCTGAGCATTACCACTCAAACAAGCGGGGCCAGCCGGTTCTCTAAATGCTGCAGAGATAATGATGCAGCTGAGCGCGATGTTCGCAAGGTAATGACCCAGCAGGCGCTCAGGCGCTCACAGGCAGGCTTGCCAGCTTACAGTGAGCCAGATGCCATCATTGAGGCTATAGGCTTGGTTAAGACTATTACAGGGGCATTGCGATGAAACTATCAGTGGTAAGGCTGGATGGGTGCTATACGGTAGATAATCCGCCGAAGCGCATCATTTGCAAGAGTGGTTGAAAACTGCGGAGGTGGTTGATATGGACGAAAGGACAAAAGCTATCGAAAATGCAGTCGCGGCTATTAGATCGTCAGATTGTGGTGCATGGCTAAAAGACTGCCATTCAATGATCTTTGACTGCACTGATGGCCGAGCCAAGCGACTTGAGTTGAGGCCCTTGCTGGACAACCTATACAGCGCAGTAAAACCAATACCATCTGAGCCAGTAGAGGGTAAGTCGAGATGAATAGGCTAGAGCATTTGATGTGCATATTTCGGGAGGAGTGCAGCGAGGTGTCTCAAGAAGTTTCTAAGGCAATGAGGTTTGGATTGTTTGAGCAGCGCGACTTGCCTACCAGCAACGCAGAGAGGATAAACAAGGAATTCAATGATTTGCTGGCAATGGTAGAAATGCTTAAAGACGAATCCCCGCCGCTAAGACTTGGCAGGAACCAAGAGATGATCGACGCGAAGAAAGAGAAGGTAGAAAAATACCTGATCTACTCAGCCGAGTGCGGAACCCTTAACCCTACCGACAGCAAAGGAGAAGAATAGATGAAAGAGACAACACGCGACTTTACGCATCTTTGGAACGACCTCCCATATTCTGAGCGAAGCAGGTTGATGCCATATGCGATTTTGACTCAAAAGCGGCACCTTCTTCAGGATAAGGCGAAAGCTATAAGGTCGCACAAAGCCTTACTAAAGGATTTTAACGACCACATAAAAAACCTAGATCAGGAGCTATATAAGTATCGAGCAGCCTTAGAGGACAAGCCCCAATGAAGCTATGCGCAAAACCAAACTGCTCGGAGCCTGTCGGAAAAGGTAATTATCTTTGTATTCAGCATGTGGACGAGCTGGCCTCGCATATTCAAAAGGGGATGGATCGGGCGGGAGATTATATTTACAGAGAGCGAAAGAGGAACGCCGCAGCAATCGCGAAACTTGACGGGGTGGTTATCACATGAAGCGAATAGAGAATGAATCGGAACTGGTTGTAGGTGAGTGGTATTGGGTTGCTAGTAGATTTTGGGGAAAAAAGAGGGGAATAGCGGAATGCCGCCTGTGTGGAAGGGGGTCAAACACCCATTTAAGGCTCGGCCCGTTGCTCCCTTTCAGAGATACAGAGGAAGTCTACGGCCCAATCCCTACCCCTGAGATAGAGGAATAGATATGAGCGTACGAAGAATTGGAAAAAAACTAGCGGCTATCTACTGGGCGCACAAATCGCCAGATGATCCAGAGAAAGCAGTATTGCCAGCACTGGTATTTGTTAACGCCAACCACCCAAAGTATTTTGATGTAACTGGCGGAAACTTCAAAGGGTGCATTTTTGTTCTAGGGTGGTGGCATTGGAGTATTGCTTTCGGCCTTGTTAGCCCAACAACCAATAGAGATAAGGAGTAGATGAAATGCCAAACACTCAGAAACACATCGACCATATTTGTGCGGCTAGGGATATTCCCGCTGTTACAAAGGGAATGAGGTGTAGCTCAGACGGAAGGTTCGGGGAGATTGTTGGCGGGAATCACTCGCAGAACTTCAACGTCAAATTTGACGATAACGGAGACATTGGAAACTGCCACCCTTATTGGCGGTTTCAGATATACACCAGCACTGGTGGCCTGTATTACGACCACGAACAGGGGATTACATAATGAAACAGATCAAATCAGCCGATGATATAAGTGCGCTAGTAACGTTCGCCAAGAAAGAAGCCGACGCCTACGAGAAAGAAGGGATTGCCGGAGCCTCTAATTTAATTCACAGGCTTTTAGAAGAACTCCAAAACCAAGCCGCTGTGATTGCGCAAGCTAAGGAGTGGATCCCGTGGGCAATTGAAATTCTTGAAATGGATAAAGAGGCCGAAAGCGATTCGTGCGAGGTGGCAGGTAGAGCAGCCCTAACCGCAATTGAAGAAATGGAGAAAGTAAATGAGTGAGCATAAAGTTATTTACCTACAGCCTGAGTGCTGTGCCGAGCCGTCAGTCGGTCGGCTATGGTGCAAGGACAGCGAGCCGATGCCCTGCGATGCCGGTGTTCCTTGGACTAAGTATGTCCTTGCAAGCACCACTCCCCAATCTGACGCAGCCAAAAGCCGCCAAGATTTGTTTGACCTTCTATTCAACGAGCATGGGATAAGTGCACTCGAAACCGAGATGAGCGACATCGAGCATTGCGTAATGGCTATTCACGGAATCCCTAGAAACTCCGATGGGAGCTATGGAGCGTGAGTACGGATTTAGTAACCATGAGAAAAGCAAATGAGCATTAAGGCAAAACTTAACCGCCTATATTGGCAATGGCACAACTCAGACACAATGAGGTATTTCCACATGCACCCAAAATCAGAGGCATTCTGTAACGTGCTGAAAAATGGGGCGAAAATTACAGCGTTATACACCTCTGTTATAGCGGCTATCGCAATGACGTTCAACCAAGATATCAACTGGCTTGGATTTACCTTAACGCTGCCCCTAGCTTTTCTTGTTGGGGCGCTTATGAGATGGGAGGATTGAGATGAGCAACTATAGAGACACAGCAATAAACCCAGATACTGGCAAGACCGAGGAGGCTGATTTCTTAGACGGCTATTATGGGCGGCATAGATATGGGGTTAGGTTTGACGATGGAGAAGTTTATCCTATATCTGATGTAAGACTCTGGGCAATAGATTGTGGCGGGGTGGCAAGGTTAAGGTATAACCTGATCCAGAACAAAGATAAAGAGATAGGTAATGGCAAGGTCGATCATAAGATCGCCCCGCACAACCTTTATGAATCTAGGTTATTAAGCCTTCTTGCTCTTAATCGACTCGGCCAGGCTTTTAACCGCCTCAGAGTTTTGCGTGGTGGCATAACGAAGAACCAAAGCAAGCCACTTGATAGCCCGGTCTAGCTGGTCGTCAATCTCGGTTCCTTCGTTGGTCTTTTCTTCGACAAACTGCAAAACGGCCATTATCTTTGAGCCGTACAGGTTGACGGTCAATAGTGCGCCAGCTATGGCGGATAGCGCTAAGTACAAGTATTCCATTATATGCCCTCTAAGCAGTATTCAAGTGTTTCAATGTGTTGCAATAATAACACGATTTGATCGTCTGGTATAAGAATACCGTCTGGCCTCTCTTCGTAATCAAAATTAAGAGCCGGTATCGGACACTTCGGAGTCGTTGCGCAACCTGTAGTTATCACGCAGATAACCGCGAACGTCGCTAGAAATCTCGTCCATTTCCTTTTCGTGTTCATTGCTTTTGTGCTCCCGCCAGATGTCCCGACCTAGATCTAAAACTATTCTAATCAATTTTAAAAGCTCAATCATCTACCCTTCCCATCTAGCATGACCCGTTCTGGAGTCAACATGCGTAAAGTTTTCATATCTTCCCAGCCCGCCTAGCGATAACTCCTCTTTGCAAAACTCCTGAACATCCCGCGGCGATACGCCGCTTACAACTATGTCAGCAGCTCTGCCGTATAAGTGCTGAGAGGTCTTTGATCCGCCTACCTGCTTGTTATGACTAGGGCATCTGCACGCGCTGGTAATCGCCACCAGCCCAAGAGCGTCTCTAATCGCTTGGAGGTTCTTAATTAATTCTGCATCGACCGTGTCGAACCCGCACCCGCACTTACATGCAAATTCTGACCGGCTGAAATTCTTCGACAAATCACCCATAACTACCTGCTCATATCTTTAACTGCATCAATCAGTCCAGAACCCCATGCGATAAATGTTGCTAACATTATAGCACCTAGCGCTTTCCAGCCTTGAGATTTTGCAAGCTCCCACAAGGGAGATTTATTAGCCTTGTTTTCTTCCAATGCCGCAACCATTCCGCGTAGGGTTTTAACGCTTTCTTTGAGGTGAGCTAATTGTCTCTCATGCTCTAGTGCTAGATCGGCGTTCTTTAACGCCACTTGCATAACTAAGTTTGATTCATTATCGTCGGCCATGCGAAACAATCTCCTTATACTCCTGCTCGTCGATATATCTCAAAGTGTTTCTCCACACTTTACCTAGTACGCCTATCTTTGTTCCTAGTGGATAGGGTGTTTTCATTAATTCCGCCGTTTGATACATCTTGTCTTTTGGGTTATACCAAGCCTCTTGCACGTTGTGTAAAGTGTATCCGGTCTCAATCACATATCTATCGTTAAGATAAAACGCGTTTGAATCGTTACCCCATACATCAGCATCGGGCTTGCCTTCATAATCTTCCGGCAATATACCGGTAAGCTGCGTGTAGCCTTTTGAGATAGCCAACATAACACCACTGTAATCTTTTACAAACTCCACCCAGTCAGCCGAACGTACTTCGTCAAGCGTGGGCATTTTGTTTCTTGAGGCAACGCACGCATGCAGGTCACAGAATGTTTTTAGCCTGTCCCTCAATGCCTGTAGCTCGTCCACTTGGGTCATTAGGCTATGGTGCCTCGGATATCACCTGCGGTTGAATAAGTTACAGTATAACCATTCTCATTGATTGCATCACCTGCCGCGCCGCCAAGACCCTCATCGCCGCCATAATATCCATCAGAATCCGCACCAGCCTGACCAAGATCGCCACCATCTCCACCGTAATAAGTGCCATCAGGGGCTGTTACCGAGTCTCCCGCATCGCCGGTTGTCACGGTTGCGTCAGACCCCCTAAGATACCCCGCGCCATTCCCTCCGCGCGCACGGTATGAAAGCCCGTCTATATCCGAAAAAAACCCTAGCGTTCCGCCGCCACCGCCACCACCGCCAATGATGCCAAAGTTGTCAATTGTTACATCATTGTTAACATCAAGGGCAAGACCTCCGTCAGATCCGTTGAACGAACCCGCCCCAACGCCAGACCCTAGTCGGCCTCCATAGCCTACAATATAGCCCCTGTTTTCAATGGTAACCGTTGCCCCAGCTGGCCAGATTCCGGTGTCCATGCCAGCGGTTGTGTTGCTGGAACTGCCAACTTGCACGCCAGACTCAATGACTATCTTACATACAGTGCTGGCATCAGGGGTCGGAAATAGGGAGTCATAAACAGTGCGAATATTTAAGTTTGTCTGATCTGCGCCGATTGTGATCAGGTCAAATCCAATGTCGCCTGCGCCCTCATCGCTGTCAACTGCCGCATCATAATCAAATTCAATACCTTTGTAGTCATATCGCGCATCACCTTCTTTGGCGCTGATGACCTGAAACGCCACCTCAGCTGGAACACCAGCAGGGTCTACCATATCCCTGTGACAAATCCCAATGGTGTCACCTGCCCACAGGTCGCCATCCTTAGGATCAAGCGAAAAGGTGACAGACCTTGGAGCAAAACCGAACCGCCGCCCTAGCCGCTCAGCCAGTAGCAGTGCCGCTGTCTTGTTGACGTTGGTGATCCATCGACTGTAGATGGTTTTGACTCGATCACTCCCATATCTGGCAATGCCATCTGTGTTTACGCGAGCGTACACCTGCGCGTAGTTGTTTGTTTCGTCTAGCTTTTTAGTTGGATCAACCTGCCCAAAATACACAATGACAGTGGAGACCCTGAGCGATTCTTCATCTTTGACAGATAGCGAGTCAGCCAGTAAGTTGCTGTCCATATCAAGGCAGTTTGCGCCATCTTCTGGGGGCGGCTTGACGGCCAAAAATTGAACCTCTTGTGCGCGCTCATCCCAATAGAGAGAGTGCGGCGCTTGCTCACCAAGCTCTTTGAGCAGAGTGGCAACACCAACTGGCTCAGTGATCAATGTGCTTAGCAGGCCGGTCAAATATGTATCAGCCTCAGCTGCCCATGATGCGGTTGGAATGAATGCCGAATCAATGCCAGCATAAGTGGTGAGCAGGTCAGCAACAATGTCATCAACCTGCTGGGCATCATACTCAAGGCACAGCTGCACTGTGTCATTTGCAGAGTGAGCCACTGCCGTTGTGTTGTACTGGCCGCGCACCACAGTGAGCACATCTGATGCTCTGGCTGTGACCTCCATCACCTCACCCTTGACGCGTACATATCCAGTGCTTGGGTACTCAGACCCAATGCCGCTAGGGGTCAGGGTGATTGACGTTGCAACGGCTGTCAGAGAGCCTGAGATCAGACCATTGGAGGCAGCAGGCGCTTTGGCCTTGATGCTGTCTGCCAGTTTGAGTGGATCTTTGCCAACAATGGAGCACTTGCCGCCGCTCACTGTCAGGCTGTCGATTATGTAATATCTAGTGGTAAAGTTTGCCGCATCGAATACGCCATCAACCAGATAACCAGAAAGCACCTTGATTGACCGGCCTTGGTAGTATGGGTTGCGTGCTCTCCACTTTGTCCAGAATGTTCCCTGATCGCTGGCAATGTAGGTGCGGTCTGTCAGATATGGGTCAACACCAATATCAGCGCTGGGCTGGTCATTAAATGTCAGGCTCACATTACTGCGAACCCCCAGACCACCTTGCAGGTCTATCGTAGCAGGGGCAATGCTGACTGATACCAGTGATGGGATCGCATCAAGCCCAGCTGGATGTGGGCTGGTGTTCTCGCAGAATCTGTAAGTCTTTGTTACCTGATCAAAATTGGGCACGTCATTGCAGGTCACAATGGTGTTGTAGCACTTCGCATCGCCGGTCTCAGTCGCCGTACAAGGTGAAGTGCCAGAGACTAGATCACAATAATCTTGCTCGATCTCGACAATGAAAAGGTGCTCTTTACTATATGCTTGTTTGAGTGTGTCAAATGTCACTGTGCGCCCTGATGTTAGCCGTTACAGTCATCAGGTCTGTGCCTCCTCCCTGATTGACCGCTGTGATGTCTTTCTCAGTGTGACAGAATGCAATCTCAGTTGCATAAATATCTGGCCGCCACTGCATAAAGAATGGTCTAGTCTGAGCTGCTAATATGAATGGTTCAAAGTCTGAGCGAACCCAATCCGCTGTGAGGTTGCGCCAGACAAATGGAGCCTGTGCGCCTTTGCGTATGATTTGCCGCCCAAGGAACTGCCCAGAGTCAGACATATTGCTCTGGTATTCTGTGGCCTTGTTCAGCAGCAATGGAGAATGGCCGCCATAGATAGGGCGCTCCATCTCAAGCAAGTTGCCAGCATAGATCACGCCGACCTCACAAGCACCGCCCACTGTGATCTTGACATCAAATATGCTCAAGTCAGCAAGATCAATGATGATGGGCCGGTTGTCCGTTGGTGTGGCTGAGTATCTTGTTGTCAGAGCGCCGCCTGATGTTGCTGATGTCTCAACAGTCACCGCAATGCCTGAGAGCGTATGCGCAGCAATGCCGATATAGTCACAGACCTGAGCAGATGCCATCGACACAGTGGCATTGTCAGCGCCAACAGGTCGCCACCGCTGCCATGTGTCAGGGGTTAAAAGCTCAGGGTCATCCGAGCTGCTCAGTAAATTCTGGTAGCCAATGTTCGCGGCACCAACAACTGTGATTGTGGCTGGCGTTAATGGCATTTATCAGGCCAGCTTTGCTGTTAGTTCTGCCAGCCTTGCTTTGTCCTCATCGCTGACCTTCTTGCCCTTAACCATGCGGGGCACTTTGAGAATCTTTGGCTCTTTGATCGGGTGGATCTTGTGGGTGGTGTTGCACTTGTCACAGATACCATCGCCGTTCTCGTCTACGCAAGGGAATTCATCAAACAGCGGAACCTCAACAGTTTTGGGTGTTGGGGTTTTTGTCACAACTGCCTTGCCGTCGATAACCTCAACAGACTCAACAAGCTCGACCACCTCTGTGGTTTCAGTTGCTTGATAATCCGGCTCATCTTCTAGGCTTTTCAGCTTGACGATTTCTTTATAGATACCGGCCTCATGCGCATAGATAGCTTTCGCAAAGCCCTGTGCATCTGGTGGTAATTGGGTTAGATCAGTGTCTTTGATCTCGCCGGTTTCTTCACATTTAAAACAAGGCGAAACCAGTGCATCAGGTATGGCTTTGTGCCGGTTTTTAATTCCAACCATGCCGAAGCGCGGCTCTTCTGTGATGCCATCTTGTCCAACTTTCCCGCTAGGGTCAGCGGCAAATACAGCCTGCGTTGCTGTAGGGTAAAAATGCAATTGGGCAATATCTGAATCAACTGGAATCAGTGCCGCCTCTTTAGCTGCTGCCCCTACTAGCGCAAGCTCTGCTGTGGATAGATTAGGCAGGCAAGACAAGTCTGCATCAGCCTCACAAGTGCATCTGTGATATGTGCCATCATCTTTTAGATAGCGTAGCTGCATAGTTGGTTTTGACTCAACTGGCCTGCCGTCAATATCTTCTGATGTGGTTGCGGTTACTGCTTCGATTTTGTTTAGTTTCATACTTATGTCGCCTGATAAGTTGTCTGGAACTTTATATAGGCTGACGCATTATTTAGATCGTCATGGCCTAAAGCGTCCCATGTTCCAGCTGATACGCTCTCATAAAAAACCACGTTTGATACCCCAATATAGGAACACATGCTGCCAGTTTTTCCAAAATACCTACCCATAAACGCCCCCGGCGCGTCTGACGTTGCGTTAAACGGCAAGCCTGTAAACGATATTCCTGCGGCTGTGGTTTGATCTGAAAAAGCAGAAAATGAGGATTGAAGTGTGACGGTACGGCCAATTTTTGTATAAACCGCCATCGACACTGTAACCGTGCCGTATCCGATTACTGGTGTCCAAGTCCCCTCTTCATAATCATCCAGCAAATTAGCCGCTGCTGTGCCGCCTAGATATACGCCGCCGGAGAGGTAAATATCTTTTATTCGCTTGTCGGTTTTGCCTATGTCTAAATAGTCATATGCGTTGGGG
>Ga0255048_10000425_pt1 | contig 33529 bp, 40 predicted proteins | sample JV7_2_2_MG_FD_183619 | JGI IMG/M metagenome (GOLD analysis project Ga0255048, IMG submission 183619) | Seawater microbial communities from Jervis Inlet, British Columbia, Canada - JV7_2_2 | ecosystem: Environmental > Aquatic > Marine > Inlet | place: Canada: British Columbia | collected 2016-10-06
TACGCTATGGTGGACGCCATGAACGCACGCGAGAATCTGATCGAGATGATCCCGAGGATGCTGATCAGTGTTAGCCCGTGCTCCACTGAGTACATGGAAACCATTGTGAGAATGGAACTCACGCCCGAGCGCATCGCTGAGCTGGCGTGGGGTGAGATGAACGACGAGGAACGAACCTACTGCGCGACTTCGCCGCGCGGGCTGTATAGGCCGTTCTTTTGCAAGATGTTGAAGAGCGGCGATCCAAAACCCCAGCAGTCCGGCACAAGTGAAGGTAATACAAACGCAGCCAATGGTGAGGAGGTGGCTGTATCGGCCTTCACCCAGGAGCAACTAGCGGACGCGGTGCGAGAGATTGCGCGGACGGTCTGTGAAGACTGGACGTTCGACTACGCCACCGAAGACGGTGAGTGCGACATCCAAGGATTCGCCCACGAGCTGTGGGTTCAGTTGGGGGGCGAGCAGCCGCCCGCAGTTGACAATGCAGGTGCAGCCGGTGACAAGGGCCGAGACTGTATAGCTCCAACCGATGGGGGGGACGAGTGATGGCACGCAAGTATTCAGACTGGCACGAGGAGCCTCATCAGTACACGGGGACCGCGTGCAAGCACCCGATCGACGCCCGTCTCCACGGGATCGGCACCGGACCGACCGCCTACAAAGTCACATGCACCGTTTGCGGGGACACGCTCAAGAGCTACCCGCGCGACGGATACGTCAGCATGAGAAAAACGCACTGGCCGATAATCTTCGTTTGCGTGGCCGCGTTCTGGGCGGTCCTAGGCTCGGCAATCCTTCGCGGTTGCCAGGACGCACCTTAGCATCGAGAGGAGGTGATAGGCATGCAGATGGATAATCCCTTCAGCCCGTTGGGAGCTGACATCTTCTGGTGGTTGCGAAAACTGCTAGGGCTGTAAGGTGTGGCCTGCTGGAGTATGCCCCGGCAGGCTATCAATCAAACAAGGGGGAACGATGACAAACAAGGGGGAACGATGACAAAGCCGCTGCCGAGAAGGGTTCTCAAGAAGGGGACCGTCGTCGAGGTGGAATGGGCCGACATCCAGGACGCATCCGAGGACGACTGGAACGACCCCGACGCCAAGGCGCGTACCGCCAACGTCTACACACTCGGGTACGTGCAAGACGACTTCACCGAAGGCAACGAGGTCATAGTCGTGGCTCGGGACTACTCGCCAGAAGAGGACCGCTACTCGGGGCAGCGGGCCGAGCCCGTCGGCGTTGTCCTTGGGATACGGGTCCTAGATAACTCGCGGACGCTTGAGTTCTGGGAGCCGTCCAAACTCAGATGGGGCGTCAAGATCATGGGCCAGGAGCTCGAACAGGAGGAAGATGTATGACTAGCAAAGCCATAGTGCCGGGACTCGTGCTCGTAACAGTACTGGCCACGTTCCTGACCGTAATCGAGTACACGCCTACGGGATGGAAGGGAACGATCGGGAACACGTCCTTGACCTACATCGATGGCAGCCAGGGCTTCCAAGAGGCCACAGTTATCGCCGACATCGATGGGATCGAGTCAAGCTGGGGCCTCACGATGACCACGATCTTCGGGACGCCGGACAAGGCGACCCTGCAATTCGTAGCCGAGGGGGACACGAGCGCCCAGACCACGCTGGTATTCGATCCGCTCGACCCAGTACGCCTGACCGGCCGGCGGATCACAATGGCGGGAGGTAGTCCGCAGTGGATGATCCAGGTCAGCAACAGCGCAGACTTCGATTCCATCATGGTCAGCGTGAACAACGGCAAGGTAGGAACCACCTGGCCGATGGGCGTGGGCGACTGGTACGTCCGTGCCCTTCGCTTCGACCCTGTACAGGGCCTGTACGGCCACCCGACGCACGTTGTCGGGTTCGAGGCCCCTGTGCCCCCCCCGCCACCTCCCCCGGGCGTACTGACCGACGTGCGGTGGCTAAGCGGCTGGGATCTGCAATGGACCTACGCGGGCAAGACAGGCCCGGAGGACGTGAGCCTGAGCCAGAACGGAGTCAACTTCCCGATGGGCTCCTGGAGTTCTAGCGACTCGCTCACCTGGAAGTCGTACATGGGCGCGGTGAGAGAGAGCGGGTCGCAGGTGTTCACGGCGAACGGTGACACGGTTGGGTGGGTGGAGCCATGAGCGCACGCTTTGCTGATGCGTTTAAGGCGCAAGGCTGATGGGGAACGACAAGATCCAGCGCCGGATCTGGCGGGAAAAGCAGGTAGCGAAGGGCCTCTGTTCACGGTGCGGCCGTGAGAGAGAGCCCGAGCGCCTGCGCTGCTGCGGCCGATGCACGGCTCAGATGACAGCGCAGAAGGCCGAGAGGCGCCACTCGGAGGCCAGGCGCATCGATGTGACCGTCGACAAGGGCCTGGCGCCCGACGACCCGACCAGGTTCGAGCGCTTGCTCCGAGCGTGGGGGATCAAAGAATGAAGTCCGGCGAGCCCCCGGTGCCACCTCCCAAGGCCCGAAGCCGTCAGCACTGGGACCACCACGCTTTCCGCGTATCGATGCAGGCGCATTACCCCGGGATGGGGTCGCGGGCGACGGCCCGCGGGCTGGGAATCAACCGTAGGACGTTCCAGCGCCTGGTTTCAGGCGAGGCGACCCCGACGCTGCGAACGTACTGCGCGATGATCTGCAGCACAGGTTTACCCTTTGGGACATGGCTTCGCATAAGGTAGGCGCGCCCGTGCGCCGTTGCCGGATTGCGTCGAGGTCATTACGGTGCTGACGTTATGAGAACCGACCCGACAAAAGAGGCCCGCGAGGCTGTTAGGAATGTCTAGCGGTGTGCAAGCGCTTCAGCGCAGACGTTTGGCGCCGGGCCAGGCAGCAGTACATCGACTCGGACACGTTGACCCACGCAGAGGTCGCGAAGGCGTCCGGCATCGGTGTCGACATGCTTTCGAGGCGGGCATCGGCCAGGAACGAGAACTGGACCAAGCTCCGGGAAAAGCGGCGTGATGCGGAGATCGAAGCAGAGCAAGAGGCGATCAGGAGCCGCGCCGACCTCAACGCCGACGCCCAGGTGGACGCTCGCGCCCTGTACCGCCAGACAGCCAGGCTCATACTGGAGCGCACAGCCATTGAGCTCGATCCCGAGCGAAGTATCACGGCTGACGTTCTATCCAAGCTCACCGCCGTTGTCCAGCGATGCCAAGAGATCGAGTGGGCGTGTTACGGCATTGCCAAGGTTCTCGATGTGGACGTCTCGATGGACGTCCGAGCCTCAGTGGTCGAGATCCCAGTCGAATCAGTTTCTGAGCGCGGCGACTTACCCCAGTCTGGGGGAGGTGTGAGAAGTGGCGAAGACGGCAACGGCTAAGGTGACGGCCCCGCAGACCATGCGAATCAATGACCACGAGCTCCCCGCCCTGGAGCATCAACGCCGGTTCCTCAACATACAGACTAGAAACCCCGCTCTCGTCGGCGGCTACGGCTGCGGCAAGTCCCATATTCTACTACGCAAGGCGATCCAGGCTGCGGCCGAGAACCCTGGTCTGATCGGCATCTACGCCTGCCTGACCTATCCCGTCCTACGGGACGCGATCCTTCCCGAGCTGTTCTCGATTCTGAATGCGTACGGGCTGACCGAGGGCGTCGACTGGTCATTCAATCAATCCAGTATGACGCTCTCTCTCCCCATCTTTTCGGACGAGAACAAGATTCCGGCTTCGGTCTACTTCCGACCGGTCGAAGGCAAGAACGTCCTCTCTCGCGTCGTGGCGGTCACCGCCGCGTGGGCCTGTCTGGACGAGGCGGCCCTGATGCCAGAAGAGGCGTACCGCAAGGTCTCCGAGCGTGTTCGTGATTCCCGCGCCCGGCGACCCTTCGTGGCTGCGGCGACCACGCCGGAGGGCTTCGGGTGGGTCTACAAGATGTGGGTTTCTGATCCTCGGAAGCGTGCGGCCACGGTGGGCGGGGGCAGTGCATGGGTGGAGGACGAGCAATTTCGTTTCGTCCGTGGCCGCACCGCTGACAATCCAAATCTGGACCCGGACTACATCGATTCGCTCCTGAGCCAGTACGACGAGGTGTTGGTCAAGGCGTACCTCGAGGGCTTTTTCGTTCCGATGATGACGGGCCGTTGCTTCCGGTTCGCGGAGCACGAGCACGTCAGCCCGGCCGCCGTCTACGACCCGATGCTCCCGATCCGGATGGCGTGGGATTTCAACGTCAACCCGATGAGCGTCAGCCTGAACCACTACCACAAGGGACAGCTCTGGACCTTCGACGAGATCGTGATGCAAAGCTCACACACCGAAGACGTGTGCGAGGAGTTCCTGGCTCAGTACGGGCGCGGCGGGGCGAAGGTCGAGGCCGAGGGTCACCTCACGGGCGTGCGCGTCTACGGCGACGCCAGCGGCCGAGCGCGGTCCACCAAGAGCCGGCACACCGACTATCAAATCATCGAGCAACTCATCGGGCAGGCCATGCCCGGCTTCGAGGTCTCCGTCCCTCGCACCAACCCGAGCCAGCGCGAATCCATCAACACGCTGAACGGGCTGATGAAGAACGGTTACGGAGAGATCAGCTACGCGATCAACGGGATGTGCCCGGAGTCGATCAAGTCGCTGTTGACCACGGTCTACGACGACAACGGCTCGATCGCCAAGGGCGGCGACCACTACGAGCACCTGACGGACGGCCTGCGCTACATCGCGTGGGATGTGGCACCAATCGAGACCACGATCGCCAAGGGGCGTAAGAAGACTACGAGGGGGCGGGCTCGTGTTTGATGCTTTTGCTACTGGTGGACTCTTCCCTCGAAAAGAAGACATCGAGCGCCTGAAGCGATACCGCTCGGCGCGCAAACTGTTCGATGGCAGGCATCACGAGCACGTCAACGCCAAGCGCATAGCCGACAAGCTGCGAGAGTCGAACGCCTCGATCGGCGGCCTGTCCGCCGAGGGCGTGGTCTATCTGATCTTCAATTCGCCCCGGTTGATCTGCACGAAGTTCGCCGACCTCCAGATCCTACAGACGCCCGAGGTGCGCCTCGAGGGCGAGCGGAGCAACAGCCTCGACTTTATCGACGAATTGCTCGAGGACCAGCCCGGCCTATGGGCTGAGCTGCACTACGCCCTAGAACTCAAGCGTGCGATGGGCGACGGCGGCTTGGTCATCGGCCGGAACAAGGCCGAGGAAGTCCGCATCCGGGCGATCGACCCCGCCGAGTGGTTCCCGGTTCTGTCCTCGACCGACACGATGGACTACGACGCCCACCAGCTGGCATGGATCGAAGAGTTCGAGGAAAACCGCGAACTCGTCCAGTACTTGCGCGTGGACTATATGCGCCCCGGCGGCGTGGATCGCTTGGCATTCGTACTGGGCAAGGACACCGCTCGCAAGACCGGCGGCAGCACCGAAGACACCCTCGACAGTCAATTCGAGATCGGCAAAGAGGTAAAGCTCGACCAGCATTGGCCCGACCTGGCCGAGACGGACGAGGAGAACAACCTCGGCGACCTCATCCCGTTTGTTCACATTCCACACGGCCGCCTTGCGCCTCTGCTTCCCTTCGGCCGCCCCGAGTTCACAGACTCGGGTGGCCTCGTGGATGATCTGAATTGGCGCCTGTCAACCTGGAGCGATGCGAACGACAAGGTGGCCCACCCGCCGCGCATCATTCCGCGCTCATATCTCAAGCAGAGCGAGGACGGGGACGTCTCGATCCCCTCGCAATACGAGCGCGTGTTCGTCGGCAAGAGCAACGGCGAGCCCGGCGACCGTCCCGGCTATATGTCGATGGAGTTCTCTCACGAGACCTTGCGTGAGCAGTTCGAGCTATCGCTGATCGCCTTCCTGATGCGACACGAGATGGCGCCGGCCCTGTTGGGGTGGCAGACGGGCAAACAGCGAGAGAGCGGCGAGGCGAAGTCCCTCGGCATGGGCACAACCGAAGCCGCTACCAAGCGCGACGTTCTCCAGCTGCAACCCCGCCTCGCTTCCGCCTTCACCATCGGGGCAAGGCTCAAGGGCAACGCCAAAGCGTCGGCCTCGGTGCATATGCGGACGGGCCTGCCGAAGTCGCAAGACGAAATCAGGGAAGAGGTCGAGGCAGAGATGCGCGCGGGTCTGATGACCAAGCGCGACGCGCTCGAGCGCCTCAACCCGACCATGAGCCCAGAAGAGATCGAGGAGAAACTGGCCGCGCTCGATGCTGAGCGGCAGGCCGAGGCAAAGGTTTTCGAGGCTGAGATTCAATAGCCTAGCCGTCGCCGGGCGAAATACGGGCGCACCTATCGCGGAGGACACGCGCGCATGACGACAGAAACGCAGGACCAGACGACTCAAGACGAGCAGACCCAAGGCTCCGAGGACGGTGCGAAGTCGGCATCGGAAAAGCCCACCAAGGGCACGGACTCTAAAACCTCGGCCGGCAATGGTGACGGAGCGAAGGGCTCCGACTCTGTTCCGTTGGGCACTTTCAAGGAGGTCGAGCGACAGCTCAAGGCCGACCGGAAGCGCCTTCAGGAGTACGAAGCGAAGGACAAGGAACGCGAGGACGCTGCGGCCGTCACGGCCAACGACGTCACAAAGTTCAAGGGCGAGCGGGACCAGTTCGAGGGCGAGGCGAAGCAGTGGCGGGAGTATGCCACCGCCAAGATCGCCAACATCGAGAAGGATCTCGACGAGGACGCGCAGGCGATTCTCGACGAACTCGGGGACGAGACCCCGCTGGCCAAACGCCTATCCATCGCTGAGCGACTGGCAGCGTCTACGAAACCAGAGTCAAAGGGTGCATTCGGTAGCAGTGGGGGCAAGGGCAAATCGGCAGACGCCGGCGGCCTGATCCCCTCGTCGATCACCTCTTGGCGAGAATATCAAGAATGGTACGCGAACCTGAGCACGAGCCGCGACAAGGAAGACCTGGAGCTACTCCAGGACGCCAAGAAGCGCGCGACGATTCAGGCGGAGGCGCGCGAGCGTTTCCAGTAGCGGCCACAAAATCAACGATGCCGCCATTGTGCGGGGTGAGGGGATAGGGAAAAATGGCACGTTATGCTGCGATGACTGACTCCGCGTCAGTAGACCAGATCGACGTTGTCGAGGTGGCCGGCGGGATCGTCGCTTCCTCGGTTCGACAATCAACATTCATGCCGCTGGTCTCGAGCCAGAACGGTCCGCGCAAGCGGGTCTATGGGAAGCAGGGAGCCCTCGCATGGGGCGCGCTCTCGAGCTTCACCTCGGCGCCTGACGAGACCGAGTACACGCCCACCGGCGTGACGACCACGAACACCACGCATCACGTCGATGTGGTGCTCGATCAGTATGCGCTGGCCGATGCCCGCACGCAGGGGAAGTCTCTCAAGGATCAGATCCTCGAGGAAGGCGCGATCGGCTACGCCAAGTACTTCGACGGGCTCAACGCTGCGCTTCGCAGTGAAGTCAGCACGACCACGCCGGACCATCTCATCGGCACGGTCAACGACGCACTAACCGGCCCGCTGCTGGATCAGGCGCTCGAGCTGCTGTCCATCGCCGGCGCTCCTGGTCCCTACGCGATCGTGATCTACACCGGAAAGCTCCGCGAGTTTTTCCAGATCCCCGGCATGCGCGAAGCCAGCATCCTCGGCGGCAACGGCGGACAGGGCGGAATTTCCAACCTGGTCGGCGGAAGCCCGAACAACAAGCTCGTGGTCAGTGGCTACAACGGCGTGGCGGACATCTACCACAGCGACCAGATCGTCTCGGCCTCGGGCCGGCACAACCTGGCGTTTTCGATTGGCGACGGTGTGAGCAACACCGCATTCGTCAATCCCTGGAGCCAGCTCGAGAACGGAAGCGGACTCGTGCCCGGCAAGATGATGGTCGACGTTCATTGGAACAGCGCCCAGCGCGCCGTCGAGATCAACATGACCACGATGGAGGATTTCTCCAGCCGTACCAGCACTACGGCGAACGATTGGTTGGTTGACTTCGTCACCACGTAGAGCGTGACGGATCGACCGAAGAGAAGAGGGGCGGGAGATTGGCTCCCGCCCCACCACAAGACAAAGGAGGGGCGACCTATGGCGCTCACAGTTACTCAGGCGGCGATCAACACGGCCGCAGACGCCTACATCGCGGCGGTGAAAGCCGACTCGGACGTCCTCTCTGCTGGCGATGCGCAGATCTTCGTCGGTGTGGATCTCGGCGACACCACGATCCAAGACCACCAGCGGACCACGACCGCAGCCGGCGCCGATGTTTCCTTCTCGACCAAGGTCGCAGGGGAACACGTCAACGACGGCGATTTCCCGATCCAGATCCCGTACCGAGGCGGGCTCATTCCGCTGGTGTGGAAGATCACCAACGCAGCGGAGGATCTCACCTGATGTCACGCTTTGAAAACATGACAGGGCAGAGGCACCAAGGTGACATCAGCTACGACGAGCTCTACCAGCGCGAGATGCAGTTGCGGCTCGCCAACGGCGAAGTCGTTGAAATGTTCCTCGAGTCTCCAGTGATGGACACCCGCACCGGCCGCCAGATCGGCGTCGAGTACGTCAAGAAGTACGTGGACAACAACGAGAAGGCGATCGCGCAGAAGATCAAGCAGGGATTGCTCGAGGCTGAGCTGTCCGAGGAGACCGTCCAGGTGGCGAGCGTGAAGCCGCGCACCGCATCGGCAAAGCCCGAGCCAGCACCGAAGAAAGCCGCATCGAAAAAGTCCAAGGCCAAGGAGTAGAACCATGATCCGCAGAATGGCGCTTCTACTGTGCATCTGTCTGGTCGTCGCCCTGTTCGCTCCGCCTCGGTCTGAGGTCGAGGCGGCAGGCGTTGTCCAGCTCGAGGCCACCACGGCCGACACGCTCGACGCGGGCGAGGCCCTTGGCTTCGTGCATCTGCGAAGCACGAATGGCCTGGCCTTCGGGGTCCGGTTCCTGGGTGGCCCGCTGGGTGACTCCGCAGGGGCCGGCGTGGACGACTCGGTCGAGGTGGACGCGGGCGATTCCATGAACATGCCGTTGCTAGAGTACGGCAGAGCCACCCGCCTGATCGCTATCTATCCGCAGGGCGGCGATACGATCAAGGGCTTCGGGATGTAGCACGATGGCCCTCGACGTAACAGTGGGGACGGCGACGTCCACGAGCTACGCCACGGTGGCGGAGGCGGACACGATCGTCGCCTGGAAAGGCTCCGATGCGTGGACCAACGCCATCGACGCGACCAAGGAGTCCGCGCTCACGGCGGCGGTGTCCTTCATGGACACCATTGCCTACGAGCTACCGCGCGTGACCACGGGGCAGGCGCTCAGGCTTCCCACCACATCAATGTACGACAACGACGGAACGCTGATCGTTCCCGAGCGGGTGAAGGAAGCCCAGAGCTACCTCGCGCTCGCGCTGTTGGAAGATCCCAACATCATGGGCGGCGGTGGGTCCGGGCCTGTGTCCGAGGTCTCTGTCCCCGGCGCGTTCTCGGTCACGTTCCAGGACTCGAGCGAGGACACCCTCGGGCTGCCTCGTGAGGTCTACGCACGCCTCGAGCGTTACATCCTGCGCAGTGGCATCCCAACGTCGGGCGGAATCTACGACGTGAGTAGGGGCGGCTGAGCATGACCATCAATCAGGAGATCGTCGATCGGTACATCGAACACCGGGTTTTTCTAATCCGGTTCGAGAACCGCGTCGTTCGCGATGTCCTGAAGTCGTTGCGCCGTGGGGAACTGGAGGCACTCGGGGCTATTGCTGATGCTTATCAGCGCGCGCTGGCTCGTAGCGAGGCAAGCGGTGTGCCTTTGACCGCGTGGGGCGGGGACGGCATCGGCTTTCGACGCAAAGCAGTCAAGCGCATACGGGCCTCGCTGGGTGACGCCTTCCCTGCGGCGCGCAAGTCTCTGGCGGTGGCCCTCGAGGGCGTCGCTGAGGACGCCACAAGCCTCCTCGTCGCTGAGCTGGAGCAAGGACTCCCCGCAGCCGTGATCGACGAGCTGGCCCTCTCCAGGGTGCCCGAGAGGGCGCTGGCCAACATGCTCTCCGACAACTTCGGGGAGCGCCTCGAGGGATCGTCCAAGCGACTCGCGGACGCCTTCGGCGACATCGAACTCGCAGCGCAGAGGCGCGTCAACAAGGTGATGCGGGACGGCGTGCGCGATGGGGTGGGGCTGAACCGGATGGTGAGCCAAGCCCGCGCAGCGATCGGCACCAGCGACACGATGGGCGTGGACGTGGCAAGGGTGGTTCGCACGATGGTGCAGACCACGGCCAACGACGCGGCCGGGATGCTGCACCGCGAGAACTCGGACATCGTCCGCGCGGAGCAGTACCACGCGACGCTCGACTCGGACACCTGCCCAGTTTGTGGCCCGCTCGATGGCAAAGTCTTCCCACTGGACAAGAGCGGAGCCTCGACGGTCCCGCGTCCGCCAAGGCACCCGAGCTGCCGGTGCTTTGTGTCTCCCGTCCTCATGGACTGGAAACAGATGGGCCTTCCGAAGGACAAGATCCCGGCCCGCGTTCGTAAACTCCTCGACGGCAAGCCGGCACAGCGGCAGACGTGGCGCAACTGGGTGGACGCGAAGCCCGGACGCCTCGAGAAGATCCTCGGTCCGTCGCGCGCGAGACTCGTCAGAAGTGGCGAAGCGAAACTTTCGGACCTGTCAACGACGACAGACGTTCTCAACCTCGACGAGCTACGGCAGAAGATACGGCGGGCAGCATGAGCGGACGCATCGCACAAGCCCTGCGCATTGGCCAATCGGTCGCGACGCAATACGCGCCCACCGAGGCGGCCATCCACTTCCTGGACTGGTCTGGCACCGATGACCCCATGAGCCAGTCGAAGCAGTGGACTCTGGGTTCGACCTGGCGCGGCCGGGTGGTCCTGGCCATGCCCAAGGTGACGCATGGCGTGCCCAGCGACGGCCCGTTTCACCGCCATGTGATAACGGTGGACGTGGACAAGCTCCCGCGCACGCCTGACGAGGGCGACCGCGTGGAGATCGGCGGGCAGCTGTTCAGCGTCGCAGCCTCGAGGACCATCCTCGGCACGACGGCGGTGCTCGAGCTGGAAGGCACGGCGGCTGCGGTGCCCACATCTGGCGACCACACCCCGCCATTCATCACAAACGCGGCCATCGTCGGTGCCACCGAGACTTTCACAATGACCGCCGACCTCAGCGAATCGGCCTACTACCGATACCGCTACCGCAAGCCGCCCAACGTCGGCTCGTGGGTCACGATCGCATACACGGGCGTGCTTGCCGCAGACATCTCCGGCGTCAGCGTCTCGCTCGATGCTGGTCTCTACGAGGTCCATCTGCAAGCGAAGGACGCATCGGGCAACGAGAGTTCGTGGGTCGATGCCGGGAACGTCACGATCACGGGAATCCCCGCATGATTACCGCAGCCGTAGACACCCGCGCCTTCCAGGTCTGGACCAAAGAGGCCGCAAAGGAACTCAACAACGCCGACCGGCTGAAGCTCTACCGCGCCCTCGCGCTCAAGTTCCTCGAGAAGGTTATCCCCCGGACGCCGGTGGACAACGGTCAGGCGCGCGGTGGGTGGACCGCTGCGTCGCGCCGGCTTCCCGGCGTTCGGGGGATTCGCATCGGCGGTGCCGACCGCGCGATGGAAGAACTCGGCCGCAGCCAAAGCAGCTACAAAGAGAAGGGCGCGCGCGGCGGTGGCGAGATCGCCATCGAGATTTTCAACGGCGTGCCCCACATCGTCTATCTGGAACTCGGCAGCTCACAGCAAGCGCCTGGCGGATTCATTCGCCTGACCACCAGGGAGATGATGGGCGACCTCATCAAGGGTGAGCTACGCAGAACCGAGGCAGCGTTCCGTGCCGCCAATATCAAAGCACGCCGCGCCACGGGATTGCGTCAGGGCCTCGGCCCACGCGATCCCCTAGGACGCGCCAACCTGTTGCGGAGGTGATCGGGTGGCAAACGTCAGAGTGGAGGACGTGATCTCGTCCCTCGAGAAGTTCCTCGCAGCCAATTGGCCGACGTCGTCCTGGCGGTTCTACCCGACCGCAGCGGACGCGGCCTCTGCGGACGATCGCACAGATGCGGTGGAATGGGTGGGCCTGCAATGGCTCCCAATGTCTCCCGCTCGCCCCATGCGCGCGAGCGAGGACTGGGTCAACGTCGAGTTCCGCCTGATCTGCTACTCGAGATCGAACGACCGCCTTGCGGCGGCAGAGATGGCCACCCAGTTCAAGGACTTGCTCAGGTCCACGACGTTCGCAGTCTACGACCGAGCAACTGGCGGCACCACGCAAGTGGGCAGCTGCCGACTTTTGGAGGTGTCGGTCATTCCGCCGGCGCCTGATTCGCGCGGCGTCAACCGTGCGGTGGTGGAAGTGACCGGCTGGGGCATACCCAGCTAGAGAAGGGGACGACATGGCGACGCCAATCTCTCTCAAGGACGGAGCAATCGTCCTGACCGACAACGACGGAGCGAACACGCTCACCCTCGGACTCGAGGACGGTAACTTGAGCTTCACGCTGCCGCGCCCACACGAGCACTCACCGGATCGCGGGGCTGCCGGCGTCATCATCGACGGCGCTTTCGAGCCGATCCCGTTCTCGATGACTCTGGACGTGGTCACCCTGTTGGGGAGCGCGGGAGTCGCTGAGGTGGTTCTGCGAACCGAGTCAACGTGGGACTTCGGAAAGCTCGACACCGCCGCAGGAAGCTACAGCGGCAAGACGGCCACTCTCCAGGATGTGAGTTCCGATGTGGGCGTCTTTCAGATGGTCGTCACCTACACCAACCCGACATCGGCCGCAGTAGAGAATCTCTACTTCTTCGACTGCGTGGCGACCTACGACTTCAGCGAAGGTTTGCCGAGCAAGACCACGATCAGCGGCGTGAGCTACCAAACGGCGCAGAACTTCCTCGCCAACATCGACTAGGGGGATGCAATGGCGGTCAAGACGCTAAAATACGGCGATCTGTATCTATATAGGGCCGACTCGGATGCGTCTCTGATCGCTGCGAGCGGCTATTCCTACGTGGGCGCGTTCGAGAGCGGTTCGCAGGTGCGGTTGATGGTCTCGGATGCGAGCGGAATGGATCGCCTGAGCGCGAACCACGCCCTCACGATGAGCCACGCAGCCACGCCGGCGTCCGTTCACGCCCCCGGCAACATGCCCGCGCATCCCGTATTCTGGGTGAACGACAGCACGGTCCATTGCTGGTACGGTTACGACGTGCTCGCGGGCACTGCGTACACGGTTTTCTATATGCGCAGCACCGACGACGGGGCAACCTGGACGACGCCAGTCGAGGTTGTCACTCTGGGCACGGGCGGATCGTGGAACGATGTGGCGATGACTCCGCTCCTGTTCTGGGAGAACCCCGACGATTCGGCCCTGAATCGGCTTTATGTGGCCGCCAATGACGGCGCGAACTACAAGGTCGGTTACTACGTCGTGGACGCCTCGGCGGGGTCGTGGAACGTCAACCTCGAAAACCCTGCGAAGTATTCGGAATATGGGAGCAATCCCGTGACCCAGAACCTGGGCGGCGAGTACATCGCGATGATTCACGACGGCAAGCGGTTTTGCATGTACTACGGCGACGACTCGACGCCGGACCGGGTTTACTTTGATTCAAGCGCCGGGGGCATAGTATGGAACCGGGCAGGGATCGCAGCCAACCGATTCACCAACCCGATTCTATACAACGGCATCGCGACCACGGCGGACGATGTTTACCTCCGGCCGACTGGCGCCGCCAAAATCGGCGCCTGGTTCTACCTGTTCTATATGGGCTACGACGGGTCTACCCTGCTGCCGATGTGTGCGGTAGGCGAGCGCCCAGACCACCTCTACAAGATGGGCAGCGTTGCAAACTGGAACGGGGGAACGTCGAGCGATGTAGGCCCCAAGGTTTACTACTCGAACGGTGACCTTGCCTACAGCGTGAACCACCAAACCGTCCACGTGGCAGACCGCGGCGGCGCCGGTGCGCTTATCGATGCACCGTTCGAGCCTTGGGCCTGGGCTTCGAGTTTTAAGCAGCAGTTCATTGGGCCGAGTGGCGTCGTAGCGCTCAGCGCCAATAGCGACGAGGTTCTGCTGTGGAACCACGCCATGCTAGCGAACCCGTCGGTAGGCGAGGGCCTGGGCTACGGCTACGACGACCCATCGCGCATCCATGCCGTCTACCTTGACAAGACCACGGCCGGGGTTGACGAGAGTTTTTACATCTTCCTCGACTGTGTGATTTCCGCCGACGTCGCCGAGTCCGAAGAGGCAAGCGACGTCACATTCTCGGGCACCGTCAATGGAGCCCGACTCCCCATATTCGGAAGGTTCTAGAACCGTGCAACTCGATGGCCACCCAGTCAAGCGCTATACGGGATGTGCTCACATCCTACGGCGTGAGAACGGCGAGCTGGTGGATCTGCAGTTCGCGATCGTCCAACTCGACCCGCAATGGGAAGAGGAAGCCGAGCGCCAGCTGCCGCCACCTACCGCCCCCATCAACGGGAGAACCAAAGACGCTAGCGGCGCGATGGTTCCCACGTACAACGAGGAAGACCCCGAGTTCCTGCAGGCGCTCGCCGTCTGGCAACGGCGCCAGAAGGCAAAGAGAATCCACGACGCGAACATTGACGACCGTATCTCCTGGGAGACCGACCCGGAGATTCTAGAGTCGAACCCCAAGAAGTTCTACGATGGCATCTGGGAGGAGCTTCGCGCCTCATTCGCTCGCGGCGAAATAAACCGATGGGTTTCCGCCATTGTCGGTATCGATCAAGTGGGCGGCGCGGACATCGCCCTCGCGGAGGAGTCTCTATTTCGAGAACTCCAGCGCCTTGGCGCTCTTTCAGACATGGAAGAGGAACCAGGCGCGGGCAAAGAGTGAGGTAGAGCTCTCTGGGAAGTTCGGAGAGCTCGCGATTTGCTTCGAGAGGGGATGGACATACGAGGGCGACTGGTTACGGTTCAGCAAGCAAGACCGCGCCAACATCGTCGCTTTTGTGAATGTTCGGGAGTGGAAGCTAGAGCGTGACAAGGAGCTCAGCGGATTAAGTGACAGCGTGCGGTAGGCGGTTGGGGAGGTGGTGGTGCTATGATTATTCAAGAGGGCGCGAAAGTACTCATCGGTGGCGACAACAAGGGACTGTTGCGCACACTGAGCTCCAGCAAGCTTGCAGTCGCTGGATTCGCCACGGCTGCCGGGGCCGCGCTGTTGAGCGTCGCGGTGCAGTCTGCAAAAATGGCCGCCGCGCTCGACAAGGATCTGCGCCTCGTAGCTACCCTTGGCGGCGAGGCCGCAGATTCTACCGTCAGGCTTCGCGACGAGGTCAAGGCGCTGGGTCGGGAGTTTGGAAAGGACTTCAACGAGCTAGCGACGGCAAACTATCAGGCCGTTTCCGGTGGTTTTAAGACTATCGGCGAATCAATGAAAATCGTGCGGGCCGGAACGAAACTGGCAATCGCCAGCAACACCGGGCTGGTCAAGTCGACCGAGTCGGTGGTTAAGGTTCTAAATGCCTTCGGCAAGGGCGCGAGGCAGGCCAACAAAACAGCGGCCCAGCTCTGGGCGGTCAGTCGCGACGGTATCGTAACGGTCGACCAGCTCGGGCGCTTCCTCAAGAGCCTGCCGGCTGCTGCCGCGGCCAGCGACATCTCGTTTCTAGAGCTCGGCGCGGCCCTGTCAACAATGACCAGCATCACGGGATCAGCGTCCGAGGCCGTGGACCAGCTCAGAACCGGCATAATCAAAATGGAGCAGCTCGGTCTAGAGGGGTCGTTCCTCGATCGGATCGAGACGTTCGTCGGTAAGGATCTCGGCGAGCTGACGACTCTACTCGGTAGCGACGTCGCGGCGCTGGGTATCCTCACGCTGGCGGAGAATATCGACATTCTGCGCGTGAACACCGACGCCGCCGGCTCTGTTGTGGGAGACTTCAACCGGGCCGTCGAGGGCATGGCCGGCTCGGCCACGACGGCCAGCGAGCGCATCCAAGCGAGCTTCGGGTCGCTAATGGAAGATCTGGGCGTCAATATCGGCCAGGCGCTTCCCCTACTCGCGGCAATGGCGAACGGCATGGACGCGCTTGCGTCCGCGTCGAGCGGCATCAGTAGCATTGCTCTGACCAAGCAAGAGCTTGAGGCCGCCGGCTTTGACGCTGGCGGCGGTGCCACGGCGGGCGCGTTTGCAGACGGTCGCGGGGCCTCCGGCTTTGCCGCTGGCCAGGCAGCCGCGGCGGCCAGGAGGAACGGCGGTTTCTCGCTCGATAGGGCGGCGTCGGAGCTGTCGTTACAACGTGCCATCGCGAGCGAGCTCGGCGTCAAGGCGCCAACTGCCGCCGAGTTCGTCAAGGCGATTCAAGAGGGCACCACGGTCGCGCTGCGCCAGAGAATGCTGCAGCTCTCCGATAAGACATTCGGCCAGCTATTGTTGGGGTCGCCTATCGCGGGCGGTATTGCCCCGTTCGACGGCAAGGACGGCCCGAGCATCGGCGGCACACTCGGGGGGGCGGGACAGTTCAACTCTATTTTCTCCCCGCCAGAGTCCGACATCTCTGGACTGACCCAGGGCCACCTAGGGCGCCTCGACTTCGACGAGTTCGGCCCGCGCGCGAACCCGGACACGGTTGGCTTTTCGTTCAAGGACTTCAACAAACGCAACGGCATCGGTGGGGTCGATAAAGAGCTCAAGCGGCTTTCGGCCAGCAGCCTTATCGCGCAGTCGGCCGTTGGCGGCCTAACCTCGATGCTACTCGGCCCGCTCAATAGCGCGCTGACCTCCAGCAACAGCGCTTTCGGCAACTTCATTTCGGGGATTCTCTCGACCGTGGCGCAGCTCGGGGTCAACAGCTTGCTCTCGTCGTTCATCCCTGGGTTCGGTGGCGGCTTGCTCCCGACCCTGTTCGGCGGCGGCGGCGGCAGTTCCGAGCTCACCGCAGCCGGCATCCAGTCGAACGATCTAGCGTTCAATCCATCGACCCTAGGCGGCGGTGGATCAGGCCCCTCAATGGAGCGCCTGGCTGCCATCGCAGCGTCGGGGGCGCCGATAGAGGTCCACCTCAACCAGAACATCGGCGGAGGCGACCCGGGCGTGATAGGGCGGGTCACAGCGGCAGCAGTTCAAGAGGGCATTCGAGATGCCCGCATCAGCGGCACCGAGCGCCTGTTCAAGAAACTAGGAAGGTAGCGCCATGGCCTGGGGAACGACTGATTATGTGATTCTGACGTTCTCGGCGGTGGACTATATCTTCGCGCCGACTGAGTTGGTCTACGCGGGAAACCCGAAGTATGAGCGTAACCAGGTCGTGCAGGAGGCCGAGAGCGGCGAGCGCAAGATTCTGGAGCTAGACGACGTGCTTCGCCAGACGTTCGAGTTCTCAATCAACAAGATGCCATCAGCAGACCGCACAATCGGCGGCGCGACCATTCGCGGGTTCTCGACGTTGTCCTCGTTGATTCTGGTTTCCTGTGAGATGCGAACCAACGCCATAACCGTCAAGCCGCCTGGGACCGTATTCGGCGGGGGCACCTCCTGCCGGTTCGACTCCTCGTCGTTCTTTGTGCCGGTCGTTCGACGCGGCGCCAGTGTGAATACAGACCTATACGGAGGCGGGGCTACGTTGAAGTTCCGCAAGGAGGTCTAGGGTGCCCCGCACGATACCAGCAGCGTTCAGCTCGGCCGCCGCCGGTGGCTCTGGTCGTATCTACTTGCTGCATGAGCTGTCAAGCCTCGACACGCCGTTGTATATCAGCAGCGGCGACGACGGTCTGAGCTTCAACGGCAACACGTTCCGCGGGTGGCAGGCCAAGCTGGCCGGCGAGATCGGTGCAGAAATTGACTGGCGGGGCGGGCTCTCTACCGAGTCGACGCATCAAATCGCGATCATCCAGGAGCACGACTCGCATACCGGAACGACGTCCGACAACACCTTCGATATTCTCAAAGATCTAGCGGTCACGTCGTCGGCTACCGCCGGGCCAATCATTCAGTATTACTCTAGCTGGCTGGCTTCCGGCGCCACGTCGCCCGGCGCCACGTACCTGGTATTCGATGACGGGACTCCGGTGCTCGCAGAGTCCGTCCAGATCTCCGGCTTTGTGACTCAAGACCTTGAGGTCGCCGACAACGGCGAGGCGATCATTGATCTGGCGGGGCTGCGCGACGGCCACCTCGGGCGCCGCTTTCTTAACCGCCTAGGCGAAGAGCCTTCGACCGAGCCTGAGAACTGGGACCGAACAGGCGCAACCCGCGACGAGCTCGCTGCAGGCGAGGGCGAGCCCGTGCCGATCACATACGGCGTGAACACGTTCGCGTCGGGCCTCTTCGTACACGACACGCCAACGCAGGACACAACCAAGCAAGCGGGCCTGATCATCTGCTATCTGGATGCGCGCTATCGCGGGGACGATACGCAGGGGCCTAGCCTGTTCATCTGGGACGAGCAGACCGGACAGAAAGCCTACTGTCAAAATATCGTAACATCGATTGCAATCGGCTCGCAGTACGTGATGCTGACGACCGGATTCCCTGAGATCATCAACAACGCAGGCAACGAGGGCGCGTTCGTTTCGTTCAGCGACCCGACAAAGCTCGACGGCGTTACGCCCTGGCTCGCGTCCGAGGGCGCGCTGGCTATCCAGTGGCCGCAGATGAAACTTACGACCGAGTTCTCGTTCTCTGGTTTTACAACGCACTGGGCTCTCGGCGAGGGCGCCACTCACGGGGTCCCGAACCCCATCGCAGGCCCGGCCGCGGTCACGTCAAATCTGACCCTGGGCTCGCCCTCTGTGCGCAACGGCTATTCGTGGAAGCTCCCCGAGATCAGCAGGCCGGGAGAACTGATCCGGGCGATCATCGAGGCCAAGCTGACGCAGACATCGTCTCAGGCGATCAAGGCCGGGTTTCGCCGAGACGGCAACGCGGGCACGGGCTACGCAACGCGAAACATCAGCAACACCGCGGACTTTACGCATACCGGCAATTACGATTCGATGACGCTCTCACACAACAAAATCTACATCTACAAGCACACCCAGAACGGCTTTATAACCACCCGCGGGTCGGATCTTTCGCAGGGGTCTATAAATCTCGGCCTGTCAACTCATACGGGCACGTTTACCCAGAGTTTCTACGGCGCGACGATGGACCTATATACGGCGGTCGATTGGAACGACTATCCCAACCGCGTGTATGCCGAGATCGACGGGGTTATCGATGAGTCGCCGGCGTTCTATACCGGCGTAGCCAACACGGTGTTGGAGAACCCGGTCGATATTTTCTATCATTTCATGCGGGACGTACTCGAAGAGTCGGGTAAGATCGAGCACATTGCGCGCGCGAGCTCCCGCTCGGACATCGCTACCGAGGGCCTCAAGTTTGCTTTTCAACTCACCGACGCAGACGGCACCGGAGAGGCGTTCCTAGAGCGCTTGGCCCATCAATCGATGTGCTGGCTCGCGCAGGGCGACGACGGAACCGAGCGGCTTGTCTATCGCCCCGGCCAAGTCGTAGATACTGGGCATTCCGAGGCGCCGCTCGGCTCTAGCGTGATCATTAAAGGCTCAATGAAGATGAGTCTCACGAGCCGCGAGGACGTCTACTCCGGTGTTCACCTGAGCTATAGCGCGAACGCGGCGACGGGCGGCTTCGACAAAGAATATCGGATGGCCCGCGAGTCGAGCACGTTCGCGGACAACATGCCGGCCGGGACCGCGAACGACGAGATCCGCGTGTACTTAGAGAACATCTCGGACGAGTCGGACAAGATCCTTCTGTTCGACGCCGACTTGATCCAGGACGACTCAACCGCCGAGAAGCTCACGCGCTGGCTTGCGCAGCAGGGGGCACGGCGTCGGCAGATCCTAGAGTTCGACCTAACGCTCGAAGAGGGCATTAACTGGGAGCTCGGCGACGTGGTCGCCATTGACCATCCCAAGGTCCGCAAGTATTCGAGCGGCAGCGCGTTGACCATCGCGCACACTACGGGAGTATGTACCAAGACAATTGGCGATGCAGGCGGCCGCGAACACTATGGCGACATCCTCTTTGTCGAGGACGCTGGCCCCAACGCGGGCAGCTATCGAATCGACTCGTTCGGCTCGGGCGACTTTGTCCTGAGCAGCGGGCACACTCTCACCACGCAGGCCGGTGTTCCCGAGCCATTCCGAGTCTGCCCAGCGTTCACCGTTCTCAAGAACGCGCTACGCTTCAACGAGAAGCTCGGCCCCTATTTCCGTATGAAAGTTGTCGAGTATCCGATCCTCAGACCTGGCGCGACCGCGATCTAAGCCATGGAAGGCCCAGCAAGTGAACCTGCAGCAAATGACCCTAGAGCACGTCGGCCAGATTCTATCGATCGTTACGAGCGGCTCGCTGCTTGTGTTCGGGATCAAACTCCTAATGAACCTCGGGGCGGCCCGCGAGAAGTTCGACCATATGGGTACAAGCGTTACGCATATTCACAAGCGCGTGGACGAGATCAACGGCAGCGTGAAGCGGCACGATGGGGAGATCACGGCACTAAACGAGGCACGCAAAACGTGCAATGTTCTTGAGATGGACCACGAGACACGGCTTTCTAGGCTAGAGGGCCAACACAAAGCGGAGGCGAAGATATGAAACGGGGACTCTTGATTCTGGCGGTGGCCATAGTAGCAATCACAGGGCCGGCGGTAGTTGGGGCTGACGAGCATCTTGTCCCAGCCACCTTCGCCACGCTTGAAGCAGCCCTCGTAAATGCTGCCGTTGCTCCAGGCGACACCATCACCGTCACAAGCGGCAACTACGACCAGATCTATCAGGACTTCGACACGAGGGACGACGGGCTGTTGATACGGTCTGTGCCTGCTTACGCTTGCACATTGTCCAATGCAACTTCCAACATTCTCTTGGTCGAGGACGACGGGACGTGGGAGTCCAGCGACTTGGTCTGGGAGGGCATCGTCTTTAGTGGGACCGGCAACGCTGGCGGTGTGGAATTGGCATCGACCAATTCGTGGACGTTTAATAATTGCATATGGACCGGGGATTGGGACTACCCCATTTCGGTCGGGGCTGGCAGCAACAAAGACCAGACAGATTCCCTCACCTTCAACAACTGCCAGTTCAACATCACCAACCAGAATTGGGGTGTCAAGCCGGGAATACTGTTTAACGCGCCAGGAACCAACCTGACGTTCAACAACACATCGTTCGACTATTCTGGCGCTGGGACCATCACAAGCGGCAGTCAGCCTATGCTGGACATCATGGGCATGAGTGGGGCCGACTTCATCAATTGCACATTCACGTCTCCTAACGAGATGGATACCGCCGGTGTTATGTCTTATATCATGGCGCGTGACGCCGGTGCGCCCACCGGCCCAGCTGGCGACATTGATTTCTTCAATTGCACCTTCACCGGACCAAGCATAATGGATGGGGTGATTAACAGCGCCCTCATCTTGCTTAAGTTTGAGGACGGCGTTGACTCCTGCGATGTCATAGGATCTACCTTCACCTCTGCAGCCGGCTCAGCGCAGAACGTCAACGGGGTGAAGTGGGAAAACGGAGACGGTTCGGGGGGCGACCCTAATGCAACATCAGGATCAGCGATCTCGAACACTTTCAACGGGCTGCGCATCAGTGTCGGCTTTCTGGAGCATTCAGTCGGGCTCGTGGCTAGCGGCAACCGCATCAACGGCCAGGGCGGCACAGATAGCGACGGGATCTACTTTCAGGACGCCCAGGATTGTACGGCAACTAACAATTGGGTATCGAATTGCCGCGCCGGGTTTCGTTCAACCAACGGCGACAGGTCGCCCACATTCGAGAACGCCAGGAACCGCGTAGTCGGAAACTTTATACAGGGCAACACCTACGCCTACTTTGCGGACACCGGGGACTTCGACGCCTGGTTGGTCGGAGGAAACATTCTCCACGGCAACACTAACGTCGGATCGATTGACTTTGGCGTGACGCCGATCACATCCCTGGCAACGTGGCAAACGCAGACCGTTCCCGACCTAGCAGCCGAGGCGCCGGGGCACTATATGTCCCTCGGGGATGTGCTGTTCTCAGACTACCCCGGCGCTCTTCGCGGCGCTGGGTCGGTGCCGCGGGGTTGGGGCAAGCTGTTGGGGTCTCGCAACGGCCTGACTAACTGAGCCATGCTCAAGCCGCGCCGCATCATCATCCACCACAGCGCGACCGAGGACTCGCGCACGCTCTCGTGGGGTGCGATCCGGCGCTATCACACCGAAGTCAACGGGTGGGCTGACATCGGCTACCACGCTGGGGTTGAGTGTATCCGCGATGGCTACGAGGCCATCATCGGTCGGCCCTGGGTGGAACCTGGGGCGCACACCAAGGGCGAGAACCGAGACAGCCTGGGCTTTTGCTTCGTAGGAAACTATGACGCCCAGGAGCCGCACGAATCAATGATGCGGGTGGCGGCACGATCTGTGCTCGTCCCCTGGCTCGCGATCTACGAGCTCGACCTCGATCGGATCTTTGGACATCGAGACTTCGCTGCAAAAACGTGCCCCGGTCGTCTATTCGACTTGGGAAAACTGCGGGACATCGTCGCCGACGAGGCCCGCTCCATGATGCCGGAGCCGCCGGCATAACGAGGGATGGAAACAACATGAACAGAGAACAAGCACGAGCGCACGCGCTCACGCTGATTTCGGCCGTGGCGTCGATCAAGGACACGTTGGGCGACGGCTTCCAGGTGACGGACTTCATGGGCCTGTTTGGCGCCCTGAGCGGTGCGGCCCCGACGTTCCAGGCTGTGTTTACAGATGGAACCGTCGAAGACCGCATCCTCGTAGGCGAAGAGATGTTCGACGCGCTGACCGGATCGGACCCGACCGCGCTCGAAATGACTCAGGACTTCATTCCTGGTCTGAGCCTTGAGCAAGAGGAACAGCTCCTCGACTTCGCGAAGACCATGGTGGGAGCCCAGATCCGAGCGCGCACCGCATGAAATTCAACATCAAGCAGGCGGCCAAGGCCGCAGCGCTGGCTATCGCGCCCCTGGCGGCGACTGCCATCAATCCCCTGTTCGGTCTCCTCGTCGGCAGCTCGATAGCGAGCGGTGGCGTTGCCAAGGCGATCGGGCAGCAGGAGGAAAAGAAAACCGGGATCCGGCCCCACAAGGTTTCGGCGCCCCTCGCAGCGGCCGCGGCCCCGGCCCTGCTGGTCGGCACCGGCGTTGTGGACATCGGGCCAATCTGTGACCTAGTCATTCGAGCGTGCGAGCACGAGGCTTTGATCGGCGGCGCGCTGGGTATGGCCGTCGTCTTTTGGCATCAGCTCGTCGGAGGCTTCGGGAAAATTAAACCAGACTAGGGGTGACCGTGTGAGGCGTAGAAAGATCCCCCCGGCAGTTCTGAAGTACACCGCAAAGCTGGCCGAAGAGGGCCGGCTTTCAGAGGCGGGAATCGGACGCGCCTTGCGCGAGAAGTTTCCCAAGGTGTGGGAGGAAAGCATATCCCCCCGCTCTATTGCCATAGCAGTCAAGCGCAGGGCGGACGAGGAGGGGACCCCGATCCCCTTCTCGCCGCGCACTAGCGGCGGAAAGATCAGCGACCCCAACCGCCGCTTCCCAGACGAGACGCCCGAGCTGCGGTTCGAGTACATCCCGCGCCTGGGCATTTTCTCTGATGTTCACTGCCCGTACCACAACAAGAAGGGCGCCGCGCGCCTTGTGCAGGTGATCGAGTCGCGCGAGATAGAACAGCTGCTGTGGAACGGCGACCAGCTCGATAACGGCTACAGGGGGCACAAGGGGATCAGGGACGAGCGAGCAGCCACGTTCTCCGAGGGGCTGCACGCCTGGGCGTCGCTGATGGACGAGCTGACCCGCGCCGGCATCCGGCGGCATATCATCATTCCAGGCAATCACGATGACAAGCCCTACCGGCAGACCGACGGAGAGATCACATTCTCCGAGTTCATCAAGGCCAAGGTGTGGCCCCTGCTATCCGAGCAGGGCGTCGAATGGCTGACCACCGATCGCTATTACGCGATAATGAAACCGGCGAAGCCGGTCGCGCAATGGCCGTTCGTCAGCGAGAACTTTCCCTGGAGGTTCACGCATCAGAAGAACTTTTCCAAGATCCCGCTTCGAGTGGCCAAAGAGCTCGCGTCCATCCATATGATGAACATCGCCACGGGCCATCAGCATCACCTGGCCAGGGGCAAAGCCCTAAATGCTATGCTGCGGCTGATCGATTGCGGCACCGGCTGCGATCGATCCTTGCAGGCGTACATCGGTGACCGGGACTCTGCCCACGCTCAATGGGGCGAGGGCTTCGTAACGCTGGAGAACGGCTCCCCCCGACTTTGGGACTTCGGCGAGCCCGACGAGTGGTGGGAGCGCGAGCTCGCATAATGCCCGCGACAAGGCCCAGGCTGCCTCTGTGGGGCAGCCCGCCCTATTCCGCGCCCGATGGCCTGTGACAGCAGGCGGGGGCGGTATGGGGCGCACAGGGCCGCGTCGTTCCACGTGAAACTATCTGATTTTATTCGTTGACAGCCGCCCAACAGGCCCTTAAATTGCAGGTTATGAACGTGGAAGCGAATCAGGCGGGACTTCGGTCCCTGCGCGAGGCCAAGGGGCTCAGCCTTTCCGAGCTCGCCCGAGTGGCGGGAGTCGACAAGGCGACAGTCTCCATGGCTGAACGCGGGCTCGCGGTCCCGATGCTGACCACCAACCGCCGTTTGGCTGCCGCCTACGGGATACGCCTCGGCCGGCTCTATGAGCTGATCGCGGAATCCCAGGTTGAAGCCAGGGCTGACGACGGGGCGGGGGAGCGCTGATTCCGTAACCAGTAGCAGCGGGCGGGGCCGATTCCCGGCCCCGCCTCAACTCGAAAAAAGGTTGGTGTCGTTGTGACCGCCCATCTGACTGATTCCAAGGGCCGCCGGTACGAAGCTACCCCACGCGGCCTATGTCTCGTCCACGACAGTACAAAGCTCGGCAGAATCGATCGATTCTGCGCCGCCTTGGTCGTGGGGATCATCCTCTATCGTCTTATTTCGCTATGAGTTACCACGACGCCGCTACAAGCGGCTGGCTGGACCTGTACAAACTCAGCACCGAAGACCTCGCGCGCCTGATGGACGACTGCGAATATCAGCTGAAGCTCAGGACGCACGTGGCCTGCGACGGTTGCCTGCCCCCATCCCAGGACGAGCCGGAGCTCAACGATTGCGCCGCCTGCGGGGGCATCCAGACCCGCGAGTGGACCGCCTCCGACACTCACCTCGTATCGGGGTTTTAGGATGGCCCTAAAATGCCAGTGTGAGTTTTCAGACTGCCCCCATCACAAAGGCCCATGCAACGGCGCTGCGGTTGTTCTTATCCTCTGGACGGGCGACCAGATCGAGGGCCTCGCAAGCTACGAGCACGACGAGGTTGCGTGTTCCAGGTGCGCCAAGGGTCACAGCAGCCCATACAGGAAGATGGTGCTTCTGTGATGGCCGCCATCAGGGCCAGCGAGGTCTGGCTGGCTTTCGGCCAGGACGACCTATTCCGCCCAGCTAGCCGCACCACAGATCCGGAAACATCCCATTCCGCCGAGCGCGAGGTCAACCTCTCGGGCCGGCGGTCTACCCAGTGTAGCGCGGTCGAGGACGACGTCCTCGCGCACAACGGGGCCACGGCCGGCGAGATCGCTCGCCGTATCGGTCTCGACCGCCACACCGTCAGCAAGCGCACGGCCGATCTCGCAAATCAGGGCCGCATCCACCGCGGCCCCACGCGCGTTTGTCTCGCTAACCACCGGGCAATGTTGTCGTGGTGGATCCACTCCCAGGAGGAAACCAGTGACCAGTAAAGCGCTTTCAATCCAAGCCCAGGTGGGCGATTCCAAGATCACAGTTCCGCTCGATCGTCTCGTGAATGGGCGGCTACTCGCCGAGGAGCTCATGCGCCCGGCGCCTCCCGGCTTTGTCGCGAATCATACCGTCGTGACCATCAGCGACGCGACGCTCGACTGGGGATCGAAGAACGAGAACCCCGACCTGCACAAGATCAAGGGCGGGGGAGCAGACTACACGTGGGCTTTTGTTAAGCGCTGCCTGTCGCCTCACGGCGTCGAGGAGGCCGGCTCCCAGGTCAAGTCCATGGTGATCAACGATAAGCCGGGGCTGTGTGTTACGGCCGCCTGCCGGCGCCGCCGCTTCGGCGAGCCCGACGAGGTCGCCTATGGGAACGCCGCCGAGTCGTTCGCCATGGCGATCGAGAAGGCCAAGCCGCGCGATGGTTACAAGTCCGAGGGCGATCAGATCGACGTCGCCCGCGTGATGGTCAAGCGGCTGACCAGTGAGGCGTTCAAGGCTGCCGCGCGGAAGCTGCTGCAGCTCCCAAAGGCCGACCCATCGATCGTCGGGAAGGCTCTCGCGTTTCGTCGGGACGTTCTCGATATTCACAACCCCGAGATGCAGCGATACGCTTTCGAGAAGGCCACGGCCGCGGCGTCTGATCTGTTCGGGGGCGGCTCGATCGGCCCCGGCATCGACGAGGCTATCGAGGTCGAGACCATAATCCTTGACGATCAGGACGAACCGGGGCGCGCGGACGACGGCGAGACGTCCGCGCAGGTGGCGGGGGGGGCGGATCCGTTCGCGATTTCCTCCTCGGGCGGTGACCTCTCCGCCACCCAACCTATCGAATCCCTGGACCTGCCCGAGTGGGCTCGCTCCTGCGCCCGAGACGAGCTCGGGGATCCTCGATGGGAGACCATCACCGTCGCTCAGCTGGAGATCACGCTGCGCGCGCGTCTTCGCTCTACCCAGTACGACTCAGCCGGCGACCCGGCCGGACTCATTCCCGCCGGCAAGGCCGGAGACTGGGCGGTCGTCGCTGACAAGCTCCTGGCTTTCGAGCGGAAGGGGGGCGGCGCCAATGCGTAGACAGCAATTCCCCCGGCCGGTCGTCTACCGGATCGAAGATCTCAGCGAGCCGCGCGAGCTGGCCCCGGCCACCACGCTACGGGATCGCGTCTATTCGGCTCTGACCATCATGGCCAGGCCGATTCACACATCAACGGGGCGCATAGGGCGCGTAAGCGTAGGCTACGAGCGCGTTCGGTTCCTCTCCGGGCAGTTCGGCGTCACGTCCCATCAGATCCGCAAGGCGGTCGAAGGGCTCGCAATGCGGGGCGACATCACCTATCTGGGCGCAGAGGCCCGAGAGGCGGTGGAGTCGTGAAAATTCTACACATCGCCGATGTTCACTTCGGCAAGAACAGCCTTGACGATCTCCGCGAGCCCTGCGATCGGATCTTGGAGCTCGCAGACGGCGTCGACCTGGTCGTGATCGCGGGAGACCTCACCGTCGACCGCGGCGTGATCGACAACGCCAGCGCGCTAGCCTGCCGGACGTTTGTGGAGTCGCTCGCGGAGCTCGCCCACGTCCTAATAACTCCAGGAAACCACGACCTGAGCCACCACGCCGACCAGCCGAACAACGTGGCGGCAATTCTGAGCGATCGACTCGGGCCTACCAACGAAAACGTGCAGGTCATTGATACGCCGCGCGTGGTCACGCATGGCGAGGCCGCGCTCGCGGTCATTCCCTATCCGTCCGCCGCATTGTTCCACGCGAACACGGGCGAGACTTCTCTAGAGTCGCTCAATGAGCGACTCGCACAGCTGAGCATCGGTCTCGCGGCGGAGGCGGTGGCGACGGGCAGGGTGCCGCTGCTGGTCTACCACGGGACCGTCGAAGGTGGCCGGCATGGCGACGAGCGCTCCCCAGCAATGCTGACGCGCGGCACGGACGTCGTGCTTCCAACGGCAGCGCTGGCTGGCTTCCAGGGCGTTCTTGCCGGCCACCTTCATCACCCGCAGACAATCCAGGCGCCCGACGGTCTGGTCGTCTATCCCGGTTGCGTAGCGCCAAACACTTTCGGCGAGCGCGGGATCGAGCCGACCGCCGTGCTATGGGAGGTCGGGGCCGGGGGCGTCTCGCACGAGAGGCTTCTCCTCCCCGTCACGCATCAGCGCATCCAGGTGGACGTCGGGGCCGACGACTGGGACGCATCGAAGGATGCAACCCTCAACCTCAATAGCTGGATCGAGCGGGCGGGCGACGACATCGGGGCGGCCCGGGTCAAGGTTTCGGTGACGGCATCGAAACAGCGCCTGGAGCTCCTGACGAACGACGCGGCCGAGGTGGCGCGGGCGAAGTACAACCTCAAGGAACTGCGCCTAGAGCGGACGACGATCCCCGAGCACCGCGGCGTGCTCGACGAGAGCGCCGACCGCGCGAACCGCGTCAACATCCCCGAGGCCCTGGCGATCTACGCAGAGCAATGCGAAGACCCCGAGTTCTCGCGGCACCTCGATGAGATTCAGGAGGTGGCCCGAGACATCGAGGGGCTGGTCGAACAGCAAGACAGTGACCCGCGTTACGAGTTCGAGCCGCTGCAGATGCGCCTGGAGAACTACAAGTCGATCGCGTGCGCAAAGGTCGACTTCGAGAAGCTCCCGGATCGGTTCGGCGTGTTCGGGCCAACCGGGATCGGCAAAAGCAACCTGATGTTGGGGCTATTCTGGCTACTCTATGGGGTCAATCCCAAGAGTGAGGACGGCAAGGCGAAGACGTCCCTGGGCGAGATGGTCCGGCGGGGAGAAAAAAAGGCCGGCGGATTCCTACGGTTCCGGTGTCGGGCCGGTGTCTTTGAGATAACGCGCGTGATCACCCGCAGCGCGAAGACGGGGCAGGGCACCGGCAAGCTGTTCCTGACTCGCAAGGTCGCCTGGGTGCCCGTCCCGCTGAACGAGGGCAACGCCCGGCAGACGCAGCAGGCCATTCTAGGTCTGGTCGGGCCGCCGGAGCTCACCTGGCTGACGCGCCACCTCCGCCAGCATGGCGAGAGCGCGGTCAAGATGGGGGCGAGCCGCCTGGCTGATTCCATCAATAGCACGTTGCAACTCGACTTCGAGGCCCGTGCGGAGCTCGCCAAGGGGCGCCGAGACCGCGCGGCGCACGCATCGGACATCGCAGGGGCGCAGGCCGAGAAGCTCCAGGAGCAGCTGCCATCGGATGCTTCGATCCGCGAGGCCGAGAAACAACATGGCTATGACCTGACGCGCGCGAAGGCCGCCTACGAGCACGGGGTCGGTGAGGTCGAGGCGATGGACGCCGAGCACGTGGCCAAGGTCGAGAGGTTGGCCAGGATTGACGCCAGGGCCGAGCGAGCTGAGCGCCTGGCGCTGCGGCGGCGGGACGTGGCCAAGGAAAAAGCCTCTTGTCAGCACTCTTGGGACCGGGTTCGGCAGGAGCTGGAACTACTGGGGGACGTGCCAGACCTGACGGAGCTGGTGGCCGCACGGGACGAGTCTTTCGAGAAACTCCAATACTCCAGGGCGCGGCTGCACGACCTGCGGGAGCAGCACAGCATGCTCCAGCTGGGAGAGTCAGAAGCGCTCGGGGGGCTGCGGCAGTCTGAGACGGCCGCGCTCAGCGCGCGCGACGCCGCCGCTTCGGCCCTGGTCGTCGCCCGCCGCCGCCTGAGCGATGCCGCTGCATCTGCCGCGTTGCTCGGGGAGGTGCCCTGCGACGGCGCCCGGTGGGCAAGCATCGAGCCGGGGCTGGGGATCACAGATATGTCCGGTTGCCAGCTCCTCTCCGCTGCCATCGACGCAAGCGAGAAGCTGCCCGAGCTCGATCAGGCCATCATTGACGGCGAGGAGCGGCTCGGCAACGCAGATGCGGACTACCTCGTCGCCACCGAGCTGTGTACCAAGTTCCTAGCCTCGGCCATTGAGGCCGAAGAGGGCAGGAGCGGCGAGCTCGCTACCCTGGACGCTAGTGTGGTTCTGAATATAGCGGCCCACGAAGCCGCCGTTGCCGACCTGGTCGACCTGAGCCACGCCGCGGACAAGAAGGCGGCCCTTCGGGCCGAACGGCTGGAGTGTGAGCCCAGGTTAGCCCTGGCCCGCCGCCATCTCGACGAGATCGACGGCGAGCTGATGGGGGCCGAGGGGCTGGTCGAGGAGGCCGCGCAGCTTCGGGACGTCGTCGCTCGGAGCAACGCTCAGCGAGTCGAGAGCCAATTGGTGCTTAGGGGGTTCGCGGCGCAGATCGCCACCGCCGAGGCCGGCCTAGAGCACGTCGCTGGAGCTCGGAAGTCCCGCGCGCAGATGCTCCTGCAGATAGAGGTTCTACTCAACACGCAGACGGCCGAGGACCGCCAGCGCATGGCGGCGTCGTACTACCTGCAATCGGTCCAGCGTAACGGGATCCCGTCGCTACTCCTGGAGCGGCTCGCGCCGATCCTAGAGCTGCGAGTCAACGAGATTCTGATTCCCTGCGAGCGGCAGATTCGGATCGAGACCCTACGCACGACCACCACGGGCGTGACACGGGCCGAGGTCAACCTGCTGTTTCAGTCTCCAACCTCCCAAGGCGAGTGGATTCCCATCGCCGAGCTGAGTGGGGGAGAGGAGGACATCGCGAACGCTGCCTGGGCTGTTGGCCTGGCGCAGACCGCGGCGGAGATGAGCGGGACCGGCCTGGAGCTGATAGTGCTCGATGAGCCGTTCACTGGGGTCAGCGCGGAGTACGCCGAGGCCGTCCGGGACGTGCTCGGCAACATCCAGCGCCACGTCCCCCGCCTCTGTATCATTACACACAAAGAGGACCTGAAGCCGATGGCCGGGGCTGTTCTCCAGCTCTCGCAGAACGGTGACGGCGTTCATATGGAAGTAGAGAGATAACCGGGCTGGGGGACGGTCAGCCATGGGTCGCACCTCACCGACCTGAACCCGCCTATAGGGCGTCTCGCCGGGGCTGCCATACACAGCCCACACAACGCGGCGGGGCGCCCGCCTCAACTCAACGGAAGGAACCGACAGGTGAAAGTACCCAACGCACTAATTATCAGCCGGGCACCTCGAATGGGGAGCCGCCCGGACCTCTGCGACCACGTCATTGACCCGCGCAAGCGGTTCACCGAGCCCGGCGTATGGCCCCAGGTTGCGCACTGCAACGCCTGCGGGGCTACGGTCCACCTCGCGGAGCCGGGCGGCCAATGGGCCATAGCAACGCGGGCCGTGGAAGAGGAGACGCCCCGGGCGCGCTTCACGTATGGCAAATATCGAAGCATGAAGCCCTCGAACGCTTGGGGTGAGTGATGGGACGCGAGGCACTGTTCGAGCTGGCCGAGGGCCGGCGGTGGAGATGGAAGGCGGGGGAGCTGTTCATCGGCCACGTCCAGCTGACGCACTGCGCGGATGGCCGCGTCGAGCAGGCGAAGGCCGAGGCCCAGGAGCTCCAGGAGGCAGCGGCCGACAAGCTAGACGAGCTGATCGGGCGGCTGCGGGTGATGCGCGAGAGCTCGATTGAGCCGATGACACACCGCCAGCGGCGGGCGCTGCGGTCAATTGAGAACGCTTTTCAAGCCGTCGAGGAGGACCTCGGTGGGACGCGGTAAGAAGTTCGCCATGATTCGGGTCGGCTTGCTCGATCATATGGGGCTTCTGGGGCGCAACCCCGATGCTGCCCTCGTCTACCTATGGTGCCACCTCCAGACGCCGCTGCAGGGCTCACGGGCGGGCACGGTGCCCGTTCATATGGGGACGCTCGGGGAGCGTCTTGGGTGGTCACGGCAGCGGGTGGGTCGGGCGATGCGTTGGCTTCGGATGAACCCAACAGAAGATGCCCCTTGGATGGTCCAGGTGACGGCCGCCGGCCGGGATCGCGGAGCGGACTACTACATCCGAAACTACGACGGATCACAGCCCAACTCAACGGATCTCGATGTTACGGAAATGAACATCGAGAACAACTCTCGATGTAACGGATCTGAACATCGAGCCGACATCTCGATGCGGCCTCGATGTTACGAATCTGAACATCGAAGCGAGTTAGCGCCGCTTCAATGTTCAGAATCTGAACATCGACAATCCTTATATACGCGCGCGTCTGAAGAACAAGAGTCTTCTAGAATAAGAAGGGTAGTTATGGAATCGAATCAGGGGAAAAGAGAAGCAGGAAAAACCATCTTTGTGGGCACGAACGAGGAAGCAAGGCAGGAGCTGGCCAAGCTCCCCCACATCGCAGCGATCCAAGGGGACGACAATCGGGAGCTGGCGATCGACGTCGCAATGCAGCACCTCGACGCCTACGGAATCGCAATCGACCCGGACAAGGACCCGGCCGCGGAAGCAGCGACCGTGCCCGGCTGGAAGGATCCTTTCGCATGATCATCCTAGGAATCGATCCATCGATCCGCAGCGGGACCGGCCTGGCCGTGGTAGACACGACCCCGAACCGCCCCAGGGTCATAGAAACGTCAGTAATCAAGTTGAGTACCAAAGAGCTCAGCGAGTGGGACTCGAATCGAAGGGAAGCATACATCGCTCACGTGGTCAGCGACTGGGTCCGGCCCTTGACGTTCTCCGCGGTCGCCATCGAGTGGCCCATCGAGCATAACCAGGTGCGGGCCTACAAACGGGCAGACGGAACCATCGGGACCAGGCTCCCATCGAGCCACGGCCAGTGGCGCCTCCTGGGGCGCCTGTGCGAGCGGCTGGAGCCGTTGGCCCGAGTGGTCCCCGTAACGCCTGGGGAGGCTAAGGCGGCCTGTGGGGTGCCTCAGAACGCAAAGCACAAGCCGGTGTCCGAGGTGCAGCGCATCACAGGCCATCAGCTGCACAAGGAATTCAAGTATGCCCAGGAGGCAATCGCGGACGCAATCGCGATCGCTCTCGCTGGATCAAGCAAGATCGAGCTCGAATATATGCGAGCTCTGTAAGACTTCGGCCGCTTCGCTTTGGTGATCAACCATCAACCCGAACGATCGGGGAGGCGGAAAGTAGGGCGGGGCGGCCGGAGATACCACCCAGAGGAGGAAAAGAAAATGAAGAAAGCACTACTAACCATGGCTCTGCTGCTGATCGCGACGAGCGCGGTGGCTGAGATCACTTGGAACCCGAACAATGACCCATTTAGGAAGATCAAGCGCGCCGTGGTTCACAACGCAAACGAAGCGGGGGGGATATTGTCTGTGCGGATTGACTCGCCGGAGAATATCTGGCTTGTGTATATGCCAAGCGATAACAAAAACCTCGGCAGCGAAGCGGCCGAAGTCTGGTTCAAGGTCGACGCGCTGGCGGCTCTCATGTTCGACGGAATAACCAACGACACTGACCGGCTGAGGTCCTATGAGATAATCCCCGGTGAAAACAACCCCGCCGTTCTCAGGTACGCATTTCGGAAGGGTGGCGCGGTAATGGTGATGGCTGACGGCCTAGCCTCCCGCGGAAACGTCGATGAGTTCAGCCTGATCGGATACAGCGCGGCATTCGACCACGCCTTGGCCTACGTCGAAGGGGGTTGGGAATGAGCTGCACCGAATGCCGAGGCAAGGGCGAGTTTGTGAACTTCGACCCATGCCCAGCTGGGCGCCCCATCGTCGTGGTCTGTCGTAAGTGCAAGGGGACCGGGAAGGGGGAGACGTGAACGCACGCTATTCGATCATCGCCGGGCTGGTTCTCGGGGCGCTTGCTATCGCGCTCCTGCACGCTGTCTGCATCAAGGTGTTGGGCGTGAATACGCTATGGTGGACGCCATGAACGCACGCGAGAATCTGATCGAGATG
>Ga0255048_10000426_pt1 | contig 33506 bp, 30 predicted proteins | sample JV7_2_2_MG_FD_183619 | JGI IMG/M metagenome (GOLD analysis project Ga0255048, IMG submission 183619) | Seawater microbial communities from Jervis Inlet, British Columbia, Canada - JV7_2_2 | ecosystem: Environmental > Aquatic > Marine > Inlet | place: Canada: British Columbia | collected 2016-10-06
GTTAATAGAACCCACTGAGAAGCCGATGCTCCCCAAAGGGGCAGCGGCCCGTATATCGAGAGGGGGGCTGACACACAGCTCACATGGGCGGAAGAATCACCTCTCATATATATTTTTAAATTTTTCAGGGAGAACAACACTAGCAATAAATCGGCAAAAGCTGACCTTCAGATTTCATCGTGCAAGGGCGGCTCCGTGCCCTAAGCGGACCCCCGTTACATAATAGTGAGTGGCAATCTTCGGCTAGGAAGAGACACTCGCTAACAACGGGTAACATTTCCCTCCAGATGTGAACGTTATCTTTCCTGCTAAGCCCACATCAAATTAGGAGTATCATTGTAATTTGCACAAAGATGTTGAATAAAGATGATTGAACAAACCACGGATGACTCTTACGCCAGAAAATTCCGCGTAATCAGCATCGAAAAATCAGACCCCCCCGAAGGCATAGCAGAGGGTGAGTGGTATCAATATGTGATTGGCCAGGGCTCTTCTCAAATTACCGGTAAACGCCCCGGCACGCTGAAATCGGTGACCGATCACGTTGAAGAATTCGTAGGCAACCTGAATCAACGGACAGCACTAGGCTACTCACCCAATGCGGCACGAAAACCAGTTCCCGCAAAAAAAACACCCAGCGATTTGCCGGGCGATAATCAACCTAAGGGGAGTTAATAATATAAGGTTAGCTCGTTACTTGAATGCTGCCACGTAAATTACTCACTCCCAAATCGTGGCAACTCTGGTTCAATAAAAAAGACTTGGCAAGGACGCTGAAAATATTATCAGTTATTAGTATTGCCCTTCTGGCGGGATCAGGTCAGATTGCGTCTGCAGCAACCTGTACTTCTTCCAGCTTTTTAGACCCAAAAATTGTGGCGGCTTCGTTGACATCCACTATAAGCGTCGATGTAGGTGCGGCCACGTGGCTGTTCAGTACCGCGCTGATCGGGTTTATCGGCTTTTCGAGGCGCACCAACCAAGTCTGACTCGACACCTACCTGATCATCAGAAACACGGCTTCGCGCCGTGTTTTTTTTGCCTGGTTTGTAATCTCCGAAAGGCGGCGGTCGCCGTCAGTCGTCGGCCTTCTGCATCAGGTAACCACCGGAGCGTTCATCCAGCGACAGGCGGATCAAGCCGCGTCGTTCTGCTTCTTCCAATAAATCACTAAAAGAACGTACACCATAGTAACGTTCGTTGAAGCCGGGACGGCGGCGCTTCAACGCCTGTTTCACCATCGAGCCCCACAGCTTGTCGCGGTCGTCGCGTTCGGCATAGAGCGCCTCGGCGGTTTCCATCACTAGCGCGATAGCTTCATCCATCTTGTTTTCTTCCGACTTGTCCTCTTCTACACTACCCGTAACCGTCTGCTTGTCTTCGCCCTTCTTGCTGGCGGCCTTCTTGCGCGGCGCCGCCTTGCGCTTGCGCTGCTTGCTCGACTCCGCCTCACGCGCGAGGTCATCGTAGAAGATGAATTCGTCGCAATTGCTCATCAACAGGTCCGAGGTCGAGCTCTTCACGCCGACACCGATCACGGTCTTGTTGTTTTCGCGCAGCTTGCTCACCAGCGGTGAGAAATCGGAATCACCACTGATGATGACGAAGCTGTCAATGTGTTCCTTGGTGTAGCACAGGTCGAGCGCGTCTACGACCATGCGGATATCGGCGGAATTCTTGCCCGACTGACGCGTGTGCGGAATCTCAATCAACTCAAAGGCGGCATCGTGCATCACTGCCTTGAACTCCTTGTAGCGTTCCCAGTCACAATAGGCTTTCTTCACCACGACACTGCCCTTGACCAACAGCCGTTCGAGTACCAGGTTGATGTTGAACTTCTCGATGCGGGCGTCACGCACGCCGAGCGCTACGTTTTCGAAATCACAGAAAATTGCAAGATTCAGATCTTCATCGGACAACGACATGATCCCCCCGGGAGTTGACGGCTGGCGTTATTGTTGGCGGCCGAAGCCGCGGCTACAGCATAAACGTAGATACGGTTATTTTAAACGGATTTTCGATAAACCTGCCAGAACAGCCCTCGAATGCCATGAGAAAAACTACAAAGATTGCTGAAATATCCTTGTGGAAACTAGCACATCCCCTGAGCTACTGAGCGTCTCTTGTGGGTCGGTCTCGGAAGCTCATCGCAATATTCTGGGTGTCCGCTCCGTGCCGGAAGGCGAAGTTAGTCTGAGAATTTTGAATGGCAGCTAACGGGAAAGTTAACCTTCAAATTTCTTTTCTCAGGGGCGGCAAAGTGCCCTAAAGAGACACTCAATATAGGTAGGTTTATGTTTACACCTAATCTTATTCGGGGTAGATAATTTTGGTCGGATTCGACTGTTTCAACCCCTTCGGGGTGTATCACTGATTTGAATCCACTGGGTACCCTGCCTTCTTCCAAGTAATTGTACCTTTCACCAGGAAATAAACCTTTTTATAACCCCAGTTGACAGCTCTCGCAGAATAGCCTTCACCCCGCCCACAGTGACCAACCCCCCCACACCGATAAAAGACGACCTCTTCGTTCTTACTTACTACCTCTTGTAAAGTGGTTTGCTTCATCAGATTCTTCCACGGACCTGTCCCGCCCCGGTAAGCAGGGAGATTGATCGCTCCGGGTATATGCTCTTTAGCCCAAATATCTGGATGGCTCATATCTATAAATACCACGCCTTTATCATGGAAGGCCTTTGCCGTAGCAATATCGATTTCTGTGGAACCCGGTACCTCCCACCTGCTGCTACCCTGATGAAAATTGACCACGTATTGCCATGTCAATGCTGGGATTTGAGATAGCCCGGTTCGCAATCGTGCTTGGACCGATTGTGTTCCGAATTTTGGAAAATCGATACCCCCTTTGAACGGGCTATTTACATTTTGTGATTTTTCCAGACTAAGGTAACTTAATCCCAAACTGGCTCGTAGATCATTCGCCTTTTCGATCGTGTTCTCGGCCTTATCCATATGCCCCAGATGCCCATAGCTCGATGCCAAGTAAATCAATGGTATCTCATTATCGGGATTGTGCCGGACTGCTCGCTTGAACGTCGATATTGCCTCCTCGTATCTCCCCATTCCAAACTCAGCTGTACCGAAAATAATCAGATAACCAGGTGGATGCCGCGGGTCCAACCGTATGGCGTTCTGAATCAGCCTTAACCCCTCCTCAGGACGACCCGCGAGAACCAGTGCGTTGGCAAGCCCTGCTAGCGCTTCCGCGTCATTTCCATCTAGCGCAACTGCCTTTCGAGCCTCGATAACGGCTTCTTCGTGGCGACCTATCGACAGCATAACCCTCGATTGCAGGATGTACGCCAGCGAATTCGGGATCTCCATCGCCAAATCCAGATGTTTTTGCCACAACGATTCGATATCAAATGACATGATTCCCAGATCAAAAGCCCAGTCATTGATATAGGCATCCCAGTACACCGCGGCGAGAGCACCGTGAGCGCGAGCATAACTAGGGTCGAGTCTTATTGCTTCCTCAAAGAAAGACCAGGATTTTTTATAATTCACACGCGTCCCAATATTGTAATATGCCCAGCCTTGCAGGAAGGCGTTGTAAGCTTCGGGGTTACTAGTTTCGACTTGATCCAGGCTGTTCTGTTCCTGCCCCGTCAGGGAGACTGAGAGTGCTGTGACGATACTTTGGGTAATTCTATCTTGCATCGAAAAGACATCATCGAGTGAGCCGTCGTAGCGTTCCGCCCAGACATGACCTCCTGTGGTCGCATCGATCAACTGAGCGTTGATTCGCACCTGATTTCCAACACGCCGCACACTGCCTTCCATCACGTATCGCACACCCAGTTCTTCAGCGACTTGCCGAATCTTCACGGCCTTTCCCTTGTAGGTGAAAACCGAATTGCGTGCTATCACGAACAAACCGGATACCTTGGAAATATCCGTGATCAAGTCTTCGGTCATACCATCGGCAAAGAATTCTTGATCTGCATCGTTGCTCATGTTTGTGAACGGCAGTACGGCGATCGAGGGTTTGTCGGGCAACGGGAAGGCCATCCGTTCCAACGATGCTGGTTCTTCCTGCGGCACTCGAAATTGATACCAATATGCCGTACTTCCCGCTACGACTAGAGCAATTGCCACGACGGCTACCAGCAGTCCCCATGTTTTCGTTGGCGCAACGCTTTGACTGCTCTTTTCGGCAGGTGGAATCGATTTACCCGGTCTTAACTCGACTCGATAAACTTGGACCGAGTAATCGAATCCCTTCAGCACTTGCTCGCCGAGGTTCTCGAGATCAATCGGCATGCGCTCTGAAAGTGCTTCCTGAATTGCTGCAGTGATGCACACATCGCCTGGGTCCGCCAGTTGCTCGATACGTTGGGCTTGAACGACACCTGCGCCCGTTACGGTACTGTCAGCAATAATGACTTCACCCATGGCTATACCCACTCTCACCTTAGGTCGTAGGTCGTCCTTGAGTCGATCGATGTAATAGGCATGATCAACCTGAAATGAAAGTGCGGCCGATACGGCGTCAGAGGCTCGTGTGAACTCGGCTAAGAGTGCATCACCGCGAAGTTCAAGCACACGCCCCTGGTATTTTTCGATGGTGTCGCTAAAGCGCCGAAAGCTGTCCTGGATGCGCTCGTGAGCTAGTTGCTTATCCTGTTGAACCAGCGCTGTTGAACCTGCGACGTCGACGTGCAAGATAACTGCTAGTGTGCCAGATAAACCATCCTTTGCCATTGGTAGCCCAAATGGATTCAAGGTTAGCAAATATTAACACATACGGACCTTGGAATTTCGGTCGTTAGGCTGGGATGCGTAGGTCCGCTTAGTGCCGGGAGCGGAAGTTAATCCAGACAATTTGAACGACCGCTAAGGGGAAAGCTGCCGTTCAGATTTCATCGCGCAAGGACGGCTCCGTGCCCATTTCGGCCTCTTACAGCAGTGAATCAAGAACTGAATCGTGGCTAAAGTAGCTTGTCGTGTACTTCAGTTTTTCTCGTTGGCAACTAGAGCTTCCCGTAGTCCGGGTATCAGATCAACTCCGGCCAATATCTCCACGCTCGATCCCTTGAAGTCGCTATCAATTGGCTCACAGCGCCCTCCAACGTGCTCTGCCAGAAATACTTCCACCATCGCATAGAACGACATGTTGTTCTGGGGACGGACAAAGCCATGCCCCTCGTCCGGATACAAAGCGTAAATGACAGCTACGCCTTTATCCTGCACTGCCTGTACAATTTGGTCAGACTCTGCTTGTTTAACCCTGGGATCGTTGGCGCCCTGGCCGACCAACAGGGGTTTACAAATGCGTTCGACGTAATTAATCGGGGAATGTTTTTCGAGCAGGGCACGGCCTTCTTCGCTGTTGGGATTACCGACCCGTTCGTCGAACTGACTGCGCAAAGGCTCCCAGTAAGCGGGCAGGGTTTGCATCAGGGTAACAAGGTTGGCCGGGCCGACCAGGTCTATGCCGCAGGCGAATAACTCAGGCGTGAAGCTGAGACCCGCAAGCGCCGAGTAGCCGCCAAAGCTGATACCAAACACAGCCAGGCGCGACGGATCGGCAATGCCAACATTGACCGCCCATTGCACGGCATCTTGCTGGTCCTGAATAATTTTGCCCCCCCATTCGCGATTTCCGGCACTGACGAAAGCCTTGCCAAATCCGGTGGAGGCGCGGAAATTGACCGAGAGCACGGCATAACCCCGGTTGGCCAGCCATTGATGCCAGCTGTGGCAGGACCAGTGGTCACGATTCCATGGCCCGCCATGCGGTATGAGTACCATGGGTAAAGGATGGTCGGGAATACCGGGTTTTTGCCGATCGCTGCCATGTGGTAAAGAGTAGTAAGCCAACAGCTCGAGGCCGTCGCGAGCTTTTACCCAGGCCGGATTCATTTTTGCGAGCTTATAGTTCTCAAATGCCTTGCGCTGGGTAAACAGGAATGTGGTGCTCGATTTTTGCCGGTCATAAAGATAGTAGCGCAATGGGGTATCGTCCGATGCGTAATAAACTATCCAGTATTTATCATCGAGAGATCGATTGTTTATGCCAAGATCGCCTTTGTCCGGGTCGTTCAGAAACGCGAAATCGGCCTCGAACGAGTCGTCGAGAATTTGCCAGCGTTTGCGTTCGTGGAAAAACGATCCCGCCTGGATGTTTCGTTCGCTGGGATGAAGAACGACGTCGGCAATATCGACTTTGTCATCGATGGCAATGACTGTTTTCTCGCCTGTAGCGAGATTGATCGCGATTAGTGCCGAGGTGTCACGGCCACGGCTGTCGCGCATGTATAAAATCTCGTTGGATTTGTCGAAACCGACCATGTTGGTGGTAAACATGTCTTCTGCGGGAACGGTTAGCCATGGTTGCCATTCGCCGTCGGCAAGCATGTGAAAGACTCTGCTGCCATCCTCGACAATCTCCTCGGTCAACCGGATTTCCAGGTCATTGTCAGTGATTACACTGATGAAGCGATCGTGTTCGACTTCCAGCGCGCATTCACCGGTAGCGATGTTGATCCGGTATATATCGTGCCATTGCGGATCACGGTGATTGAGGCCGACGATCACTTCGTCCGGATGATCTGGGCGAAGGGGGTAAACCTCGGCTTGCGCCCCTGCAAACGGCGTCAGGTCGCGAGAATTGCCGGTTGCGAGTTCGATTGCGTGCAGGTGCCAGTTTTCGTCACCATTTTTATCCTGTAATGACAGCACAATTTCCTTGTTATAGGTCCAGAAGCAAGAACGTATACCCTGATCGAGATCCTGCGTTAAAGCTCTCGCCGCAGCAGGATTATCGCGGGGAGCAATCCAGACGTTGAGCACACCATTCAGTGAGGCGAGCCACATCAGCTGGCTGCCATCCGGACTGATCGTCACCATCGATCGATCCAGATTGCTAAAAAGAATCTTTCGCGGGATGAGGGGAATATCGTTGTAATTCATTTTGAATGCTTACAGATGCCGAGCAAGTAGCCGCCAACAAATAGTTTCATATATTTACTGGAAGTTCTATTGCTTTGTTAGTAAATTCAACAAATCACTCCTCGGCTCGTCAAAAACATATTTGTCAGAAACTATAAATGATGGATGCGATGACTTGCATAGTGTAGAAAGCAAAAGTTGTGGAAAATGCTGAACGGCGGCTTCGTGCCGGGAGCCGAAGTTAAACCAGGGATTTTGAAGGTCGGCTAATGGGAAAGCCGCCATTCAGATTCAGCCTGACAACTACCGCTATGGCCCATCTGAGACATTCTTTAACGCCCGGCAAAGCAGTGCGCCACGCAGTGGCGAACCCGACACGCCCAGTGTGCGAACTTAAGCCGTTTGTAATGTGTTTTTTTAATTTATTAGATTTCACTAATTACTTGCCCGAAATCTTCAACTTGGCTCCAGTTTGTAAAATCAATATTTGTTTTTGGATCAGTCGGTCCTTTTGTCATCCACATAATAAGCCTGATCATTAAACAGTCCCAAAATTTGTATTTTTGGTAATCTATTTTCCCTGCAAAGACTGCCAATTTCATGGGTTTCCATGGAATTTGCCTAAGAAACTTTATGAGATAGGGGTTTGTTTCTGGGCGATTTTTCTCTGGTTTGCGTGCCACAACATTGACAGAGAAGAAAGCATTAGATTTGCTTTCTAAAATATGTAAATTTTTTTTTATGAATGCATTAACCTTAGGACTGTGTTTTCCGTAACGAATGCTCGCTCCGATAACAATTTTGTCAAATGATTTTAGGTCGATTTCTGCTTCGTTATTTATGGAAATTAGTACTACGTGATTGTTCCGCTTTTCAATTACTTGCTGTAAATAATAGCAAATTTCTCTGGTATGCCCATCTGTAGTTGAATAGATGATAATTATTTTGGCCATAGGGTGTTATACAGCCGCATTTTTTGGTTAGCAATGACTTCTAAGTGCCGAGGCTGTGTAAAAACTATTTCCGAAAAATCAAAGTGGTATTCCGTGATTGAATAGTGGATATTTTAGTCTCGGAGGTGGGTAACTCACGTCAGTATCTGTCCGACAATTCAGTGGTTGTGGGAGAAAACTTTTTGTCCACGACAGCCGTTGGAGTTTTTACACGGCCTCTGCCGGAAGCCGAAGTTAATTCAGGGAATTTGAATGTCTACTTTAGACAATGCGACTGCATAATTAAATATACTTTTATCTGATCAAGGTATTTTCCCTAATCTCTTCCAGCTTTTCCTCTAGCGTATCAATTTCTTTTCTAAAAAATTCAGCTCTGGATGAGTGTGGATCATCAAAACTCAACTTCTCAAGATTTTTAATCAGTTCCTTAATCATTCTTACAATCTTGATTTCTTCAACAGTCAGATCGAAATTTCTCAATTTACCACTCATTGCACCTAGACCCTTTTTCTGTGACGTATACTGAATTTTATCCTTGTAAACTCTCTCATTCAACATCGGCTGTGTGCTGCCATTAGGCGAAGTTAATCCAGGAATTTAGAACAGCAGCTAACGAGAAAGCTGACCTTACAATTTAACCTGGTTACCTCGACTTAGTGCCCAGAGCAGAAACCCGAAATGAAAAATGAGAGGCGATCTTCGACCAATAGCTATCGCTCATCGTGGCAAGCGGTTCTCACGCTGCGTGATTTGATTGCGACTATTTAGCTTGTTTAATTTCCGGGGCGTTCACGATCAATCGCCCTTTTTTAGCAATTAATGACCTGATTCTTTCTCGTCTCCTGAATCCATTGACTCAACCGGCTGCTCCTTGTAATACACTTCCGGCAGGTAATCGTTGAAAGCGATTCCATATAACTCCCAGATCGTGATGAACAATGAAGCGATCAGGGGGCCGATGAAGATACCAGCGATGCCAAACATCAAAATGCCGCCAAGCGTGCCGAAGAAGATCATCAGCTCATGCATCTTGGTGTCCTTGCCCACCAGTATCGGGCGCAGAAAATTATCCAGGCTGCCGACTATCAAACCGCAGAAAACCATCAATCCTACTCCACTGGCGACACTGCCCTGCATGATCAGGATAATCGAGGCGGGAATCCACACCAGTGCAGAACCGACGCTCGGTATGACCGACAGCACGGCCATGACCGTACCCCAAAACACGGCGTTGTCGATGCCGGCAACGGCGAATGCACCCCCTGCGAGGCTGCCCTGTAATATGCCGATCATCATTGTTCCCTTCAACGTTGCGCGCGTGACTGAAGTGAACTTGTTCAGCATCAGGCTTTCATCATCGCTGTTCAATGGCAGGTAATAAAGAATCTTTTTGATCAGCTTGACGCCGTCCATCTGGAAAAAGTACAAGGTGTATAAAAAGACGAAGGTCATGAACAGGAAGTTGGCCGTGCCCAGCGTTGCCTGGGAAAGACCGCCCACGATCCAATTGCTTACGGTACCAACGAGTTGCCCCGCCTTCTCCAGGACGATTCCGCGGTATGGCTCGATGTAGTCGTAAAACGGCAGCTGCTGCAGAAAAGCCGTTAGCTTGTCGGACTGATCTAGATTCTGCTTGATCCATGGCGTTACCGTGTGGCCAACATCGATCGCCTGCCCTACGATGAGTCCGATCAACAGCATCAGTGGAATTAACACGACCACGATCATCAACAATAGTGTGGTCACCGAAACCAGATGCCGGTGCCCTTTGAACATGATATTCAGACGCCGGTATACCGGGCGCGACATTGCGCTAAACAGTCCGGCAAGAAAGATGGCCATCAAAAATGGATGAATCATCGACAGGAACAGCGCCGATATGGCAATGACCATTAGCGCCAAAACCGATTTATTGACATTATCTTGATTCATGTAATTTTCCCCTTCCTGTCAAAGCCATCGCATCCCGTGGAAACCTGGCAACAAAGCGATTGGGCATCAAGGCGATGGCCAACGATCTGGATTACCAGCTCTTTCACGCAATAGGGGCGGGTTTTCATAGGCTACATAGGCCTCGTCGTTGTGCGTCATGCCGCTCGAGATGGACTCGCGTATTCAGGGGATAGTATACCTATTTACTGAATACAGACTTACTTCCCCGGTTTTTTAGTACCAGTTTATCGCGGGGAATCACCACTGGTTGGGCGTCGGATTTGGGTCGATTAATGCCTCTCATCGTAAGTTTTTGAGCGTCCGCAGCCGTAAGGAGAAGTTAATCCGGGAATTTTGAACGTCGGCAAACGGGAAAGCCGACCTTCAGATTCAGTCTGCCTACTTCGGCTAAGTGCCGTAAGTCGAAGTTATTCCAGGGATTTTGAACGACCGCTAAGGGGAAAGCCGACCTTCAGTTTCAGCCTGGCTATCTCGGCTTGGTGCCCTAAGCGAATTATCGATTGGTATCAATAACGCAGTTCAGCCAGAACTGCGTGGTGATCATTTGGCCAACAACGTCTCTTTTGCCAGATTAATCTTCGCCGCGAGATAAGCAGATCCGCCACGGTCCGGATGTAGTTTTTGCATCAGCCGCCGATGTGCTTCGATAATCTCCTCTTCGCTGGCGTCTGAGGATATTCCTAATATTTGCAGCGCCTCTTCGCGTGACACCTCGTCCGATCCGTTGGATGGCGGATGTTGCCCATGTGCACCGGCCTGTTGTCGCCAATTGTCCTCATACACCCGGTCGAGAAATGCCTGTAGCAAGGCAACGGACTCTTCATCATCCTGACATTCGCGCAACAGTTGCAGCAACTCTTCAAGATTCAGTTGCTTGAGGGCCCGGCCCTTGAACTGTCCTTCTAAAACCTCTCCATTGATGTCACCTGAATCGTGTGCCAGGGTCATGCGTATATATCTACTTTGCACGGAAGATGTTTGTCCGCCACTCGGTTCTGCCGCTGACTGTGCAGCGCCCTTACCAGCCAGCACACGTTTGAGGAGTGGAACACTGCTGAGCAAAGTAAGAATGGTTCGTATAAACGGTAGAAATGCTGCAAATATCGCTGTCAACCAGTGCGCCCGCCCAGTGGCAACCATCAGTAACAGTCCTATCGCTAGCAGGATCGCTATCCATTGCCAGTAAACATTACGGGGTTGGCGAAATAACCAACGAATAAATATGATCAATACAACCGCAACGCAAAGTAAAAGTAACACCCGTATCATGGGTCAGTCCTTGTACAACTGGCGCGTTAGTTTCCGCACAACCTCGCTTCGATCTTTACTGAAGTCTTGCAATGCAGACTGACCGCCAGCCGCATAGACGGCAACGGCTCTCAATAGGTCGCGCAATTGTCCGGCGCTTGTGGCGTTGAAGGAACAATATGCACCACGAGTTAACCGCGCGATCTGCTTAAATGCTCGTTGTGCCACAGGCTCTGCTCCTTCATGAAACAGAAAAGCGGGCACACCGAGCATTCCCAACTCACCCGCTACCTGGCACAACTGGTCTACGTCTTCTTCCATGCAGTCACCGACAAACACGAGTGCCTGAACTTTCTTTTGTTTTGTCTGCTTAATCGCTTGATTCAGTACTTTTTCAATCTGCGTATGACCACCCTGGCAAGACACTCTTGCCATGCGTTTTAGCAACTCATCCGAAGAAGACAGCCACTGACTGGCTTGAAATTCTCCAAATCCACGGTAGTAGCAAAGCTGAATATCCAAACCGCCGAGAGCAGCTGTTTCCTTGAACATCTCACCCTGAATATGACAGGCCCGGTCCCAGGCGGGCTCTCGACTGGCAGTCGCGTCCATCGCAAATATCAAACGCCCGCTCTCTCCAGCAGACTTGATAACTGGGGTTGAACTGACTTTCTCTATAAACGCGTCAACTGCAGCCTTGCCCGATTTTTGAGGAATCTTTTTATCAGTGCCTGTCATGGAATCCGTCTTTGAACTGTTTCCGGCCACCTATCAATTAGGAATCAGGAGTCGGTAGGCAAGTATATCACCAGTGGCGAATGTCTGGAGTGTGCCGGAAGCTGAAGTTAATCCAGGAATTTTGAACGGCAGCTATCGGGAAAGCTGGCCTTCAGATTTCATCACTCAAGGGCGGCCAGGTACCCTGGACAGTTCCTCGCATTAGTTTCTAAATAAAAGTGGCAATCTCTTGAAGTGTACGACGCTTTATATTTGGAACCATGACATCAGCGGCCGGATAACCACACACTAGTAACATAAACGGTCGTTCGTAAGAAGGGCGCTCAAGAATTTCACCCAGGAATTATAATCTACGGGCACAAATTACCTAACCTGAAGCTAGGCGGTGAGTTTCAGCAAGTTCGTTTTAGAAGTTTCTCTATTATTTGGAGGTTATCTGTCCAACCTGGTTTGACGACGTACAAAAGCATATACTGTCTTCGAGGTTACCCGCCGTGCCTAATCCGGGTTTAACAATTTCCTTTGTACAACCACAATCCTTTCAGAATTGTCATTTCCAATGTCAATCACTTGATAGCCCACTAAGCCATCAGAGGTGGCTACCAGTAACTCATGTTCGCCTTTACCGAGGTTCTGAAATAGAAACTCCCCGGTAGGGCGAGTCGTACTCCTGCGATTAACAATACTACCCACTCCATGGTAATCGTGATTCCAACTCAAAATCACCGTTGCTCCCGGAACCGCGTTATAGAATTCGTCGTACACCACACCTCTCAACTCGTTGAAACCATCATCCACCACCAGTTCGATTGTAGTTTGCGAGTCCCCTGAAAACTCGTGCCCGGTTATCGCAAGGGCCTGGCCAAATGTTTTGCTAAACTCTATCGGGCCAATCGGGACACTTTCAATATGGAATTCACCAATGATATCGGACACGAAATTTTGTACCCATCTGGTTTTTAATGGACTTTGTATTTTCATTTTGTAGCCTGGCACAACGATATTTTCGGTATTGACGATTTTCCCTTTGAGGGTCCCTAACTCAAGCGGCTCCAATACAATCGCTAGTGCGGCTTGATGGTTCAAAATTGCAAGAGAATCCATTGAAATACGTTTGTACATTCCTTTTGGTGAAACTGATAATCGATAATCCGACGCGGGTACGATATTCTCAAAATTAAAGTGCCCGTTTACGTCACTGGTTTCGGAGTAGGCCTGGTTGGCACTTTCCGAAATCAGTTTTATTGTCTCTTTGGCTACAACATCGCCGTATTTCGTAGACAAGCTTCCCCATGCTGACGCCGTACCTTTCCAAAGATCTTCCTCTTCGTCTTTAACGATGCCTGATGATGCCAATAAGGAGCTTGCCTGTTCAGGATCGTAGGATGGAGCAGCCGGTTCGATACTCACCGGATTCAATTTCGGGCCTGGATCCAGCTGTTTGGGCGCTGGCTGGGGATTCGCATCCAGCTGCACCACCGATTCCTCCAATCGATCCGTAAGCAACTGAGCTGTAAATATAGTGATCCCTAAAAGTGATAATATTCCAACCCACAAGAAACAGCTGCGAAGGGTGGATTTTCTTTTACCGGTCTTCATCTCACAAAAAATTGTAAAAAAAAGAATTAGAGCACGAACCCTGAGTAAAATGTACCTGTGTGTGGGAATATCTACATTTCGCACGAGCCTTAGGAGATTGGTGTTGGCCTGGACCCATCGACCGGTTGAACCCGCCACTAGAAGCGGAAGCTGGTTCCTAAAAATTAGTGTATCCCTTCTACTCCATATTCTTTTAAATTTGCATGTTAGATGTAAAGGCCTTTACTTGACTGGACCTGGCATGTCAGTAATCTATCAATTAAGCTTTTTTTAATTCTGCCTCACACTTTTTAGTCCATTCATCCTAACGAGGGAATAATCATGAAAGATTGGTATGTAGAAGGAATAGAGTTCGGAAATTGTAACTGTGCCTACGGTTGCCCATGTCAGTTTGAGGCTGATCCAACAGATGGTAACTGCCGTGGCTTCGAAGTTTTGCGTATTGACAAGGGGCACTTCGAAGATCTCGATTTAAGCGGTCTTAAAATAGCCATGTTCTATGCATGGCCCGGGCTAATTTCAGAAGGCAAAGGAGAGCTGCAGGCGGTAATTGATGAGAATGCTAACGAAGAGCAGCGATCGGCACTGGAAACAATTCTTCATGGCAAAGAAACCGAAGAAGCGGCAACCCACTGGTGGGTATTCAATGCTATGTCAGACACCATCCACCCAACTCTATACAAACTGATAGAATTTGAAGTCGATATGGAAGCGATTACTGCACGTGCGTCCATTCCCGGCGTGCTCGAGTCAACAGGTGAGCCTATCCGCCCGGATCACACAGTAGATAGCGTTCATCGGGCACAGATCGTAATTCCGGGTGGGATCGAATTTGAAGTGGCCGAGATGGGTAGTGCGAGCACAAAAACGGGTAGCGAATCTGCGGTGGAACTGAATCTAACGGACAGTTACGGTCAGTGGAACGAACTCAGACACTCTGGGGCTGGTATCGTGCATACCTGAGACAGTTCCATGACTGATAATCTGAGTTCTGTGGAACGACTGCTCAGACGTGACCGCCAAATTGTGATGGGCGCTCTGGTTTTGGTTACAGTGCTTGCATGGATTTATACCATGACCGGTGCGGGAATGGGCTCAAATGTGTTTGAGATGTCCCGTTTGCAATGGACAGGTGCGAACGCAGACAATGTGAACATGCCCATTTCGGGGATAAGCTATATTTTCGTCTTGCTCGCCATGTGGTGGGTAATGATGATAGCAATGATGCTACCGAGCGCCGCTCCCACGATACTGCTTACAGCCGCACTTAACAGGCGCTCAACATCGGACCGTCCGCCCTACGGGACGGCAGCATTCTTCACTATCGGATATTTACTCGCCTGGTTTCTTTTTAGCCTGGTGGCGATGGTCGGGCAGTTAGTGCTGGAGAGTAACGGATTGTTGTCAACCATGATGCACAGTAGGAGCACCTATCTGACAGCAGGTCTACTACTAGCGGCAGGTGTCTGGCAATTCTCCCCGATCAAACAGGCCTGTCTTCGCCACTGTCGATCGCCTGTTGAGTTTATAACCCGCCATCGACGCCCAGGGAATCGAGGCGCCTTGATGATGGGGCTCCATCATGGGACATATTGCCTCGGCTGCTGCTGGTTTTTAATGGCACTGTTATTCGTGGGCGGCGTGATGAATCTCTACTGGATTGCGGGGCTAGCTTTATTTGTTCTGATCGAGAAATTGTGCTCTGGTGGAATTTGGTTTGGCCGTGTAACCGGAGCCGGATTTATTATTGTAGGAACTGCGTTATTGGTGCTGTAAATCAAAATTTCATCCTCTAGCTGAGAGAGTCTCTTATGGGCACTTAGGTCTTGTTCTGAATTGGTGGACACCTGGAATAGGCGCGTAGAGCGCTAGGAGGTGTCAGATGACGAAACCGAAGCGATATAAACGTTATAGCTCGGAGTTCAAACGACAACTATCCTGACAGAGAGGGCTTATCGCCGCTGATTAATTGAGTTTGAGCGTCTGTTTTCTCCAAAGGGGACGCTCAATCGCACCCGCTGAGCTTCATATTTCGGCCAAAACATCTTGACTGAATACCTCAGGGCGAGAAGCCGATGTCCAGAAAATTACGACGAGCATCGTAGAACGGCCCATTACAGTCACTGAAAATTCGTGATAATCTGGGCCTATGACGACCGATCATACCAAAGCACCCTTTGCTGCCGCCGTTTATAAACCAGATACTGGCGACAGGATGGCGCTTATGAAATTCGTTGAGAAACAAAAGTCGCTGAATACTCGTGTCGGAGGAGTTCTTCAGGAAGCACTCTTCAATTCAGAAGGTGGGATAGCAGGGCTTAATGCCATTGATGTTTTAACTAACCGTCGTATCCCTATTACGCGTCCAGTAAAGAACGATGACGAGTGCGGCCTGGACGTTTCAGCTCTTGCAGAGACAACCAGTATCATTCGTAACGCTATCAATGATCGTTTGGATCTGGTGGTGGTGGAGAAATTTGGCGAATTAGAGCAAAACGGTAAAGGTTTGATCGATGAGATACTTCAAACTATTGTCGAAGGTATACCTCTACTGATCTCAGTTCCCGAAGCGGCATTGCCTGTCTGGCAAGACCGGAGCGGTGAGCTTGGCAGTGTTCTTCCATTCACCGAGGAAGCCTTCCAGCAATGGTGGCAAAACCTAAAGTAGACTATGCATTATGGGATCAAAACTTGACTTGATGAAAATATCCAAAGCTAGTCCTACTCGTCTTAATTCGATGTCCATGGCCACTTTATAGACCTACGCTACTGAAAATCTAACGTCGGTCTGGGCGCTTTTACCTGGCAGTATACTTATACTTCTTCCTTAGGTCGGGTCTATGATTTATAGTTCTCTAGTCATAATTCGAAAAACTGGTCTCTGTTCCTGATGCGGGTGAAATGCTGGTATGTATGAAGATTTGGCGTTGCTGGCGGTACTGCTGTTTCTCTACAGTCAGATCGTGGGACGGGTCGAAAGCGCTCCTGTTTCCGGCCCGCTTATTTTCGCTGCTATGGGCTTCATCGCGGGACCGATACTGCTGGGCTGGTTCGAGTACGGTGCCACCAGAACAGAGTTTCGGGTCATCACCGATGTAACGCTGGCGTTTATTCTATTTGTAGACGCAGCAAACGCAGATCTTAAAACGCTCAGGCAAAATATACGGCTGCCGGCACGGATGCTGCTCATTGGTTTACCGGCAATCATTGGTCTGGGCTTTGTGCTGGCGTTGCTGCTGTTTGATCAACTATCCTTCTTCGAAGCCGCAATTCTTGCCACCATGTTGGCGGCGACGGATGCGGCCCTCGGAAAAGCGGTCATTACCAATCCTGCCGTTCCCGTTCGTGTTCGTGAAAGTCTTAATGCGGAGAGTGGGTTGAATGACGGACTCTGTGTGCCGATTCTGTTCGTGTTCATTGCCCTGGCTGAGGGCTCAAGTGTTGATGGCAAAATGCTGGCTTTGACTCTGGTCGCGGAAGAGCTGGGCATTGGTCTTGCCGTCGGCCTGGGCGGAACCTGGCTCGCGGGCAGGTTAATGCGGCGCTGCTGGGCTCGCGGCTGGATTCCTCACATATGGACACACATTGCTACCGGCGCCTTAGCCATTGCACTCTTCGCCATTGCTCAAAGTCTACATGGCAGCGGTTACATTGCGGCGTTTTCCGGGGGATTGCTGTTTGGTCATCTGGCCGGCAAGAATACCGAGGATCTGCTCGAGACTACTGAAGCCAACGCGGAGACCTTGGCGCTATTGACCTGGTTTCTGTTTGGCTCGATAGTCGTTCGTTTAGCAGAGGCCTTTACCCTCGAAGTGGTCGTGTACTCTGTATTGAGCCTGACGGTAATTCGCGTCTTGCCAATTTTCCTGAGTTTAATGGGCACCGGGGAAAGCGTTAGAAATCGCCTTTTTATGGGCTGGTTCGGACCGCGGGGGCTCGCGAGCATCGTGTTTGCCATCATCGTACTGAATACGGAACTACCTGGCTCCGAGTTCATGGCCAGTGTCGTCGCCTGCACGGTTCTTTTCAGCCTGATCGCCCACGGCATTACCGCAAATCCGCTGGCTACCCGGCTCGCCAGGCTAGAGGCTCGTCAGAGCACGAAAAACCATAACATCTGATCGCTTTCCTTTTCAGGGTCCCTCCATTTTCCGAAAGCCGACCTTCAAATTCAGCTTGGCAATTCCCGGTTAGTGCCCAAAACGGACCTCTAGAATTTATGCGTAATGGATTGTAAAAGACCTTTTACAGGTCTCCAGAATTTCAATCGGTGGCGCGGTTAATATGTCTCACCAAAATGGTGTGGTGTATTTCAGTATTAAGCCTGGTGGATCGGTATAAACCCGGTTATTTTCGCCTTAAAAACAGTACGATTATCAACAAAAAAATCAACAACCACTGTCTAATATGATTTAGATCAACTTACCTTAGCCCGTATGCCCTTATATTTATATTGTGCAATAAACTAAGAGGGAATAGTCATGAAATACAATGTTGGGATCCTGGATCGCTCGATTCGATTCATTCTTGGCGGGATCATCATCGCCGCTGGATTTTATTACCAAACCTGGTGGGGGGCGGTAGGTTTCATCTTGTTAATAACCGGTTTTATCGCCTGGTGTCCTGTTTATTCACTATTGAATATCGATAGCGGTGCGGAATCGCCAGAAAGAGCTGAGAAGACTGAGTTTCTTTAAGCTTGATTGAAACTTGATTAAGGCTGGACCGGGGTGTTGGGTGCCTTGTGCCATGGTCTATCTATGATGTACGGAAGTGTCTCTTAATTTAACCTTTCGTCAATGTCATTACACTTCAATCTGTCCCCTGTTATTACTAGTGTGAAAACAATACCGGCAGGTTAGTGTGTTTCAGTATATGCTGGGTTGTTCCACCGAGTATGAGTTCCCGAATACGTGAATGACCGTAGGCACCCATCACTATCATCTGACTATCCAGGGTCTTCGCCTGTTCAAGTAATATGTTGCCAACATCAAAGTGCCCACCGTCGATCTGATGCACATCGACTTCAAAGCCATGACGATTGATATGTTGAGCGATAGCAATTTCCGCCCCTTTCGCGGCAGCTACCATCAGCATATCGATTTTTTTGACATTATTGAGCAGGGGTAGGGCCGCTTTAAAGGTTCTTGCGGCCTCGCGGCCACCATCCCAGGCCAGCATCACCCTATGTGGTGGTAGATTTTCTGGGATAGCTTCGGGTAACAGTAATACCGGACAGGAGGCACTTAATAATATATCGGGTAGCTGGTAATAAGGATTGATGTCAATTTTGTCCGGTAAACGTTGCGGAACAATCATTAAATCTGATAATCGACTTGCCAGGCTTAGTTGATAGCTGATATCACTGTCATAGTCATGGAATTCACTATTTATATTAGCCGCATGCGTCCTTGCCAAAAACCGGGTTTTTGCCTTGTCCAGTAATTTGGCTGTTTCCTTGTAGTTTGTTTCATAAAACTCGGCCGGCATGTAGACGCCTTCGTGGGCAGGAATGTTGATTCGTTGCCTGACGTATACGCCGATCAGGTGAGCCCCGTAAACATCGCAAAGGCCAGTCGCCAGAGCCACACGCTTGTCACAGATTTCGTCATTATCGATATATACTAAAATATCTTTGATCGGCATAGTGATTCCCCATAAGTTTATAATTCAGTATCGCTCCGATTGCCTTCCGCAGTATTGACCCAGATCAAAGTGTCCGGTTTTTCGCATTACTGGTCTTACTAATGTTGAGATGTAGGAGCGGTATCCCCAGGTAGTTACTTCTTGCCACGAGACCCGGTTAAAATCGTTAGGTATTTTTCGGGCGTGTAAAGTACCTCCAAACATCGAAGATATCGAATACCAATGAAATGGTAATAGAAATTAACAAAATAATTAGGTAGCTTTTAAAAGCACCTTCGGCCGCTTGAGCCTCTATTAGCACATAAACGAGTAGAGGAATCCACAAAATGTGACCCAGGCCAAGAATCTTTTCAAACCCGAATCTTGAATAAAGCCCCATCATAAATATCGCGGAAAGCATGAATGTAAAAAGTATTACTTTCGCTAAAAGTTCATTCCAAAACGCAATACTCGCAATATTTACTATCATTAGAAAAAGCAACCATATGGAAACCCAAATCGGCTGCTGCATTAACTCAACAAAGAATTGAAATGGATTTCTTATCAATTTAAGCCCCTAAAAGATGATTGTGAGATTCGTGCAATTTTAGAAATATTTTCAAACATAAATATTGTGATATGCCTCCGAAGATTATGCAAACAAATGCAGACATCGTGCTTCGAATCCGCCCAATCAATACCGACATAGACACTATAAATAACTGCTTGCTCATTCATGGCAACTCCCCAATCTGTTAAATTGAAGTCGTGGGGTATGCAGCCTGAGATCTTCGAAAACAATATAGGTGAGCCGGTGCTACGGCGAGCCCTGAGTATTCGTTAACGATCTCAAGCGCACCTGCTGACTCGAAACCAAAGCGGTAAACATCGAATGTTTGGGCACAAATATTCGTAGTCAGCGGGCGCATGTCCCGCTCTCACTGTCAGATACCTGACAGCTTTACCAGTATGGTCGAGATCGGGTGTGAGTATCTATACTGTGCCGACAGAACTCGTACCCAACTGCAAAACGAATGGCGCTATTTGGAAGTCCACCTACAAGTTCGGTGTGGTAAATACCGGAGCGAGCCCCTATTTTTCACAATCCCCTTCAATTACAAGGTAAATATCTTCTTTAAGGAAATATGTCTTGGTGATTTTTAGTATTGAAGATTTCTCTAAATACTCAAGAGTATTACGATCAAATCGGGCTCCATACACCCACTGAATAAAAGGAGCAAATAACTGTTGCCTCCTTCTTAGCCTAGTGTTTTTTGAATAGACCATTTCAAGTATTCTGAAGTGAGCACCAGGCTTTAATACTCTCTCAAATTGGTCAATTGCTAGAGGCTGAAGGTTATCGGGCATAACACAACATAAAAATGTAGAAACCAGCCAATCGAAATAATTAGATGGGATTGACTCCATTGATGTTGCGTCCTCGTGAACAGGATAAAAATCACACTCAGCCAAACCACCCCTTTTCGCTGATATTTTTAGCATGTCCTTGCTCAGATCGATACCGGTTACTTTTGCATCGTGGGGGTAATATCGAAGATTTCTACCAGTACCAACTCCTGCTTCTATCACTTCTCCATAAACATCTTTGAGTAATCCCGGTCTCCACTTCTTGTATTGTATTTCCCAGGGAAAATCCAGAATGTCATAAAACATTGAAGTGATTTTGTATTTCGTTTGCAGTGATTTATTCTCGTTTGCGATGTTTGTGGTAGTTGACATTCATTTTCCTTCTACGGTTCGCTATAACCAGCAACAAAATATGTAGTGCGGTATAATACGGCATGCCTAACTGTTTAATAGAGATGCCTTGAATAACAGGAAATTGAAGACAGCCTATTGATTTGTATCAATAGTATGTTGATTAACTTTCTTTAACCGGCGATAAATATATGAAGATTGAAAATGATCTATTGGCAATACTCAATTCTCAAGCCGGACGTCACTGTAAAGCTCCCGAAGCGAACCTCCATAAATTTAAAACTGGAGTCTAAAACTGGTTTACCGGTTACTCCCGTAAACCCGCTTCCTGTAAATCATTGATAAATCGCGAGTGTACATCTCGATCCTTGTAAGGCATGACTTCCTGTGCCCAGGATACGGTCAGGTCCGGCATCCTCGCCAGGCATTCTTCCAATTCGGCCTTGCACTCCTCCTGGTTTCCTAAATTGCTGTAGCATGCCAGCAAAAGCAGATGGGCAAATATAAAATTGGGGTTGATAATTGCAGCTTTGATACAGGCGGCTACTGCCTCGGGGTAGCGCCCCATTGAAAAATTTGCGTTACCCTGCGCGAACAGATACCAAAATGGTGATCCCGGGTTGAGATGAATCGATTTTTCGACCGACTCCATGCTTTCTTCCGGCTGCCCGGCAAAACCCAGTATAATTGCCTGATACATGTGACCCTCAGCGTGATTGGGATCAAGCGCCAAACCCTGATTAACTTCGGTAATCGCCGCTTCGTGGTCCTGTTTCCACATATTGATAAAACCAAGCACGACATGGGCCTGGGGTAGGGAGTCATTTAACTCTACGGCTCTTTCGGCAAAATCTGACGCCTGCTTCAGTGGTTCCGCCAGATTCTCGGTCCAGCCATGATTACGCGCCTGCACACAAACACGTGCCAGTTCTGCCAGTGCTGTTGCATAATTGGGATCGAGTTCTACGGCCTTATCGTAAAGTTGACGCGCCTGCTGGTTAGCGTCCCTGGTAAATCGCAGGTAATACTCTTTGCCTCTCAACAAGTAATCGTAAGCCTCGAGGTTATCTGTGTCACGATGGGTCAAACGTTCCTGCTCTGCCTGGCTCAACTGAACCTGCAAGGCTGACACGATCTTCTCGGTAACTTCGTCCTGAACCGCGAATATATCTTCAAGATCACGATCAAAGCGATCGGCCCATACGTGGCCGTCCGTGTTGCTGTCTATTAACTGGGCGGTGATACGGACTTTGTTACCCGACTTGCGGACGCTGCCCTCGAGCACATAGCGCACACCCAGATCCCGGCCCACCTGTTGTACATTGACTGATTTCCCCTTGTAGACAAAAGATGAATTCCGAGAAATGACGAACAGGCCTGAAACTTTAGATAAATCCGTAATAATATCTTCGGATATACCGTCACTAAAATACTCCTGCTCCGGGTCGCCACTCATGTTTGCGAATGGCAAAACAGCAACCGAAGGTTTGTCGGGTTGCTCGGTGGCAGTGACCGGTAGGGTAGGGGCTTCGAGTTTAGTTGACTCGACTATCACGCGATAGGCTCTTACTGGTTCCGCGATGTTCTTGACCCGCTGCTCGCCGAGAAATTCATAATCGAGCTCCAGTTTTCCGCGGATGGCATCGTAGACTGCACCCGAAATGCATACCCCGCCAGAATCGGCCAGACTTTCCAGACGCGCCGCGATATTGACGCCATCACCATAAATATCGTTACGGTCTACAATAACATCGCCAAGATTAACCCCGATTCGAAATTCCAGTTTTTTATCTTCACTAAATTCCTGGTTACGATTTTTAATATCTTGCTGCGCATCGACCGCGCAACTGAGTGCGTCTTTCACCGTGGAAAAATCGGCAAGGACTGCGTCGCCGGCAAAATGCACGACCTTGCCATTGTGATTTTCGATCGCGTCGGTTATAGCATCGAGATAGCTGCTCAGTATACGATGCGTGCCCTCTTCGTCCTGGCCAGTGAGCCTGCTGTAGCCGGCTACGTCGCCATAGAAGATGGCTGCTAGTTTGCGTTCTAACTGCTTTTCGGAATTCAAGATACCCAACGACCCTTTTCCAGGAAACCTTTCAGACGAACCTGTTCCATTTTGATTTAAATCAGCCCCAGTACTCCCCGTTATTAGTAACAAGTACGGTGAAGTAATGAAGGTATAACCACACTTTCTTCAGGAACAAGTTGCCAGCCTGGCCATATTATGCGCCCCGTTCAGCATTCTACTATAAAAATTTAACAAAGGCGTCTTCGATCGCCGCCTGGCTATTGCAACTGATCGACACAACAAAGCTTATTCTCGATCAGAATATGAACGAGATTACCCGGCGTTGAGTAAATGGGTATATTTCCAAAAGATATTTTTGTAAGGTGTCTTGCGAGAAATAGGAAAAATAAGAATCAAAATGCCTGATACAGAAATCACGCGCAAACTATCAGTTATTTTTTATGCGGATGTTGCCGGGTATAGCCGATTGACTGAAGACGATGAGATAGGATCGCATCGTAACGTGATGGCTGTACTCGATCTCGCTACCGGGACTATTACAGAATCCGGTGGAACGGTCCTGCGCTATGCGGGTGACGCTATCCTGGCCGAATTCGGTAGCGCGACCCGGGCTATTGACGTTGCGGTGAAGATTCAAACCATACTGATCGCTGAAAACATTGATGTCAGTGACGATAAAAGAGTGCAAATCCGAATCGGTATCAATCTCGGCGAGGTAATAATCGATCGCGGCGAGATTTATGGTGGTGGCGTCAACCTCGCCGCCCGTCTTGAATCGATAGCACAGCCGTCGGGGATTTGCGTTTCAGCAGCCCTGTATGACCAGATTAAAGATAAGATCGACGTACCATTCGAGGACGGAGGCCTGAGAGAACTCAAGAATATTGCGCAACCCACACGGGTATATCACTGGCAAGAGCAACTGCAATTAAAAACCAGAGACAGTAACGTCATCGAAGCATTAACAGACAATGGCAATCCCTCTGTCGCCGTATTACCGTTTGATAATATGAGCGGTGACCCGGAGCAGGAATATTTTTCGGATGGTATCACCGAAGATATAATCACCGACCTTTCAAAAGTTTCTTCTATTTTTATCGTCGCCAGAAACTCGTCGTTCACCTATAAGGGACGCTCGGTGAAAATAGAGGAAATTTGTGCTGACCTGGGAGTTCGTTACGTGGTGGAGGGCAGTGTGCGTAAGTCCGGTAACAGGGTACGTATCACCGCCCAGTTAATTGACGGTTCAAGTGGCGGGCATGTCTGGGCCGACAGGTACGACGGTACCCTCGAAGATATATTCGAACTTCAGGACGCGGTAACCTGCCAGATCGTCGACGCGCTAAAAGTTCAACTCTTACCGGCAGAACAAAAGGCGATCCAGCAATCGCCTACGGCGAACATGGAGGCATACGATTTATATCTAAAAGGGCGGCAGCATTTCCACTATAACACCCGCGAAAATTTTCATAAGGCCGAGCAATATTTCAATCGCTCCATCGAGTCCGACGAATCTTATGCCCAGGCATACTGTGGACTTGCCGATTGCGGCTCCTATTTAAATACAGAACATGGCGCAGGGGACGCGGCATTGGTCGATGCCATGGCGGCAGCTAGTAAAGCGATAGAACTTGCGCCAGACCTCGGGGAAGCGCATACCTCACTTGGGTTAGCACTTTCAGCGACAGGTGACTATTCAGACGCCATCAGGAAATTCGAGGTTGCATTGCAGCTCGATTCGGGTTTGTATGCGGCGCACTATTATTGGGGGCGAACCTGTCTTGCCCAGGGAAAACGTGAGGAAGCTGCGGAACACCTGGAGGCTGCCTGGAAACTTTCTCCCAGGGATCCCCAAACCCCCGGATTGTTGGTACAAATCTACCGCGATCTGGGTCGACAGGCAGACCTGAAGCACGCGGCGCAACAAGCTGTAAATCTGGGTTTGAAGGTAATCGAAGCAACGCCTGAAAATTTGCGCGCCTGCGGCTCAGTGGCATTTGGATATTTGAACCTTGGCGACTTCGCAAATGCCAGTAAATTCATGGAGCGGTCCCTGGAAAGCAATCGTGATGATTCGATTTTAAATTACAATGCTGGCTGCCTGTACAGCCAAATCGGTGATACTGAAAAGGCGATTACGCATTTGCAAATCTCGTTTAAGCATGGTGTGGGTTCCCAGCTAAAAGACTGGATCAAATATGACAGTGATCTTGATTCGATTCGCAATCATCCAAAATTTCTGGAAATGATGCGCAGCTAATTCTGGCTAGAATCATTGCCGGTTATCTGCGGAGCGCCTGGCGAATCCCCGTAATGGTGTTAGCATGCTGGCAATATAGTGTTTATACTTTGATCGACCTGACTGGCCGTCCTCCCGGGCACCTGGCCCGCTAACCGTAACCGGAATTCTTACTATTCGATGACCGATCTTTACTGGATTATTGCTAATAGCGCTGTGTTTCTTGCCGCGGTTTTGCAGGCGGCCACCGGTGTCGGTCTTGGCATGATCGTCGGTCCTGCACTGATTCTGGTGATGGGCTCAAAGTCCGCGATTCAGGTAGCCATTATCCTCAATCTAAGCCTGTCAATACTGCTCTTACCAGGGGAGGTCAAAGAGATCCATTGGCCATCGCTGAAAACCCTGGTTCTGGGAACCATGATCGGCATGCCTGTTGGTCTGTTACTGATCAGTGTGCTTGATTTGACCGGCCTGAAGTTATTTGCCGCGATCACCGTTAGTCTGTTGGGTGCCCAGCTCATCCACAATCGTTACAGGCAATCCACGACTGGAACAACTGGCGAGGTCAACGCCATGACCCTGCCCGGGGCCAGTATTGCCTCCGGCATCATGACTTCAAGCCTGGCCATGCCAGGGCCGGTGGCTATGTGGGCGCTGGCCAGGAAGGGTATCAAGGTAGAGCAGATCCGGGCTACGTTGCGCGGTCTGTTCGTAATTTCCTACGCACTTGCCCTAATGGCTCATGCACTGCGCGGCATGAACTGGGGTCTGGTCATAGACTCCTGTCTGGATCTTGGAATTGCATTGGCCGCTGGCACTGCAATAGGTTTTCTTGTAAAACGCAGACTGCCGGGGTGGGTACTCAGTAACCTGTTGCTTGGCATGCTGTTGGTGATGGGTTTGTCCCTGTTCGTCAAAAGCATGCTCGAGATACTGGAGCATCCCTGAGGTATGCTGTCCCCATAATTTAAGATCGAAAATCAATGGCAAGGCATGACTTATTACCGCTGACCAGCAGTCACTGGGGCACCTATCGTGTAGAAACCGAAAACGGCAGGGTCAAAGCCCTGCATGGTTTCGAACAGGACGACGATGTATCGCCCATAGGGCAACCTATCGTCGATTTACTGGATGCCCCGTCCCGTATCAAGACCCCGGCGATTCGACAGAGCTGGCTCGAGTCCGGACCCGGATCAAGCACCGACAGACGTGGTGCTGATCCGTTTGTAGCCGTGTCGTGGGAAGTTGCCGAGAAGCTGGTGGCAGATGAGCTTGGCCGCGTCAAACGGGAATTTGGTAATAACGCTATTTATGCGGGTTCCTACGGCTGGGCAAGCGCGGGGAGATTCCACCATGCGCAAAGCCAGATCCACCGTTTTTTGAACTGTATCGGCGGCTATACGCGATCGGTAGATACCTATAGTTTCGCAGCAGGCGAAGTGGTCGTGCCGCACGTGCTTGGCAATCTTTACGGATTCCTGGCCTATGCTACGAGCTGGCCGTCGATCATCGAAAACGCGCGGCTACTGGTTGCTTTTGGTGGTGTACCGATCAAAAACGGGCAGATTAATTCAGGCGGCATCGGTCGCCATGTTCAACGTGAACACCTTGTCGCCGCACGCGCGGCAGGTATCGAATTTGTCAATATAGGCCCGTTGCGCTCCGATTTTGAAGACTTTACCGAATCCGAATGGCTCGCCCCTCGTCCCGGTACCGATACCGCGATATTACTCGGCATCGCCCATACGCTATATCATGAAAATCTGTACGATGAGACTTTTATCGAGCGTTACACCCACGGTTTTAGTCAGTTTCTACCTTATTTAACAGGTGCCGATGACGGAATTGTTAAAAACGCCGAATGGGCCGCGTCGATCAGTGGGTTATCTACCGATAGTATAAGTCAGCTGGCGAGGCGCATGGCCGCTACCCGAACCATGCTCTCGGTTAGCTGGTCGTTGACGCGACAGGATCACGGTGAACAGACCTATTGGGCTGCTATCACGGTTGCGGCCATGCTCGGGCAGATCGGTTTAGCGGGTGGCGGTATAGGTTTTGGTTATAGTGCTACCAATAGCGTGGGTGATCATGGCACAAAAATCCCCGGTGCTTCATTGCCTCAGGGTACGAATCCGGTCAGCGATTTTATCCCGGTGGCGCGAATTACTGATCTTTTGCTAAACCCCGGCCAGGCGTTTGATTACAACGGCAAGCAGTATCACTATGCCGATACGCACCTGGTGTACTGGGCCGGTGGTAATCCTTTCCACCATCACCAGGACCTGAATCGGATGCTCAAAGCATGGCGTAAGCCGGACACAATTATTGCGCACGACTGGTGCTGGAATAGCCTGGCCAAACATGCCGATATTGTTTTGCCCTGTTCCACTCCACTGGAACGCAACGATATCGCCTTCTCACCGCGTGATCCGTATGTGGTGGTGATGGACAAGGTCATCGAACCCGCTGGATCGAGCCGTAGCGACTATGACATTCTGGCCGGTATTGCCCGCCAGATGGGGCGGGAGCAGGCCTTTACCGAGGGTCGCGATGAAGGCGAGTGGTTGAAGTGGATTTATCAGTCGACACGGGAAAATGCTGAAAAGAAGGATATTCAAATGCCCGCATACGAGGACTTGAAACGAGCTGGCTGGTTCAAACCCGAGCCACCCGAAACACCGGTGATCATGCTCAGGGCATTCCGTGATGACCCGGTCGCAAATCCGCTTTCTACAACGACCGGGCGCATCGAAATTCATTCACCGACCGTGGCCGCCTTCGAGTATGAGGATTGTCCGGGTCATGCCACCTGGATAGAGCCGCTCGAATGGCTGGGCGGGGATACCCGACGCTTTCCGTTGCACCTGATATCGAACCAGCCATCGACAAAATTACATTCGCAGCTCGATCACGGCAGTTACAGTCGGGCCGCGAAAATCAATGCGCGTGAGCCGATCATGTTACATCCCGCTGATGCGCAAAAGCGTAAGCTCAAGGCTGGCGATGTGGTAACCGTGTTCAATGACCGGGGTGCCTGCCTGGCTGGCGTATGGATTGATGATCAAATTCGGCAGGGTGTTGTGCAAATGAGCACAGGTGCCTGGTTTGATCCGCTGGAACCGGGAGAACCCGGTAGCCTCTGCAAACACGGCAATCCCAACGTTTTGACGCCCGATAAAGGCACATCAAAACTAGCCCAGGGGCCGATTGCGCATACCTGCCTGGTCGAAGTTAAAATTTATAGTGGCGAGTTGCCTGCCGTAACAGCGTTTGATCCGCCGGTCATCCTTGAGCGGTAATTTCCGATAACCGTTGATTAGGCCGCATGGCTCACGGTCGCTTTCATCGCCAGGCGACCCTGCGGATTGGCAGCCCATAATATGGTATCGGTTCGATCCATCTTGCCATTCAGTGTGAACGGTGCATTGTTGAACAGGGGGCTGTAGGCTCTGAATTCACAACGGTTGATCGGCTTGCCTGGATTTTGATGCCTTGCCATTTCAATCAGCAGTGTCGCGGTTAGCGGGCCATGCACTACCAGGCCTGGATACCCCTCTTGCTGCCGGCAATAATCGAGGTCATAGTGGATTCTATGGCCGTTGAATGTCAGGGCCGAATAGCGGAACAACAGGGTCGAATCGGGCTTTACCTCGCGAGTCCATAGTGCGTCAACCGGTACTTCCGGCGCCTGGGTGTTACTATCACCGGGCTGTTGCATATCCCGGTAGACAATATTATTTATCTCGCTCAATTTTATTTCGTCGCCAACATGGATACAGTGCTCGACCTCGACGAAACAGAGTATGCCGGTGCGCCCCTGTTTTATCCTGACATCGCGGACCGTAGATTCTCGGCGGGCGATCTCTCCCACCCGCAGTGGTGCGCTGAATTTTACACGGCCGCCTGCCCACATACGACGCGGTAACGGTACGGGAGGCATAAACTCGCCCAGGGCGGCATGCCCGTCTCGACCCAGTTCCGATGCGCGGGCCGGTTTCAGAAAGTAGGCCCAGTGCCAAAGTTCCGGCACAACCTCGCCGTTTCGCATGGTCTGAGGTTCCAGATCGAGCGCGGCCCGCATGCGGTGCAACGGTTCTACAGAGATCGTCTCCTCGGTTGTTTGCTTGCTACCAATCCACTGACTCAGATGGTCAGCGTCCAATTTCGCCTGCTTCACTCGGCAACTCCGTCGAAATGGTTATTTTAGAAATAAAGGGGGATTTTAATTGATGTTGGAAATAAATGGCTAGAAGCCTGTCTATTTAATCTCCAGGGTTTCCTCCAATGCCACCCAGGCCAGAAGTACGCATTTCTTCCGGGCCGGGTGTTGGCGAACCGCCCCTAGCGCTACCAGAGTCGTATTTGACGGGGTCTCACTTTCGCTATCACCGAACCAGTCCAGCATCTTCCGAACAAGCTGCCGTGCCTGTTGCATAGTCAAACCTATAGTGCACTCGCTCATAATCGAGGCAGAAGCCAGGCAGATGGAACAGCCGCGACCTCGGAACCGAACCGATTCCAGTACCTCATTTTCAGTCCTGATTCCCACTTCAATTTCGTCACCACAGCGTGGATTGCTGCCGCGCTTGACCCGATCCATGGTATCCAGGTCACCCTTATTGCGAGGATTGTGGAAATGATCGAGCAAAACAGATTTGTAAACGCTTTTCACTTGCTAACCACCCAGAACCTTTTTTGCTTCATCAATAGCCATAACCAGTGCTGTTATGTCATCTGTGTTATTGTAAAAACTAAAACTGGCCCTGGCCGTGCTTGAGGTATTGAGGTGTTGCATCAACGGTTGGCAGCAATGATGCCCGGCACGAATCGCGACACCCTGCTCGCCAGCAATTTGGGCGATATCGTGAGGATGTATGCCGTCAACATTGAACGATAGTATGCCCGATCGACGTAGGCTGTTTTCGGGTCCGTAAAGGGTAACGCCACCGATTTTGGATAGTGCCTCGAATGCTGTTATGGACAATTCCTGTTCGCGCTTTTCGATCGAGTCTCTGCCGACTTCCTCGATATAGTCGGCGGCCACGGCAAATCCAACCGCACCGGCCAGATTGGGTGATCCTGCTTCGAAACGTGCCGGTATTTCGGACCATAAACTGGTGTCGGCCTGGACCTGATCGACCATGCCGCCACCCAGTAGTAGTGGCTCTGTTTGCGCCAGGCGCGCCCTTTTGCCGTAAAGTAAACCGATCCCACCTGGGCCACACATTTTATGCGCTGATGCGACCAGGAAGTCACAGTTAAGCGCCTGGACATCGACGGCCATATGTCCTACCGATTGCGCGGCATCGACCAGTACCGGAATAGAACTGGCCGAGGCCAGGCTGGTAATTTTTTCAATAGAATTGATGCTGCCGAGGACGTTCGACACATGGGTGATGGCTATGAGTCGGGTCCTGTTAGCAAACAGGCCGTCGGCATTATCGAGATCGAGCTGCCCTTTGCTATCGAGTGGAATTACTCGGAGGCTGGCACCTCGTTCGCGACATATCCGTTGCCAGGGTAAGAAATTGGAATGATGTTCCATCTGGCTTACCCATATTTCATCGCCGGTTTTAAGCGCTTGACGAGCCCAGCCAGACGCTACCAGGTTAATTGCTTCGGTGGCCGAGCGGGTAAAAATGATCTCGTCGGGGGAGGGAGCATTAATGAACTTTGCCAGTGTCTGGCGTGCTTTTTCATAGGCTTCGCTGGCCGATTCTGCCAACGGATACAGACCCCGGTGCACCGGGCCGTACTGATAGCGATAGCACCGGTCGATGGCATCGATAACACAGCGTGGTTTCTGGCTGGTGGCGGCTGAGTCCAGGTAATGTAGTGTCTCGGGGTCGCCATCGAATATTGGAAAGTCTTTTCGTAAAGCGTCGAAATCCACGCTATCCGCGGTGGTCAGTATTGATGCGTCAGTTGCCACTCTTGCTGCCAGCTACCGCTTTTGGCGAAGGAGCCTCCCGGTGTAATGTGTCACGCATACGTACGCCACTGGCCTGCCGACGAACCAGGACGATTTCGCTGATCACACTCAAGGCTATTTCGGCGGGAGAACGCGCACCGATATCGAGTCCGCAGGGAGCCATGACGCGTTCTATATCCGAAACTGAAAATTTCTTCTTGCGTAGATAATCCAGCACCAGGCGCGAGCGCTTGCGGCTGGCAATCAGTGCGATGTACTGTGCATTCGACGCCAGTGCTCTCGACATGGATTCGTGATCACCCTTGTGTTGAGTTGCTATCACGACAAAATCATCAGCTTCGGGCTTTAACAGGCTGTAATCGATATCATCGGTAATGAGCTGGGCTGCATCGGGAAATTTTTCGCGCTCGGCCATACTGTCATTCACTATGACTGAGAATCCCATCAGATCGGCCAGATGGCAAATATGCTCGGCCACGGCGCCGTGCCCCATTATCCACACCGATGGTTTCGGTATCGATGGCTCAATATAAACCCGCATGTGACCTCCGCAAGGCATACCTGCACCCAGTACCTCGTCGTCCAGGTCAATTTCAATAATGTCGGTTTCCCCGGTTTCGATACATTTTAGCGCTGCGTAACAGGTGGAAGATTCCGCGCAGCCACCACCCACCCAACCAGTTACTACTCGTCCATTGGCGTCGATTAATGCCTTGGAACCAGTCTTTGCAGAAGTTGATCCAACAACATCGATCACCGTGGCAATTGCGTAGGGTACGTTCTGCTGGCGTATCGATAGTAGATAGTCGAGGAATTCTTTTGCCATATTAATTTGCCTGTTGCAGTTTTGTTGCCTTGGGCCGGGTCGAACCGGAATCGCAAAATCTGCGATAATCCATCTGCGTATCGAGGTCGATTACTACCGATGGTTCCGGCATTTCTACGGTTCGAACCAGTTCCGGGTTATTCTCGATAAATCGCCTGCAGCCGAGGTTATATTTGCCGGAGATAATTTCCTGCTGGCAGCGGTTACTGATAATAATGGGATTTCCGCGCTTACCCTGGTATTCAGGTATAACCACTTCTCCGCCATCGCGCGCGAAGAAAGCGTCGACCAGATAATTTATATCACTCACGGTCAAGGCGGGCTGATCGCCCAGCGCTATGATCACGCCTTCACAGGTCTGGCTCAACGATCCAAGACCACAGTGGACCGATGTCATCTGCCCTGACTGGTAGTCATTATTGGTTACGGTGCGCAAAGGCAGGTCTTCGAGTAAGGCCCGGGTGTCAGCGCTATCGTGACCGAGCACCACCACCAGTTCACCAAGTTCTGCAGCCAGTAAAGTATCTACGCTGCGCCTTAGTAATGGCACACCGCCAATCGGCATATGCAACTTATTGATTTCTCCCATACGCCGTGACTCACCTGCGGCGAGTACAATAACCGAAATCTTTGTTCTACCCATGTCCACTACAGCACTTTGCGTCCTGTTCATCGGTGGCGGACCCTGAGGGTTCTACGACAGTTTCCGGCCCCTGACTGATTTTCTGACTACTCCCGGTTCGGCGCACTCGAACCAGCTCGGCCAGAATCGACAGGGCTATTTCGGCGGGTGATTCGGCGCCGATCTCTAAACCCGCCGGGCTATGGACCCGCTCCATTTCGCTGGCCTCTATGCCACTTTTGATCAGGCCTGCCTTGAGTCCGGCAATTTTTTTGCGACTGGCTACCATCCCGATGTATGCGGTATTACTATTGATTGCCGCCTTCAGCGCGGAGCGGTCGTGTCGGCCCTGAGTTGCTACCACGACAAAATCACCGCTAGCCGATTCGAAATCATGCTTTATGCGAACGCTCTCGGGAAGCCGGCAAGCTTCGATATCGGGGCTTATCACTGTCACCGAAAAATCCAGGCGCTCGGCCAGCTCGGACAGACACAGCGCTACCGGGGAATCGCCCAGGATACTCAGTTTTGCCGGCCGGTTTAAGGGTTCGATAAATATCACCTGTGTGCCGCCACTGAGGCAACCCGAAGAAAAATCGACCACGCCATCGAGCGTCTCCCACTCACCCTTTGGACCGACTCGAATCAGGCCGGGTTCCGCCGATTCCAGGGCCATTCGTGCGGCTTCAACTACGGCGGGTTGCGCGCAGCCGCCGCCGATCCATCCTTCAACTATTCCCTGGGCACTGACCAGAGCCTTATCGCCTGTTTTTCCCGAAGTAGACAGAGCGGTTTGAATGACGGTCGCCAATACCAGCGGCGTTTCGTCATTTGTCAGACCCTTAAAACAGGTCTCGAGATTAGATGGTTCAGGCACAAGTTTTTCGTTCATAAATTAATCCGAGATTTCTTAAATTAAAGTTTCACCAGCTGAGATTCCAGGGCCAGCAGGCTTTCCAGGTTATGTGCTGGAGCAAATAAGTCCAGCATTGGCAAGGCTGCTTGCATGCATCGAGCCGTGGGTTCGTATCCATTTCTACCCAGTAGTGGATTTAGCCAGACAATTTTCTTTGCACGTCGTTTTATCAATGCCATTTGCTCCGAG
>Ga0255048_10000428_pt1 | contig 33494 bp, 34 predicted proteins | sample JV7_2_2_MG_FD_183619 | JGI IMG/M metagenome (GOLD analysis project Ga0255048, IMG submission 183619) | Seawater microbial communities from Jervis Inlet, British Columbia, Canada - JV7_2_2 | ecosystem: Environmental > Aquatic > Marine > Inlet | place: Canada: British Columbia | collected 2016-10-06
AAGATCGTTTTCAAGTTTCCCCATCAGCGTCCAACCTGCGCGGCGATCGAGGCTTGAATGTCTTCGGCGGCCATGCGCGGATCGTCCGCATCGCGTATCGGCCGGCCCACAACGATATGGTCAGCGCCATTTGCAATTGCGGTCTCAACTGTCACGACACGTTTTTGATCGCCTGATGGTTTGTTATCCACGGGGCGAATACCCGGCGTAACGACGATTAACTTCGGATCGACGTGCTCTCTAAGCTTCGACACCTCGAGGCCTGATGAAATAACGCCGTCACATCCGGCCTCGAGTGCACGTCGCGCCCGGGAAATAACGAGTGCCTCGATATCACAATCGAAACCGAGATCGTCGAGATCACCTCGATCGAGACTTGTAAGAACGGTAACGCCAAGAACCTTGAGCGTGTCGCCCTTGTTTTCGGCGGCCGCCTGCATAATAGACTGGTTGCCGTGCACGGTAACGAAACTTGCGCCGCGATCCTTGAGCTGCCTGACGGCTGAACCAACTGTTGCAGGAATGTCGAAAAACTTGAGATCGCAGAAGACCTTTTTATCCCTGGCCAGCATCCAGTCGAGCAAATCGAAGTAACCACCGCTCATCATGAGCTCGAGTCCGATCTTATAAAAAGTGACGGAGTCCCCGAGCTCTGTTGCCAGCTCGCGTGCCCGATCGCAGTCGGGCACGTCCATCGCGAATATCAGGCGGTCCCGCAATTCAATTTCCTTGTCGGTCAATGTTCAGCCTCAGTATCGATTGGCCGGCCTAACCACCGGCGCGGCGCATTCTATCAGGCTGTGATGCGCTCGTGTTCTGCAATCGCATAGCGATCTGTCATTCCGGCAATGTAGTCTGCGACAACTCTCGCCCGGCCCGATTCATCCTGCTGCTCGGCTCTGCTTGAAAATTCCGTTGGCATGCTATGAATATCGCTCGAATAGGTCTCGAACAATTCCCGGACAATCGCCTGAGCTTGTCGAGTCATATCGAGTTTTCTCTCATGCGAATAGAGATGCTTGTTAAGGAATTTCTTCAGAGACACATGTTGCTCGTAAATGTCGTCGGACAATACGACCATCGCCTTGTCCGCCTTGCGAACATCATCAATTGACCCGGGGTTTGCCGTTTCGATGTTGTGACTCGTGTTCTCGATCAGATCAGTGACGACAGCGTCAATCATACGACGAATAATTTCGTAGATCAGTCGGCGATCGTCGAGTTTCGGGTAAAGCCGATGCACCTCGTCGAAGCGTGGTCCGAACAATGGCTGTTCGCGCAATTGATCAATGCTCAAGAGACCGGCGCGAAAACCATCGTCTACATCGTGATTGTTGTAGGCAATTGCGTCTGCAATATTTGCCAGCTGCCCCTCGAGGCCTGGTTGCTCGCGATTGAGGAATCTTTCGCCGACATCGCCAAGCACTCGTGCGTTTTTCGCGGAGCAATGCTTAAGTATCCCTTCGCGTGTTTCGAACATCAGATTCAGGCCAGGAAAATCCGCGTACTTTGCCTCCAGTTCGTCGACAACGCGCAATGACTGAAGGTTGTGCTCGAAACCACCGAATTCACGCATGCACGCATTCAGTGCATCTTGCCCCGCATGCCCGAACGGTGTGTGGCCAATGTCATGCGCCAGGCAAATTGCTTCCGTCAACGGTTCGTTCAATTGCAATGCAACGGCCACCGTGCGTGCAACCTGCGCGACCTCGAGCGAGTGTGTCAATCGTGTGCGATACAGGTCGCCTTCGTGATTAACGAAAACCTGCGTTTTGTACACAAGGCGCCGAAAACCCGTTGAATGAATGATGCGATCGCGGTCGCGCTGATACTCGCCGCGATAGGAAGCGCCAGGTTCGTCGTAGCGCCTGCCCCGGCTTTGCGACTCGTCTGCCGCGTACGACGCCAGCGATCCAGTCTGCATCAGGTGTTGGCGCTCAATAGATTGCGCAGAACATCATCGTCATAGCTCGATGTAACAAACGCATCGCCCAGCGATCTTAGCAGTACGAATCGCAGCGATTTGTCCATCACCTTTTTGTCGTTGCCCATTGAAGCCAGCATCTTGTCCGCATCTACGCTGGGCGGCACGACCGGCAACCCGGCCTTCTCGATCAATGCGCAAAGACGATTTACGGCCGCCGAATCGATCCCGCTGAGCTTCGCGGCCATCACCATGCCGACAGCGACCGCCTCGCCGTGCAGCCATTCCCCATAGCCCATACAGCGTTCGATCGCATGAGCAAACGTATGTCCGAAATTCAAGATTGCACGCCTACCCGACTCACGTTCGTCTTCGGCGACAACGGCAGCTTTGAGTTCGCACGATCGTGCAATTGCGGTCGCGAGCATCGACGCATCACGGCTAACAAGCGCATCCATGTTTTGCTCAAGCCAGGCAAAGAAATCGACGTCAACAATCACGCCGTACTTAATGACTTCCGCCAATCCGGCGCTGAGCTCACGATCCGGGAGAGAAACAAGCGTGTCGGTGTCGATCGCCACCACTTTTGGCTGATAGAACGCGCCAACCAAATTCTTGCCGCTGGCATGATTAACACCAGTCTTGCCGCCAACCGAAGAGTCGACCTGCGCCAGGAGTGTCGTCGGCACCTGGATGAAAGTGACGCCGCGCATGTAACACGCCGCGGCAAACCCGGCTATATCACCAACAACACCACCGCCCAGTGCAATCACGGTTGTATCACGATTGGCACCGCACTCGACGAGCTTGTCGAGAATCGTGTGCATCGTGTCGGTGGTCTTATGTGTTTCGCCGTCAGGGAGGCTGATCGATTCAACTGTCTTGCCCGCAAGGCAGGCCTTAAGCTTGTCGAGATACAGCGGCGCAACGGTCTCATTGCTGACAACCAGGCAATCAGGTCCCACAACGTATTCCGTCAGATCGAAAGAACCGCCGAGCAAACCACTACCGATGACGATCGGATAGCTGCGATCACCGAGGTCGACGTTGATTGTGCGCAGGGCAGACATAGGGCGCTAGATTACCCGAAAGGGCTCGTGGACGGGATGTTTGTCACCGGCAATAAAGCGCAGCGCAGCGAGCCATGCCGGTGATAAACATCCCGGCTGCGGGCCCTTACGAGTTAAAGCCGTTCGAGTATCTCGTTTGCGACCGCCTTAACCTTCCGGCCATCCGTCTCGACCGTCAGATCGGCAATCTCCCGATACATTGGATCGCGTACGGCCATCAGATCCTCAAGGATATTGCGGCTGTCACCGTTTGCGAGCATGGGCCGCTCGCGACCTTTTTGGGTTCGGGCAAGTTGCTGGTCGACCGTTGTGTACAGATATACTACGAAACCGCGAGCGCCGAGCCGGCTGCGATTCTGCGGGTCCGCAACCGCGCCACCGCCCGTAGCGAGAACCACGCTTTCCATGGCGGAAAGGTCGTCGATGACCTTTGCTTCACGCTTGCGAAATCCGTCTTCCCCTTCCTTCTCAAAGATGAAGGGAATGTCGACGCCTGTACGTGTCTCAATTTCGTCGTCACTGTCGACGAAGGACAGGTGCAGTAATTTCGCGAGTTGCCGGCCAACTGCCGACTTTCCTGCACCCATTGGGCCGATTAGAAAGATATTCTGCGGATGTCTCATCAGGGTCCTGTATCAAAGAGAAAGCCAACCCAAAGGTTGGCTTTCGTCCTTATCCCGCTTACCTGGGATTAGTAAATACTCGAGCCTTCTTCCAGAATTCGCGGTGTCACGAATATCAACAGCTCCGCCTTGTTGTCAATACGCTGTTTGCTGCGGAATAACACACCCAGTCCCGGGATATCGCCGAGGAACGGCACTTTGTTAACCGTTTCGCGACGCTCAGTTTCGTAGATGCCCCCGAGAACGATTGTCTGTCCATCCTTAACGAGCACCTGGGTCTCAATCATGCGGGTATCGATACTCGGTACCGTACCACCAAGGCCGCCCGTTGAAATAACCTCACCAACATTGTCCTTATGAACCCGTATGTCCATGATGATGTTGTTGTCCGGCGTTATGTGTGGCGTTACTGTCAAGCTCAGCACTGCTTTCTTGAACTGAACGGTGGTCGCGCCTGACGACGATGCCTGCTGGTACGGAATCTCAACACCTTGCTCGATCCTGGCTTCCTTTTGGTTCGCCGTAATTACGCGCGGTGTCGAAACGATCTCACCGTAACCTTCAGCTTCCAGCGCTGTCAGCTCGAGATCAACCAGATAATCTGCTTCGAGAACGGCCAAGGAGAATCGACCGGCTGCGTCGGCGATCGGTACGCTGACATTGTACCGATTCGAGAGCGATGGCACCGCGACCGGGAAAATCGTTCCATTAGCCGGGTCCGCAAGGTTTCCGATAGACGAGGTAACCATTGTGTCCGTAGCATTGCCGGTACCCGAAATAAATTGACCACCACTGTTGGTTCCACTCTCGTTTATTCCGGTAACGCCGAGACGAACACCGAGGTCGCGGCTGAACGTGTCGCCGACAACAACGATGCGCGATTCGATCAGCACTTGTTTGATCGGCACATCCAGCGTGCGAACCAAGCGGCGGATATTTTGCAAGTGTGACGCGGTATCCTGCACCAGCAGGGTGTTCGTGCGATCGTCGACGGCAATACTGCCGCGCTCCGACATCAACGAGTTCCCGCTTTCCGAACTTATCAGTCCCGCCAGGTCACCAGCTTTCGCGTAATTGACTTGCAGGAACTCAGAGTAAAGTGGCTCAAGTCCGCTAATCGCTTGTTGTGCTTCGAGGTCTGCCGTCTCGCGAGCCGCAATTTCCTCAGCCGGCGCTACAATAATGACATTGCCGTTCTGGCGCATGTCCAGACCCTTGGTCGTCATAACAATATCGAGCGCCTGGTCCCATGGCACATTCCGCAAGCGCAGCGTCACGTTGCCCTGAACCGTATCCGACACAACAATATTGCGACCGGACGTTTCGGCCAAAAGCTGCAGTACCGCCCGTGTTTCGATGTCCTGAAAATTCAGCGTCAATCGCTGACCTTCATATTCCTTGGTCTCGGAGAACAAGCTTGATGTCTCAATGTCCTCTGAAGCCGGGTTGATTTCGATTGTGAACTCGTTGTCTGTTTGATAAGCGAGCTGTTCGTACTTACCTTCAGCCGAAATTACGATGCGCGTATCAAGATTTGTGCGCAGTGCGTCAACTGTCGTAACTGGCGTTGCAAAGTCCATGACGTCGAGACGTCGCATCAGCTCTGCAGGCAACTCGGTATCCTTGAATACTGCGACAACGCGACCGCCCTCCTGTCGAATATCAACCGGCGTCGATGGGTCGGTCAGGTTGACCACGATGCGGCCTCCACCGTCACGCGTGCGGCGGAAATCGACACTTGAAATTGAACGAGCACCGACGGCCGAGCCGGCATACGATTGGGCCGAGGGAGTAGCGACACTGGCAAACTGCGTCGAATCCTCGCTGTAACTTTCACCGTCACCCAACGTTATAATGACGGTATTACCGCTGCGGCGCGTCTCATAGCTGACCATCTGTTCGAGATTAAGAACCACACGAGTGCGGCCATTCGCCTCTGCCGTCAAAATTGTGGCAAGGGGGCCGAGATTAACGTCGCGACGTCGTGACGTGAGTCCAAGAGCTGTGTCGGGGAGATCAAGAGCGATACGAGCTGGGTTGTCAATTGTGAACGCAAGCGGCTCAGGCGCCGTTCCGCTCATTATCAACTTTAGCTCCACTCTTTGGCCGGGCAGACTCTGAACCTGAATGTCCTGTAGCCGGTTGCCCTCTTGTGCGTTTGCAGCCAATCCCACAAACAAAAGCAACAAAGCCTGTGACAAAGCAGCCAGTTTTAGCACCATACGGTGTCCGGCCGTCTGTTTGATTTTGAACATCATTCCTTTTACTCCCAGTTCCATTCAGGCATTAGTTTGAAAGAGCTATGGCGGCATCTCTTTCTATGTAGCCGCCGATCCCGTCAGAGATTATTTCAATCATGTCGATTTCAGATTCGGTGATGTCAATAATTCGCCCGTCGTTTTGACCCATGAAGTTGCCGGGTATAACGCGGTGAATCAGGCCATCACTTGTTTGTATAAGCCCGTACATCGAATCTCCGATGTACAGCGTGCCAACCATTCGCAGCGTATCGAGCGGGAATCCCTCGAGGAACTCGGGGCTCCGATCCGTATCGGGTCGCGGTCCACGGCCCGAAACCCCTGCAGTTGCTTGTGGCGTGTCGGGTACGAAAGGTGAGCGCACGCCTTCGGCGTCTGCAACATAGACAAAAATTTCGTACGGTGTGATTTCCGGTAGCGGATCGATACGGCCACCAGGTCGCAATTTAACTTCGGTGACATACTCGTCCAGATCGTCATTGTCTGCAAAGCACGCGGTCAGTCCCGCTGCGATCAGTACCAGTACCAGGCCATTTCGAATCGAGTGAAGAGCATTCATTATCAGCCTGCCTCCTCATCGAGATAGCGGTAGGTTTTCGCCGTTACTTCCAGGCTCAGTTTGTCAAAGCTGTCCTGGCCTTCAGGCGTAATGCTGATGTCATGCAATGTCACGATACGAGGCAGCGCAGCGATACCGCTAACGAAATTGGCCATTTCGTGATAACCGCCTGAAAGCCGAATCTTTATCGGTTTCTCGGCATAGAAATCTTTGGGGATTTCAGGCTGCGGCTGAAACAGTTTTTCCTGCAATCCTGCCGCCAGTCCTGTTTGCGAGATGTCCACGATCAGACTCGGAATTTCTGTTTCGCCCGGCAACTGCCGCAACATCGTTCCAAACGACTGCTCAATTTGAGACAGCTGCCTTTTGTAGGCATCGTAGTTGGCGGCTTTGCGCTGTTTGTTCTCGAACGTAACACGCAGAGTCTGTTCATCCTCTTGTGCCCGGCTCAATTGGGGCGCCTTGTCTTTAACGATGGTCCAGTAAACGCCGAGACCTGTGACGGCTGCAAAAGCGAGAACAATCACTGCGGCGCGAAACAAGAGTGGCCAACGTCCAACGTCATTGATATCGAGGCTCTTGAGTTCTTCAACAAGGTTCATCTCAATTCCTCCGAAGCATCTTTCGCATGCTCCTGCCTGACATACACGATGAACTCAGCCTGGCGGGAAGAGCCTGTTGACGTTGTTTCGACACGATCAACCTCTGGATCGGCCAGCCATTCGGAAGCATCGACCTGGCGCATCAAAGCAGATACGCGCGTGCTCGACTGAGCGACTCCGCGAAGCTCTATTTTCGATCCCTTTTGTATCATTCCTGTAAGGTAAACACCTTCTGGAAGCTGCCGCGCCATACCGTCGAATAGATGTACGATTTCTGGACGGCTCTTTTGCAACTGCTCGATAATTTCCATGCGGGCCAACAGACGTTCTTTTTGCCGCTCGAGACCGTCGATCTCTTCAATACTTTTTTGAAGCTCGGCAATTTCGTCTGTCAGCCGTTGATTGCGGTCTTTCTGGTTGTCAATCATCTGTGAATAGACGAACACAACTCCGAGCACGCAAACTATTGCTGTGACAACGCCGCCAGCCATAGCGACACCGAAATCGCGTTGGCGCTTTTTGCGTTCTTCCTCGCGCCAGGGGAGTAGATTAATACGTGGCATATTAGTCGAAGCTCCTCAATGCAAGGCCGCACGCAGTCAACAATGCTGTCGCATCTTTATGCACACCTTGTGACTTTGCTTTGGATGAAATTTTCATTTGCCCCAGCGGATCGCCGATCTCGGTTGGAATACCGACGCGGCTCGAAATAACGTCCGCGATACCAGGAATATTGGCGCAACCACCACAGACGAGAATCATGTCCGGCTGCTCGCGGCCGCCACCTGATGCCAGGTAGAACTGCAGCGAACGACTCACCTGTTGGGTCATGTCGTCGATGAACGGCTCGAGCACCTCAGGCTGATAATTGCTCGGCAGTCCACCTTGCTTTTTAGCGCGACCCGCATCTTCCATCGACAGGCCGTAGGTACGCATGATTTCTTCAGTGAGCTGTTGCCCGCCGAAGTTGAAATCACGCGTGTAAATAACTTTAAGGTCTGAAAGCACACTGAATGTCGTGCTGCTTGCGCCGATATCGACTACCGCAACCGACTGCCCCAATCCGTTTTCGGGGATCTGGTGGCTTAGCAAAGCACAAGCATTCTCAAGTGCGAAAGCTTCGACGTCCACGACATGAACAGCCAGGCCGGCTGCATTGACGGCCGCTTGACGTTGATCAACATTGTCGGTACGCGTCGCGACGAGCAGGACGTCCATGAGTTCCGGGTCCTTCTCATTCGGTCCAACTACTTCGTAGTCGAAACTGACCTCTTCCATCGGGAACGGAATGTACTGGTCAGCCTGAATTTCGACCTGCCCTTCGAGGTCTCTTTCGGAGAGGCTCGACGGCATTTGAATGACTTTGGTAATGGCCGCATCACCGCTTATTGCTACGGCGACATCGGTCGCTTTTGCGCCCGCTCGCTTGACGGCGCGCCGGATTGCCTCACCAACGGCTTTGGCATCCACAATTGCTTTCTCGCTGACCGAGCTCGGTGGTGTGGGCTCCGCGGAGTAAGATTCGACCCGAAAGCGCTTTCCACTCTTGGAAAGCTCAATTAGCTTGACCGACGACGTCGTTATATCGAGGCCCAGCAGCGGTAAAGATTTTTTGCCGAAAAACACGTATTTTTCCTTCTAGGTCGGTAAGTTGCGAGTCAAATGTAGTCTGGGTGTGAACAATCGATTTAACTATATATCAACAAAATGTTAAATAAAACGTGACTTTGTTCACGATCCGGTGATCCGTATGGTACTGGTCGGGCCGGTCGCATTCCGTGAACTGGTTCGTGCCCCGACCCAACGACTATGACTCACTGCCCGAATCGACCAAAACGGCCCTTTTTGAGGAAATCTGCGCGGGAACTACGTCAATATTGCAGCCCGAGGTATTCGCTCGTTATCATCAGCATCTTGGGCCCGGAGACCCTGGAGCGGATTGCCTCAGGATTGCCACCTTTTCTGCAGCTATCGGACATCAGCGTACTTATTAATAGAGCAAGCGGGCACCGTTGCTAATTGCCGTATGTGTTATGAAATACCAGGATGCAAATCATTTCGAATTTTGAAAAAAAGATCAGTATTTCAAAGCGGCGACGCATCGTGCGTTGGCTGATTGTCGTCGTTGGCCTTGGTGGCGTAATCTCAATTGGTTTGACTGCCGGCATCGTTGGCGCTTATTACTACGCATCACCAAGCCTGCCGGCGGCAGAAACGATTCGCGACATTCAGTTGGAGGTTCCGTTACGAATCTTTAGCCGCGATGGGTACCTGATCAGTGAAATCGGCGAGCGACGCCGGATTCCAATTATTTATGAGGACGTACCACAGCATATTGTCGATGCATTCGTCGCTGCAGAGGACCAGCGTTTCTTCGTTCATCCGGGCATCGATTATCGCGGCGTACTGCGCGCGCTGTCGCAACTCGTTCTCACGGGCCAGATCTCCGGCGGTGGCAGCACGCTGACACAACAGCTTGCGCGAGCCTATTTCCTGTCGCTGGAACAATCTTTTATTCGCAAGTTAAGAGAAGCGTTTCTCGCCTACAAGATCGAGCAGGAGTTCGACAAAGATCAGATCATGGCGTTCTTTTTGAACAAGATGTTCTTCGGTCAGCGTGCTTACGGTGTAGCGGCGGCTTCGCAGGTCTATTTCAACAAGAACCTAAGCGATATCAATATCGCCGAGGCAGCGACGCTTGCCGGTTTGTTACCGGCCCCGTCTGACTACAACCCTGTCACAAGCTCGGAGAAGGCCACGACGCGCCGCGGCTATGTACTCAGTCGGATGGAGAGCCTCGGCTATATCAGTGAAGCCGAGCGTGACCAGGCAAACGATTTTCCCATGGCGTCCCTTCTGCATGGGGCCGCAATTGAACTCAACGCGCCGTACGTCGCAGAAATGGTGCGCCGCGAGATGCTCGATCGTTTTGGCTTTGACGCCTATACCGATGGTTATCAGGTTATTACGACGCTCGATTCGCGATTGCAAGAAGCCGCTAATTACGCGCTGCGAAACGGGCTGCTCGAATTCACGCGTCGCCGTGGTTACCGGGGACCGCTAGACACCGTTGAACTCAGTGAGGAGATGCTCGCGGCACCGTTCGATGAGTGGCCGGTCGACGTCAAGCAGGTTTTACAACAATATGTTCCGGGCGGGCTGTCGGTCGCGGTCGTTACCGCCGTGAACGAAGACAACAGTATCGAGATCGTCCTTGCAAATGGCGAGTCAGACGTAATTCCGTGGCACGGAATCAGTTGGGCCAAATTGTTCGTCGACCGGGAAACAACCGGTGGCGAGCCAAAATCTGCCGGCGAAATTCTCAGCACGTCCGATGTTATCGTTATCATGCCAACGACGGCTGGGACCTGGGCCCTGGCGCAAATACCGGAGGCACAGGGCGCTGTCGTTTCGGTCGATCCTGCCGACGGCGCGATCAGCAGTCTCACGGGCGGCTTCGATTTCGCGATAAGCAAGTTCAACCGAGCCTCGCAGGCATTTCGCCAGCCGGGCTCGTCTTTCAAACCGTTTATTTACTCAGCCGCGCTCGAACATGGCAACACACCAGCGACCGTCATTCTCGATGCGCCTGTTGTAATCAGCTCCGAAGCGCTCGAGGCAGTATGGCGGCCGATTAACTACTCCGGTCGCTTCTACGGGCCAACACGGCTGCGCGAAGCGCTGGTCAGGTCGATGAACCTGGTCTCGGTGCGACTGCTGCTGTTTGAAACAGGCATCGGAAACGCAGCCAGGCATATCGCAAAATTCGGCTTCGGCGATGCCGCGCTGCCGAGGAACGGTTCGCTCGCCCTGGGCGCCGGCTCTGCGTCGCCGCTCGACATGGTGCAGGGCTACGCCGTATTTGCAAACGGCGGCTACGGGGTGAAGCCGTATGTTATCGACGCGATCTACGGCGCCGATGGCGAAGCACGATATCGAGCCGACCCGCGTCTCGTTTGCCCGGAATGTTTTGCCGAACCCGACGAGGATTTCGTGCCACAACAGGAATTCGAAGACGCGTTGTTAGATGAGCTGTTACTGGAGCAGTTTGTGCAGGTATCGATGGAGAATCGCCCGGATGCCGCGACCGCGCCCGAACTGTTCGAGGCAGTTAATGCCGCACCGCGAGTGATCACCGCCCAGAACGCTTTTCTGATTCAGGACATGATGCGTGATGTTATCCGACGCGGCACCGGTCGCCGCGCGCGCGCACTTGGCCGCCGTGACCTATCGGGTAAAACGGGGACCTCCAACGATCAACGCGATGCTTGGTTCGGCGGCTTCAACGGTGACCTGGCTGGCGTGGTCTGGGTCGGCTATGACGACGACCTTCCGTTGGGGCCGGGCGAGGAGGGATCCCGGACAGCATTGCCCATATGGATAGAGTTTATGCGTATCGCGCTGCGTGAAGTTCCCGAACACCAGATGCCAATGCCGGATGGCATTGTTTCTGTTCGCATCGATCGGGATACGGGCTGCCCCGCCCGTGCCGGACAAGGCAACGCCATCTTTGAGACGTTTCGCGAAGACAAGGTACCGACCTGCGACACGGTAGAAGAGCTCCCTGATATCTTCAATGACACGACGGGCATCGACGAACCGGAAACGGAAGAAGACGACACGTTATTCTGAGTCAATGACAAGAAAACCCTCAAACGGCGACGACCGGGCGCGGCAAATGCTCGCCCAGGAGGCTGCTCGAATCATCGTCGACCAGGGTATTCGCGATTATCGCGTAGCCAAGACCAAAGCGGCCGATCGCCTTGGCATGGGCACGCGCGGTTCGTTGCCCGGAAACTCTGAGATAGAGCAGGCCGTGAATGAACACCTGCTGTTGTTCGGTGGCGAGACTCACGCAGATCATTTGAAAGCCATGCGTGAAGCTGCGATTTCCGCCATGCAGATGCTTGAGGAATTTACGCCACGGCTGGTTGGCCCCGTCCTGAGTGGCGCCGCCGATGAAAATTCCGCAGTCAATTTGCATGTGTTCACCGACAGTCCCGAGGCCATCGCAATGTTTCTGGCCGACCGGAATATCTCGTGTTGCTCATATGAGAGGCGACTCAAGAATCGCCGCGGCCGAAGCGTTAGTCCCGATACCTTTGCAGGATTCGAGTTCGAACACTGCGGTGAATCAATCGAAGCAACCGTATTCCCGGTTGACGGAATCCGACAGGCGCCGATATCACCTATCGACCGCAAACCAACGAAGCGTGCGGACATCAAAGCTGTCGCAGCGCTTCTCAGCTGACACAGCCGACGTGCAGGATATTTCTCTCCCTCATGGCTCGCTACGCTGCGCTTTACTTCGGTCGATAAACATCCTGCACGCCAGCTGTACGAATCTCAGAATGACTTGCGGGCGGGACGTTTGCCGGCGAGACCTAAAGTGGGCGCAGCCCGCAGTCCGCCGGTAAATGTGGCGTTCGCAGGTCGTGTGTTCCTACCGCTTTTCGATTGAGATGTAATCGCGAGCGACCGGCCCCGTGTAGAGCTGGCGCGGCCGGTTGATGCGTCCATCTGGATCGGAGATCATTTCGCGCCAATGCGCGGTCCAGCCCACCGAACGGCCGATTGCAAACATGACGGTGAACATCGATGTCGGAATCCCCAGGGCCCGGTAGATAATGCCTGAATAGAAGTCGACATTCGGATACAGGTTTTTTTCCACAAAGTAATCATCTTTCAGCGCCATCTCTTCAAGCTCAAGCGCCAAATCGAACATTGGAGTGCTCTGACGTCCAAGGCTCTTGAGAACCTTATGGCACATACCTCGAATAATTGTCGCGCGTGGATCGAAATTCTTATACACGCGATGCCCAAATCCCATCAGGCGGAACGGATCATCTTTGTTCTTGGCTTTTTCGACGTACTTCGAAATCTGGCTTGCATCACCGATCTCTTTAAGCATGTTCAAAACTGCTTCATTGGCACCACCGTGGGCAGGCCCCCAAAGCGCCGCGATGCCGGCGGCGATTGCCGAATACGGATTGGCGCCTGAGCTGCCCGCCATCCGCACCGTTGACGTCGAACAGTTTTGCTCGTGATCGGCATGCAGGATAAACAACAGGTCGAGCGCCTCGGCAGCAATTGGATCATTTTCGTAGGGCTCGGCGGGCACCGCGAACAACATGCGCAACAGGTTTTCGCAGTAGTTCAAGTCGTTTTGCGGATACATGAACGGTTGACCGCTGTTGAGCTTATATGCTGCCGCCGCAATGGTCGGCAGCTTGGCCAGGATGCGATGCGCAAAAATGTCGCGATGATCGGGATTGTTCGCGTCCATCTCGTCGTGGTAATACGCCGACATGGATCCAACGACCGCGGACAACATTGCCATCGGATGCGCGTCATAACGAAAACCCTTAAAGAAGCTCAGCATGCCTTCATTGAGCATCGTGTGAGTGCTAATCGTGGTGGTGAATTGTTCCAGTGCTTCCTTGGTCGGCAGCTCACCGTGCAACAGCAAGTAAGACACTTCCAGGAAATTAGAATTTTCGGCTAACTGCTCGACCGGGTAGCCCCGGTACATCAATATGCCCTGCTCCCCATCGATATACGTGATGTCGGATTCGCAGCTGCCGGTCGCTACGAAGCCAGGATCGTAGGTAAAGACACCTTGTTCTTTATAGAGCTTGCTGATGTCGATGACATCAGGGCCGACTGTGCCCTTGCGAACGGGCAGCTCCATGTCAGTGCCGTTGGGGCCAGATAGGTGGAATGCGTCCTTGGTCATTGGTTTCCTCTTACTTTACTACGTACGAGCATAGCAGAGCCCCGCGTATTCCATTCGCGGAATGGTAAATCCAATTGCAGGACGACCGCCGGAAAACGCCCGGCAGCCGCGGCCAGCTGTTAGCTCATACCGTACTTGCGGCGGAATTTGTCCACGCGTCCGCTGGTATCGACGATCTTCTGCTTGCCGGTATAAAACGGATGGCAGGAAGAGCACACTTCTATAGAGAGGTCCTCGCCGAGCGTCGAACGCGTGGTGAACTCGTTACCGCAACTACAGGTTACTTTGATGTCACCATAATTGGGGTGAATATCGGCTTTCATGGGACGCTCTCCGCAGCACACTGAGGTGCGAAATGGGCGCGTAATATAAACGCATCCGGGCATCGCCGCAAGCCCCGCCGCACCTCGACACCTTATCCACAGAAGCTGTGGATAAGTCTGTGGAAGAATTTTGGGCGAAGCACCTAAGGTGCGGATTTTCAAAGAAGCGTATCAAAATGTCTATTTTGTGTTCATTTTGGTATTTCTTGTTAAATCAACGATTTAGCGTGTTTTTCAGATGCTCAAAGTGAGATGACAGCCCTCTCGCACTGAAAATACAGCACTCCGTGAGGCGTTGTGCATAAACAATCAAGGCAGAAACTCGCCCTGCAGGTCATTTAAGAAGCGCTGGCCGAGTCCTGTGGCGCGCCAAAAACCACCTGAAATCTCTTCGATGAGCTGCTTTTTCGACGCCACCGCGAGCCGCTCGGTCAGGCTCGCCGCCGGCAGCCCGGTCCGTTCGGCAAAGAGCGCTTGGTCAAAGCCATCTGTCAGCCGCAAGACATTGAGCATGAATTCGAACACCCGCTCGGACTCACCGAGTGGTGCCATATCAATTTCCGACCCGCTTCGCTCCAGCATTTCCATATACATGAGCGGGTTCGCCACTTTGGCGTATCGCCAAATTCCCGTGTCGCTACTGATCTTGCCGTGCGCCCCGGCGCCGACGGCCAGGTAGTCGCCGAAGTACCAGTAATTGAGATTATGACGACAGCGCCGTCCGTCCCGCGCATACGCCGACACCTCGTACTGTTCGTAGCCCAGGGTTGCCAGCAGCGCCTGGCCCTCGGTTTGCATCTCGAAGCTCAGGTCATCATCGGGCAGGCCTTCTGGCGGTCGAGCATGAAAAACCGTGTTTGGTTCCAGCGTGAGTTGATACCAGGACAGATGCACTGGAGCGAGGTCTGCGGCGGCTCGCAGATCGAATAGTGCATCATCGACGCACTGCCCCGGCAGCGCGAACATTACATCGAGGTTAATGTTCGAAAACCCGGCCTCGTGAGCCGCATCGACGGCCCGTGCAATATCACCCACGGTGTGAATGCGACCCAGCCTGGCGAGCGAATCCGCATTGAAGCTCTGCGCACCGATCGACAGGCGATTGACGCCGGCATTCCTATACCCCATTGGATCGCCGCACTCGACGGTGCCCGGATTCGCTTCCATCGTAATCTCGATGTCGTCAATCAGGCTAAACCGCGCTGCGATACCGTCTAGCAATGTGCCGATTTCGCCGGGCGAAAACAGACTCGGAGTACCGCCGCCCAAAAACACGCTGATCAACTGCCGCGATCCTGCACGCACAGCCTCCGCGTCGAGATCGGCGAGTAACGCATCGATATAGCGGGTCTTCGGCGCCGAGTCCCCTGCGGTGTGTGAATTGAAATCACAGTACGGGCACTTTCGAGCACACCATGGCAGGTGCACGTACAAAGCCAGCGGCGGCACCTCCATCAGCTTTGTCTCGGGTGTTGCATCATTTGTTGGACCAGGCCTGCCAGGGCCTTACCCCGGTGACTGCGCTGGTTTTTTTGCTCCGAATCCAGTTCTGCCGCGCTGAGACCGGATTCGGAATCCAGGAATACCGGATCGTATCCGAAGCCGCCATCGCCGCGGCGCTCTCGCAGAATAGCGCCGCGCCACTCACCCTCCGCGATCACCGGATCGCCGTCATCCGGCAATACAAAGCACGCGGCACAGTGGAACGCCGCACCCCGGCTCGCATCGTCCACGTCTTGCAGCTCCTGCAACAATTTATCGATATTGGAGTCGTCGCTGGCTCCGGGCCCGGAGTAGCGAGCCGAGTACACCCCCGGTCCTCCGTCAAGCGCATCAACAACAAGGCCGGAGTCGTCCGAAATCGCCGGCAGTCCGGTAGCGGCCACAGCATGCCGCGCTTTGATCAGTGCGTTTTCGACAAAGGTGTCGCCCGTCTCAATCGCATCACTAACAGCGAGATCCGCCTGCGATATAACCGTGATGTCGAGCGCCGCCAATATGCGCTCGATCTCACGGAGTTTGCCGGCGTTGCCACTGGCCATGACGATCTTGTCAGGCAGCTCGAACAACGGCGTCTCAGCGCGCGAGTGCTTCGTTTTGCACCGCGATGATTTCATCGACACCCTTGCGGGCAAGGGCGAGCATCGAGTTAAGTTCCTCATCGCTGAATGCGTGGCCTTCGGCAGTGCCCTGCACCTCGATAAATCCTCCAGCTCCGTTCATCACGACGTTCATATCGGTTTCTGCCGCGGAGTCCTCCGCGTAGTCCAGATCGAGCACCGGTATTCCTCTGTAAATGCCAACGGAAACAGCGGCAACATGACCATGTAGCGGATTCTTTGGTAGAGATTTGTCGGCGACCAGTTTTTCTATTGCAAGCGTCAGCGCAACGAAGGCACCGCTGATCGAGGCTGTGCGAGTACCACCATCTGCCTGAATGACATCGCAGTCGAGCGTAACGGTTCGCTCACCGAGCGCGTCGAGATCGACGACGGCACGCAGAGATCGGCCAATCAACCGCTGAATCTCCAGCGTTCGACCGCTTTGTTTCCCGCGTGTCGCTTCGCGGTTTGTTCGCGTGTTTGTCGAACGCGGCAACATCCCGTACTCACCTGTTACCCAGCCACTGCCTTTACCACGCAACCACGGTGGAACACGCCGTTCGACGCTCGCGGTACAAAGGACCCGGGTATCTCCGAATTCCACCAACACACTACCCTCGGCATGTCGCGTGAAATCAGGCGTAAAACGCACAACTCTCATCTGGTCGGCATCGCGCTCACTTGGGCGCATTATTATTCTCCTTTCAATTCTGGGTCAGAGCCTTTTTCTTAGGCAGAACCTGTCCCCTCAGTTTCATTAGTTTCGGTACCGAGCCACTTAAGCGCCGTTCCTGTCGTATTGTCGCTGTGTGGCGAGTTCGCATTCAATGCCTGAATGCTGAGATCTTTGAGACATTCGCTGAGATCGTCGTCGCCCGGCCGAGCTATCTGAGCTACGTCGTCATCGCTCAGGCCACCCCAAAGGCCATCTGAGCAAGCAAGCAAGACGTCGCCAGGCAACAAGTTGCGTTTGCCCGTAATACTCATGTCCGGCACCGGCGCGTCACCTCCGATACAACACTCCACGAAATTTCGCATCGGATGATCCAGTGCTTCTTCCTCGGTGATTGCGCCTTCCTGGATCAACACCTCTACGTGACTGTGGTCCCGTGACCGCGACAGTACGGCACCATCGCGAATCTGGTAAATGCGACTGTCGCCGATGTGTGCCCAAAATGCGCCACCTTCCTGAACAAGACAGATCGCGCAAGTTGCGCGAGGCCGGAAGTCGACCGCCAAATCTTTGCCCAGGTTGACCACCTCATCATGCGCCTTCGACAACGCCATGTAGAGAAACCCCTGTGGGTCCAGGACGGGCAGCTGCGTGTCCACAAACATGTCCTGAACGACGTTCATGCCGGTCTCAGCCGCGCGCGCTCCGTCCGAATGCCCGCCCATACCGTCAAATACCATCATCAGGACGGCATCATTCGCGACGACGACCGCCCCCCTGTCCTGATTGTCCGAGCGATCGCCTAATGCCGAGACTTTGGCGTATTCAATTTGCATGTCTTTTTCGCTTGTTACTGACGCCGGCCATGCTGCCATGAAATAATCGCCGCAACCGTGACCGCTGCAACACAATTCGGAGATCGATGACGATGTTACACAGTATGACAGGCTTTGCGCGACAGTCCGCCGATTCGAAGATCGGCACACTGAGCTGGGAGATGCGGGCCGTCAATCACCGCTACCTTGAGCTGTCATTTCGTCTGCCGGAGGAGCTACGCCCCAAAGAGCTGGCCTTTCGTCAACAAGTAGGATCGACATTAAAGCGCGGCAAGATTGATTGTAGTTTGCACTTTCGCCGGGCCTTTGATGGACAAACCGATATGCAGCTCGATACCGACCTGGTGCGATTACTCGGAACCCGCGTCGCCGAAATATCTGCGGAAATCTCGGAGTCGACCGCACTGAATCCAATCGACGTATTACGTTGGCCCGGCGTAATCACCGAACCTGAGATCGACGCCGACCCACTATTTTCTGCGGCGACCTCGCTGCTAGACCAGGCCCTCGAGGATATGGCCTCGATGCGTGCAAGCGAAGGCGAGCGCATTGCCGCGATGGTCGAGTCGCGCTGTGTTGATATTGATAAAATTATATCGACTGTTCGCGAGCACCTGCCGGAGGTGCTTGCTGCTGCGCATGCGAAACAACGTGAGCGCATCGAGAAACTTGATATCGATTCGGACCCTGCAAGACTCGAAGTCGAGCTTGCGTTAATTGCACAGAAGCTTGACGTCGACGAAGAAATTGACAGGCTCGCCAGCCACCTGACAGAGATTCGTGACGCGCTCGCGCGGAATGAACCGGTTGGCAGACGCCTCGATTTCCTGATGCAGGAACTCAATCGCGAGGCCAATACGCTGGGCTCAAAATCTGCGGATGCTCAGACCACAAAAGCGGCCGTCGAGCTCAAAGTTTTAATCGAGCAGATGCGCGAACAAATACAAAATATTGAGTGACACGACTATGCCTGAAATACACGCTCGCCTGTTTGTCATCGCCGCTCCATCCGGTGCCGGCAAGACAACCCTCGTAAGGGCACTTATTACCCATAATCCTGATTTGCGATTTTCTATTTCCTACACGACACGAGAAAAGAGAAGCAATGAAGCAGACGGGATTGATTACCTGTTTGTCGATGACAAGAAATTTGCGGCGCTGCGCGCCGAAGGCGAGCTACTCGAATCCGCAACAGTATTTGACAATCTGTATGCGACGAGTCGCAGCCAGGTCGAACAGCATCTGCAAGAGGGTCATAGCGTCGTACTCGAGATCGACTGGCAGGGCGCCCGCCAGGTCCGTGAATCGATGCCCGACTGCGTGACAGTTTTCATCTTGCCGCCGTCGCTTGTCGAACTCGAGCGCCGGCTCCGCGACCGGCGAACGGATAGTGACGAGGTGATCGCACGCCGACTCGCCGAGGCCGCCGGCGAGATGGGCCGCTGGGAGGAGTTTGACTACGTCGTTATCAATGACGATCTCGATCAGGCCATCGTGGACCTGGAAGCCGTATTGGCGGGTAAAGGCGCGTCTCACGCGACCAAAAACGCCACTTTACGGGCCAGAGTCCGTGCAGTCATTGCCTTATAGCTATATGGAATAAGTCCTAGCGTCGCCTCACGTCCATACAGTATAGTAGCGGCCGAATTCGTACAGGAGCCCCGAATGGCCCGTATTACTGTTGAAGATTGCCTGGTTAACATCGAGAACATCTTTGAGATGGTTCTCGTTGCTGCAAAACGCGCCCGCCGCGTTGCCCACGGCGCCGATCCGATGGTCGAGCTCGAGAACGACAAGCCGACCGTTGTCGCACTGCGTGAAATCGCCGAGGGCCACATCACACCGGCCATCCTCGACGAGATCGAAGTGCCGGCCGCTGAAGAATTCATGTCGACTGAGGTCAGCGAGGAAATCCTCCCCGTCCGTGGTATTTCCATAGGCGACTAAGCTACCGTCCCCGGCCGCGACAGGTTCCCTGTGACGCGGGTATGATCGGGGCATGGATTACGCCACAGCATTGCTCGCAAAACTACCGGGCGCGTCAAAGCGCGACTACGGTTTGCGGCACTTGGTCGACACACTCGAGAGCTACCTGTCGGGCAAGCAGATTGAGTCGATCATGAACGCCTACGAGTTCGGCGCTGAGGCCCACAAAGGCCAGACTCGTATTTCTGGCGAACCCTACATATCCCACCCTGTTGCCGTCGCCCAGGAACTCGCCGACATGCGCCTTGACTCGCAGGCAATCGAGGCGGCCATCCTGCACGATGTTGTCGAGGACACCCCAGCGTCCATCGCCGATATCGAGGATCAGTTTGGGCCCGATGTCGCGTCGCTCGTTGACGGCGTCAGCAAGCTCGACCAGATCGAGTTTCGCAGCCGCGCTGAAGCACAGGCAGAAAGTTTTCGAAAGATGATGCTGGCAATGATCGAGGATATTCGTGTGATCCTCGTCAAGCTGGCAGACCGATTGCATAACATGCAGACGCTTGAGGCAATGCCGGCCGACAAGAGGTCGCGTATCGCTCGCGAGACTATCGACATCTATGCGCCGATTGCCAATCGACTCGGCATCAATCGCTTCAAGGTCGAGCTCGAGGACCTCGGGTTTCGTTATTTGTACCCGTTTCGTTATCGTGTACTCGACAACGCTTTGCGCCGGGCCAAAGGCAGTCAGCGACAAATCGTCAAGCGTATTTCGGACGAGATCGGCTCGGCGTTGGACGCAGAGGGCATCGTCGGCGATGTTGTCGGTCGCGAAAAACATCTCTACAGCATTTATCGAAAAATGGCCGAGAAGAGACGGACGTTGGCGGACGTCGTTGACGTATACGGTTTTCGAATCATCGTAGACGATGTCACCGCCTGTTACCGGGTGCTTGGCCTCGTGCACAGTTTGTATAAACCCTTGCCTGGCCGTTTCAAAGATTACATTGCGATTCCACGAATCAATGGCTACCAATCTTTACACACGACGTTATTCGGTCCGAAAGGTTTGCCGCTTGAGGTCCAGATACGCACTCGCGAAATGGATCGTGTTGCCGAATCGGGCGTAGCGTCGCACTGGCAATACAAGGCCGACGAAAAATCGGATGCGACACCGCAGCGCAGGGCCCGCGAGTGGCTCGCAAATCTTGCGGAATTGCAGCGCTCGGGCACTTCCGAGGAGTTCCTCGAAAGCGTCAAGGTAGACCTCTTTCCTGACAAGATTTACGTGTTTACGCCGACCGGCGATATCATGCCGCTGCCGAAGGGATCGACAACCGTCGATTTCGCGTACGCCGTCCATACCGACATTGGCAATCGCTGTGTCGAGGCCAAAATTGATCGAATACTCGTGCCGCTGCGTACACAGCTGCAAAACAGTCAAACCGTCGAGATCGTCACCAGGCGCGGCGCCAAACCCAACCCGAACTGGTTGACCTTTGTGCGGACCGCAAAGGCGCGCACAGCGATTCGGCATTACATGAAGACGATGCGGTCCAGCGAGTCCGTCGATCTTGGCAAGCGTCTGCTCGATCAGTCACTAAAGGATCTAAACTCATCTCTCCGCAAAGTTGGGAAAGTCCGCATGAGAGCCGCGATCGAAGAACTCAAACTCGACGATACGATAGTGTTATTCGAGCAAATCGGCCTCGGTGAGCGACTAGCACCTCTAACAGCACGGTATCTACTTGGCGTTAACGAGGAAGGCGAATCCGAATCGAGCAGTGCAAACCTTGTCATCGCCGGTACCGAAGGCATGGTCGTTAGCTACGCGCGTTGTTGTTACCCGATTCCGGGCGACGACGTTATGGGCTACCTCAGTTCCGGGCGTGGCGTCGTCATTCACCGCAATAATTGCGGCAACCTGGCCATATTTCGCAAGCAACCCGAGAAGTGGATTTCGGTAAGCTGGGAGAAGGACGTCGACCTGCTATTCTCGAGCCAGATCACCGTCGAGACTCTCAACAAGCCCGGAGCATTGGCCGAGGTAGCTACGACAATTGCCGATTGCGGGTCCAACATCGAACAAGTCTCAGTACTTGGCCGCCACGAAGACTGTTCGGTCCTGTCATTCCTGTTGCAAGTGCGCGATCGCGATCACCTGGCAAAGATCATGCGCGAAGTTCGAAAGATGCCGAACGTAATTCGAGTTGAGCGTGACTGCGCGTAACGCCCGCTACAAACTTTCTGGAGACCGCACGCCGCGATGAGCAAACAGACCATTCACAGCGACAACGCGCCCGCCGCCATCGGCACCTACTCGCAAGCCATTAAGAGCGGCAACCTCGTTTTTCTTTCGGGCCAGATACCGCTCGATCCAGCATCCATGGAAATCGTAGACGGTGATTTCGAAACCAGGGCTCGGCGTGTATTTGAAAATCTCAAAGCGGTTGCCGAGGCCGCGGGTGGCGATCTTAACCAAGTCGTCAAACTAACAATCTATCTGACGGACCTGGGCAACTTCGCAACGATTAACCAGGTCATGGAAAACTATTTTGATCAGCCGTACCCGGCGCGCGCCGCCATCGGTGTCGCATCCTTGCCGAAAGGGGTCGACGTCGAGGCCGATGCAATCCTGGCCCTGTAGGAGCGGCTTTAGCCGCGATGGCTGCTGAGGCCGACAGTCTCGCTCAACCTCTGACCGCCCTCCGCGGCGTTGGCCCTGCGCTCGCAACAAAGCTCGAGCGCCTCAACCTATATCGCATCGAGGACCTGTTGTTTCTGTTGCCACTTCGATATGAAGATCGAACACAACAGATCAAGCTCGGCGCCCTCGAAATTGGAACGCGTTGCCTGGTAAGCGGGGAAGTGTTGCTTGCCGAAACTGTGTATCGCGGGCGTCGCAATCTGCTCGTCAGAATCAGTGATGGTAGTGGGCAGGTAACATTACGATTCTTTCATTTTTCGAGGCAGCAACAAGCGCAATTCCAGCCGGGCGTGCGCGTCAGTTGTTTCGGCGAAGTACGTAAAGGATCGGCCGGCTTCGAGATGATTCATCCCGAATATCGGGTGCTGCGGGAAGATCAGGATGCCACGATCAACGATACTCTGACCGCAATCTACCCCGCTACGGAGGGCGTTCAACAAGGCCGGTTGAGGAACCTGACTGATCAAGCGCTGCACTTGATGAGCGATTCGCCGCCCGAGGAACTGCTGCCGAATGCTGTGCGAGAGAGCCTCGCTCTGCCCGACCTTGCGGAGGCCATCAATTACCTGCATCGACCACCGCCTGATGCCGATATCGACCAACTTCTCGCTGGCAAGCACCCGTGCCAGATGCGGCTCGCCTTCGAGGAATTACTGGCCCACTACCTAAGTCTTCGCAGCCTGCGCACACTGGCCCAGACCGAGTCGGCTCAAGCGCTAAGCACAGGCAATCAGGAGGTTGAACGATTTACGGCGACACTGCCGTTTGAGTTGACTGGCGCTCAACAGCGTGTCGTCGCGGAAATCCTCGGCGACATGGCCGAGCCGCATCCAATGATGCGGCTTATCCAGGGCGATGTTGGCTCAGGCAAAACAGTTGTCGCCGCTATTGCATGCCTCCAGGCGATTGGATCCGGCGTGCAAGCGGCGATCATGGCGCCAACAGAATTGCTTGCCGAGCAGCACTGGCACAATTTTTCGGCGTGGCTCAAGCCTCTGAATATCGAACCGGCCTGGTTGAGCGGTAGCCAAGGCGCCAAAGCCAGGCGCGAATCGATTGCGGCCATAGCAGACGGAAGTGGGCAGCTCGCCGTCGGAACGCACGCGTTATTTCAGGAAGGCGTTACATTCAACAATCTCGCACTCGTCGTCATTGACGAACAACATCGCTTCGGCGTGCATCAGCGCGTCGCTTTGCGAGAGAAAGGTGTATCGGACAAAGCTTATCCACACCAGCTCGTCATGACGGCAACGCCGATTCCTCGAACGCTCGCAATGGCGGCGTATGCGGATCTCGACACTTCGATCATCGACGAGCTGCCTCCGGGCCGGCTGCCCGTGCAAACAGTTGCTCTTCCAAATACGCGCCGAGAAGAGGTTATCGAGCGCGTTCGCAAGGCCTGCCAGTCCGGCCAACAGGCGTTCTGGGTCTGTCCGCTTATTGAAGAGTCCGAAGTGCTCGATTTCGAGGCCGCCCAGGTTAGCTACGACATGCTGACGAAAGCATTGCCCAATGTTCGGGTGGGGTTGGTGCATGGTCGTATGCGCTCAATCGAAAAAGAGCGCGGTATGGCGGCATTCAAAGACGGCACGATTCAACTGCTGGTCGCTACGACGGTAATCGAGGTTGGTGTCGATGTTCCGAACGCCAGCCTGATGATAATCGAGAATGCCGAACGCATCGGTCTGTCAACACTGCACCAACTCCGTGGTCGGGTTGGCCGCGGCAGCGAACAAAGCCACTGTGTGCTGTTATACAAGCCACCACTCGGTCCGGTCGCGCGAAGCCGGCTCGCGGTATTGCGAGATACCAATGACGGATTTGTCGTAGCGCAGCGTGACCTCGAGCTGCGTGGTCCGGGCGAATTGCTGGGCACGCGACAGACCGGATTGCCTGACTACCGGATTGCCAACCTCGTCCGGGATGCCGAACTAATGCCCGATGTTCAGCGCGCGGCGGAAACCCTGCAGCGCTCGGCTCCGGATGGTGCAGCTGCAATCGTCCGGCGCTGGCTGGGCGATGCCGGACGTTACGGAAAGGTCTGACAACATTCACAAAATAAGTAAACTGTCCCTGCATGAATAAACTTCTAACTGACCTGTTGCCGCACGGCGTCATTAGCCAAGTCCGTAACTACAGCAAACTTATGCGTGTCGATAAGCCCATCGGCCTATGGCTGCTCCTTTGGCCAACACTGTGGGCCTTGTGGCTGGCGGGCGAGGGCCATCCAAACCAGGGATATTTCGTCGTATTCATCCTGGGTGTTTTCGTCATGCGTTCCGCCGGTTGCGTGTTGAACGACTACGTGGATCGCAAAATCGACCCGTATGTGGAGCGCACCCGAACACGACCGATAGCTTCTGGCGCCGTTACTCCGACCGAAGCACTTACCCTGTTTGCCGCACTGGCCATGATTGCTGTCGGTTTAGTCATGTTGTTAAACCGGCAAGCGCAGATGCTCGCTATTGTCGCCGCGGCCTTGACCGTCGCTTATCCATTCGTCAAGCGCTTTGTATCAATTCCGCAAGCTGTGCTTGGCGCAGCCTTCGGCTGGGCAGTTCCAATGGCGTTCGCCGCACAGACAGGCGAGACGCCGCAACTTGCGTGGCTGGTCTTCGGCGTAGCCCTGACCTGGGCGGTGATTTACGACACCTTCTACGCCATGGTCGACCGTGAAGACGACCTCAAGGTCGGCGTAAAGTCAACGGCGATATTGTTCGGAGATGTCGATCTGTTTGTAGTTGCCGGCCTGCAAACACTGATGTTGCTCGGCCTCGTCTTTGTGGGCCTGCGCGCTGGCCTCGGGTTCTGGTACTACGCTTCTGTTGTTGTCGCTGGCGGGCTAATGGCCTATCACCTCTGGCTCGCCCGTGATCGGCAACCGGCCGGGTGCTTCGCCGCATTCCTGCACAATCATCACATCGGCCTCGCCGTATTCCTCGGCATCGTGCTGCACTACACGTTCAATCCTACGATGTAGAAGCGCCTCTCGGAGCGCGACCGCTCGCGACAATGCCTTGCGAGCGCATGTCGTATTAAGTGAGCGGGGCGTTTCTGCGAGCGGTCGCGCTCCAAGGTCCCCTCAAGGGGGATAATAAGCGCTCCTACAGTTTAAGCCCTCGCCACGGCAAGCATGCTCACTTTTTGTGCACCTGCTGAAAGCACGACATTCGCGAGCTGTCGACAGGTTTCACCCGTCGTAATTACGTCGTCGACGATAAGCACATGACGCATGTCAACAGGGCGCATGGCAACAAAGGCATCTTTCAGGTTGCGGCGGCGCTCAGCTGCATCAAGGCCCGATTGCTTCGATGTTGGCTTGACGCGCTTTATGCTTGTGAGAAGGGGAAGGGCCGTTTGCTTGCGTATCGGACCACAGAGTTCTACGGCCTGGTTAAAGCCACGTATTGCATGTCGGCGCCAATGCAGTGGTACCGGCAACAGCGCGTCTATGTCATCGGGCAGCTCGCCGAATATTCGTCGTAACAACTCGGCGAAGGCCGGCACGTAATCGAGCCGGCGCTTGAACTTAAGTGCTTTGAGTGCCGCGTCGACCGGAAATGAATATGAGAGCGGTGCAACAGTGGCTACAAACGGTGGCATGCATGGTTGGCCCGCACAGCGATTCCACGGCAAATCAGACAAACAGTCTTCGCACATACTAGCGTCAGACAATTGGCAGCGAGTGCCGCAGAACACACATCGCCGCGGCATCAAAAACTCCTCAATCCGGCACAATCGCATCCACCGATTTTTAAACCATGCTTCCTCTCGACGCACTGTCCGAATTGGCGCGAGATATGGACAAAGCTGGTAACGTGGACCGATGAATTCGGCAGCGAAATTTTCCGCGCTTCGCAGTAGTGACGTGCGTCGTCGTTTTGATCGGGCTGCTGCCAACTTCGAGGAATTCGATTTTGTTCATACGGCCACGCGTAATGGTTTGCTTGCTCGACTCGATCCAATGCTCATCGATGCGAAAACAGTCGTTGACCTTGGCTGTGCAACCGGCTCCGCATGCAAGCCGCTCGCCAAACGATTTCGACATGCCCACATCATTGCGATGGATCTGTCTGTTCGCATGTTAGAGCAGGTTCGTCGCAAACAATCCTGGTTCGCCAGGTATTCGCTGCTTCATGCAAACGCAAACGCAATTCCCCTGGCGGATCAGAGCGTCGACGTTGTGTTCGCCAATCAGTTGCTACCGTGGATTGACGATTCGGCAATGATGCTCGGCGAAATCGCAAGAGTTCTTCGGAAAAATGGCTTGTTCCTGTTCTCGGGCCTCGGCCCGGACAGCCTGTCGGAGCTGCGCCAGGCGTGGCAAAGCGCCGATACGGGTGCACACGTGAATCACTTTGCCGACATGCATGATCTTGGAGACGCTGCTGTTCGTGCGGGTTTGACAGACCCGGTGCTCGATGTCGACCGTCTGTCCGTCACCTACCAGGATGCCGGCGCATTGTTCCGTGACCTGACCGGCTGCGGCGCCCGCAATTGTCTCGCGAACCGTAACAGCGCACCCATCGGAAAAGCCCGCTTCGGTGCTATGACATCTGCCCTTGAGCAATACGGCGAAGAAAGCACCATCGAACTCGATCTTGAGTTAATCTATGGTCACTGCTGGGGAGCGGGGCCTCGAGCCCATGATGGTGAGATCCAAATTGATCCCGGGCAGATCGGCCGTCGATCACAACGCTTTGAAAAATAAGGAATAAAATATGCGGGCTGTGGCTTGTACTCATTGCATGGCTTATGGTGTTTCAGTAAACTTCGCGATCCTTTTCCGCTTGCCGAACAGACATTCGTTAAACCACTCATGAGCGTCAATGTAGAAACCTACCTCGATTGGCGAGACTTTTACGAGCTGACCAAACCTCGTGTCGTCTTGCTGATTGTCTTTACAGCGATTGTCGGTATGTTTCTCGCCGTACCGGGTTGGCCCGGCCTTACTCCGCTGGTGTTCGGCACCATGGGCATTGGCATGGCTGCGTCAGCGGCCGCCGTGTTCAATCACGTGCTGGACGCGCGTATCGATATTCACATGCTGCGTACTCGTGGCCGGCCACTGCCACAAGGCCGGGTTTCCGAGCTTGCGGCGCTACGGTTCGCCTCAGCTCTGTGCGTCGTCGCGATGATAATCCTGTGGTTTCTTGTTAACCCACTGACAGCGGTGCTCACCTCTGCTTCCATGATCGGCTATGCCGTCATCTATACCGTGTATCTGAAACGCGCGACACCGCAAAACATTGTCCTCGGTGGTGCCGCCGGCGCAGCGCCGCCTGTTCTCGGCTGGACTGCCACCACCGGCGAAATTCACAGCAGTGCCTTGTTGCTGTTCCTTATTATCTTTGTGTGGACACCGCCGCATTTTTGGGCGCTCGCGATTGCCAGGAAGGACGAGTATGCCAAGGTCGGCATTCCAATGCTGCCCGTCACTCACGGTGAGAGATACACGCGGATCAACATACTTCTCTATACGATCCTGCTTGTCCTAATCACGACGATCCCGTACCTGACGAGTATGAGCGGCATCATATACCTGTCCGCGGCGTTGGTGCTCGACGCCGTGTACCTCTATTACTCGATTCAGATGGTGCGTGACCCGGATGATGTCGAACTACCGATGAAATCGTTCAAGTTCTCGATTTCCTACCTTGGTCTGCTGTTTGCAGCCCTGCTCATCGACCATTACCTCTTGATACAGATCAGCTTGTAGCGAAACACACGACAGAAATACTGATCGATTTCCTTCGCGAATCAGGATTGCGGTAAGTGTGTCGCTGGTCGCCACGAAAGACCAGCATGTCGCCCGGCTCCAGCAACCAATGGTCTCCCGCCACAATTAACTCAACGCGCCCGCGCTCGCAGGTCAGGTACTCACGCGTGCCCGGCGTATGCGGAACGCCGACCATACGTCCACCCGGATCGATTTCCATGCGCGAGAATTCCAGTCCGGACAGCGCCTCGGGAACCAATGGGCGAATACATGCATCCTGACGTCGACGTTGCTTCACGTCGGCTGCAGGAATGTGCTTGATTTCATTGCGTGGCGCGCCGACGAGTTCCTCGATGGAAACCTGCAAAGCCTGAGCCGCCTTGCTTAACACGTTTAGTGTCGGATTTGCTGCGCCCGTCTCGAGGCTGGCCCAAGTCGGCCGTGGCAAGCCCGAGAGTTCGGCCATGCGTTGTTGTGACATCTTGTGCGCCTCACGCAGGCGGCGAACGTTGTCTGCAAGATTGCGTCTGAGATCGTCCATGTCAGCACAGTAGCAACTTGCTAGTTCACTGGCAATTTAGTTGTTATATCAACCAGTCGGGTTCATGCTTGGTCACAATGAGAAGGAGACAGCCATGACCATTCGCATGGAACACGCCAATATCATTGTTCGCGACATCGACGCGACTGCCCGTTTTCTACAGACGGCATTCCCGGCATTCGAAATTCGGCGCGAAGGCAAGCACGAGAACGCCCGATGGATGCATATTGGCACACCAGATACCTACATCGCATTGAACCAGGCATCAGCCGAGCCCGCTGAATCCTGGGTCCCTTACAATGGCCGGCCCGGTGTCAATCACCTCGGTTATGAAGTCGATGATGCCGATGCATTGCGCGATCGTATGCGGGCAGCAGGCTACAAGGACTCGACCGTGCCAAATAATCATCCGTTTAGAAAGCGCGTGTACTTTTACGATCCCGATGGTAACGACTGGGAGTTCGTGCAGTACTTCACAGACGATCCTGCCAAGCGTAACGACTACGAGATCGCCGACGCCGAATAGCTTAAAGATCTGCCGACCGCTTCCTTGTCGTCCTGCATCGGGGCGATACACTCGGCGACATTATGAGCGCCGCGGACAACAAGCTGGTTTTTGAGCGCATTGTGCGCCCTCACTTCGACCGCCTTTTCCGGCTGGCGTGGCGCCTCGCCGGCAGCAAGGCCGACGCCGAAGATCTATTCCAGGAATTGTTGATCCGGGCGTACGATTTGCTCGACGATTTGGTGAGTATCGACCAGCCGGGCCCATGGCTTTGCCGTGTCATGTACAACATGTTCGTCGATGAACGGCGCCGCTTCGCACGGCAACGCATGCATACCGTGGAAGAAGGTTGCCTTGCCGGCGAAGGGCTCGCAGGACTACCTGGCCCGGATGATCCGGATTATGACAACCAGCGTATCGAGACTTTGCAACGACTCGACAGGGCCCTCGACCAACTCAGTGATGAGCACCGCCTGGTTGTAATGCTACACGATACTGAGGGCTACAAACTCACCGAAATTCAAGATCTTACGGGATTGCCCGTAGGCACGATCAAGTCCCGGCTGCATCGTGCCCGGGCTCGCCTGCGGAGTATCTTGACCGCGGATGGAACCATTTCCTGAGAAATTACGTGTAAGAGACGAAGCAGGACTAAATCATGCATAACGACGATATGAATGAGCAGGATCAGGACGATCCACAGATCAGGGCACTGTTAAAGGACTATCCCATGCCACAAGCCGACGCAGGTTTTTACGATCAGGCATTCGCCAGGGCGACGCTGATAAGCTCGCGACGGCAACGTAGACAATGGTTGATGACGGGCTTTGGTTCGGCAGTTGCGGCGGGCCTTGCCGTATGGCTGATCGGCGCCCAGTTCATGACGGCGCCGAAGATGCCCGACGTCGACCCAACAATTCCCGGCGTGACGGTCGTTCTTGAAGAACCGCGAACGGTCAACCTGGTTTTTTCATCAGCGACACCGCTGGACTCGGCGACTTTGACAGTATCGCTTCCCGACGGCATCGAGCTTGCCGGGTTTCCGGGACAGCGGGAGATTAGCTGGGAGACAAGCTTGAAGGAAGGCCGCAATTTGCTGCCTTTGAAGCTCATCGCACTGACGCCTGTCGGCGGCGAATTGCTGGCCCGGCTCGAACATGACAACCGCAACCGCGTATTCCGCTTGCGGGTAGACGTATCTTGAATGATCGCCGGAATGGAGTTCCGGTGTACTTGAATGGAGTAAAGCCATGAAACAGATCAACGTATTTTTAGCAACTCTCTTACTGTCGTGTTTCGCACTCGTGCCAATAGCCGTCAGTGCTGACGGCCTGGATGATCTCGACGTCACGATGGACGTCGTCGACAACGTGGGCGACGTTGCAGATATCGTTTCTGAAATGGACGGACCGGATCATGGCGACGCAGGCGACGGGTTCGACTTTGACGATCACGAAGAAGGCGGCAGCGACAATGACGATGGCGTAAGCGACCACGAAGATCATGATGGTGACGGCTTCGAAAGTGACGAAGATTTCGATGAGGAAGATGACGGCTTCGATGAGGAACATGAATTCGAAGAAGGCGAAGATGTCGATGAAGACAGGCATGAAGAAGAGGACGACATGCATGACGAGATTGGCGACGACGGCATGCATGACGAGATTGGCGACGACATGGCCTTCGACGACGGTGAGACCGACGCGGTGGGCGACGACATGCATGACGAAGTCAACGACGACATAGTCGACTAAACAGGCGGTTTCTTCACCGAAGACCCCGAGACCCCCCGACGGCAAAGTTCTCGGGGGGTCTTTTTTATGCGCCACGTCATAGTTTTCGGTGGCCCGTTGTCGGTAATCTTGTAAACGGACTTAACGCGAACAGGGAGCTTGGGCCATTTTCGCGATACATGACAATAGAGAACGCAGACTTACAGCCGGCGCAGCAACGCTGCTGACTGTATTGCTGTGGGCCGCACCGATTAGCCAGGCCGGTGCTGTGAATGCCTATGATGCCTTCGCCGACGGCAATCGACTATTTCGCGACGACCTTTACTGGGCAGCCTTGCTGCGCTATCAGGAAGCGGCCGAAGCCGGCATGGACTCACCGCTGTTGTACTACAACATGGGCGTCGCTCACTACCGCGCCGATCAACACGAACGGGCGCGCGCCGCGTTTCTCATAGCCACGTATTCGCGGACCTTGCGTGAGGTTTCTCACTATAACCTCGGCCTTAACGCTTATGCTGCTGGCAATACCGACGAGGCACTGGATTGGTTTCGGCAAGCGCGTGACCAGGATCAAGATTTAAAGATACGCGAATTCGCGATCGTTGCGATTTCGAGGATTCAATCAGAGCGGCGGGAATCTGATGTCTTACTTACACGTATTGAAAGCCGGCGTGAAAAAGATTCGCCAACGAACTTCGATGTAACCGCATACCTCGGCTTCGGCAGCGTTGACAACGTCTTCCGTTCACCGAGCCAGCCATACGTCGACTTTGCCGACCCTAGCCTGCCGTTAGTGACCCCAGAAGTTGTTTCGGGCGCATTCATTCCGATTGATTTCAGGACCCGCTATTCGATCAACAGTCTCAAGTTCGAGTCATTCTACGGCGCTTATCGACTGTCCGGTCGTTACTACCAGGATAAGGAAATCGAAAATGCGAACGAGTTCAGCCACGAGTTCAGCTTCGGCAATTCGTATCGACGCAAAAAAGAGAATCGGGAGCGCCACATATTCAGCGCATTCACCTTTGCGCAGCATGACGAGACTTACTACGATCCTGACGACGGTACGGTACGCGAAGTTAACAATGAGTCCATCGACGATCGCATGAATTACGTTCGTTACGGACCTGAAATCGCCTGGATAGAATCGTTTGATCGGTTCGCGCTTGGCCTGCGATTGAAAGGGCAGCTCTGGAATTACGAAGACACCGTGCTTGTACCCGAGTATGACCATGAATACTTCGTGTTTGCCGCGCACGCCCAGTACCTCTTTACGCGAACGTCGCTGCTGCGCCTGACGATCGACAAGTACAGCCGTCGGTACAGCGACCGGCCTGCGTTCGACCTGAACGGCGATCAGCTGATTACTAATCCGAACTTGCGATATGACTATCTTGCGGTGGGACTAACTGCGCGTCAGCGAATCACCCAGAATATGTGGTTCGGTTTTCACCTTGAGCGCACCGACCGAGACGACCGTTTCGTGGGTTACAACGATTACACGCTTGACGAGTTCGGGGTCGACTACATTTGGTCGCCCACCCCGCGAATTACGCTTGAGCTTTCCGGCGACTATCGCATTTACGACTACCCGAATGCCTTCGCATTTCACAACCCCATCGCCGGGCCAAAAACACTTGAAGCAGTGCGCAGCAAGCTACTAACCAATTTTCGCATAACCCCAAGTCTGAGCATTGTCGCCGAGGCCGAATTTCGGGAGTCGGTATCGACTGACACTCGAATCGCTTACGATCGTACCTGGTTCTCGCTTGGAGTCACCTGGCGACATTGAGCAAGAAGCCGACGATCCGGATGTTTGTCTCCCTCATGGCTCGCTTCGCTGCGCTTTACTTCGGTCAACAATACATACGGATCGTCGGCAGCTTCTAGCCTCCGAAGGGAGCGCGGCCGGCATGTTTCCCATCGGAAATAAAGCGCAGCGAAGCGAGCCATTTCGATGGGAAACATGCCGGCCGTGCTCCGTTAGACTCTGCTAGAATTCGGCGCTCTCTTCGAGCGACCCTGTTACACCGATGGACGTCACCCCAATCCTCGATTCACTGAATGACGCACAGCGTCAGGCGGTGACCGCAGCTGCTGAACCCATGCTCGTCATTGCCGGTGCCGGCAGTGGCAAAACACGCGTGCTGGTACATCGTGCTGCATGGTTGATTTCGGTCCAAGGCATAAGCCCGCAAAGCCTGCTTGCCGTGACCTTTACGAACAAGGCTGCAGCCGAAATGCGCGGCCGCATAGAATCCCTGTTGGGCATTCCTGTTAGTCACCTGTGGATTGGCACTTTTCACGGGCTCGCTCACCGAATGCTGCGCCGGCATTGGCGCGAAGCGAACCTGCCGCGGAATTTTCAGATTATCGACTCGGACGATCAGATCAGGTTGATCAAGCGTCTGCTCAAGGGCCTCGAAGTCGATGACAGCGTTTGGGTTCCCCGCGAGATTCAGTATTTCATCAACGCACAAAAAGACGAGGGTTTGCGACCGAAACACCTCGCCGATGATGGTGACCTGAGCCGCCGACAGATGATCGCTTTTTACCAGGCGTACGAGGAAGTCTGTGAGCGAGGAGGCCTGGTCGACTTCGCTGAGCTGTTACTGCGCGCGCACGAACTATGGCGAGACAACGCCGATCTCCTGGCA
>Ga0255048_10000430_pt1 | contig 33396 bp, 30 predicted proteins | sample JV7_2_2_MG_FD_183619 | JGI IMG/M metagenome (GOLD analysis project Ga0255048, IMG submission 183619) | Seawater microbial communities from Jervis Inlet, British Columbia, Canada - JV7_2_2 | ecosystem: Environmental > Aquatic > Marine > Inlet | place: Canada: British Columbia | collected 2016-10-06
GGAGCTATACGTATTCGCGGATGCTGAGGTAGATCTGGACGAAGGAGACGGTGTGCACACCATTCGGATGCCCTCTCACGCCGCGCCCCTTCAGGCTCCCATTCTGTACACCGTGCCGCTACAACTACTTGCCTACTACGTTGCGATACTGAAGGGTACCGATGTGGATCAGCCGCGGAATCTGGCCAAGTCGGTCACGGTCGAGTAGCAACGAGTAGAGTCGTCCGCAGCGCTACTCGATCGTTTAGTAACCCAGCGCCGGCCGATTCAGACTGGTCTTCAGAGTGATCTTGCGCGAGTCGGCCAGGTTCCGGATGTGCTGGAGCGCCAAGTTCATCAGACGCGCCTCGCCTTCCTCGTCGGGAATCGCGCAGGATGGATGTCGTCGCAGCTTCTCCCACTCGTTCGTCGTTAGAATCCGCCCGAGATAGGAGAGATTCTTCTCGATGAAGACCAGGTAGGGGTTCGCCCCCTCGAAATTCGGTTCGATATAGCGGTAGGCTCGGTTGAAGTTGTGCTCCAGGCGCCGCCGCGCGTGCTCTTGGTAGTACTTCAGCGTCTGCGCTAGTAGATCTTGGCCGGACCGGTAACGTACCATCGTGCCGCTCGACGCTTGCTCGATGGCGACTCCGCCCAGTATGAATTCCGGGAACAGGCGATCCCGGCACTTCTCCAGATAGCACCGGTCTGCCAGTTGGGCGATCAGGTCGGCGGTGCCGATAAGATGGCCGACGATGCTGTCCCTGGGATCGTCCAACTCGATCTTGTCGAGATCGACTTCATAACCGGTGAAGTGGATGATCCGAGTCGCGACGGGGGAGAAATCTTCAAGGCCGATGCGCGGCAGATAACGGGCGAGAAAAGTGGCACCGCGAGATACGTGAGAGAGCGTAAATTCGGCGCCGCTGGTACTGTCGCGATCGGCTTCTCGATGTCTGAGATAGCCCGAGTCATGGAATAACGCGGTGATCAGCCCGAGACCGGCGCGCTCGGCGCCGAGACGATCCTTGGGCGTGACGCTCCTATCGTGGCCCGCGATCAGACGGGCGAGCGTGAGCGTCATATCCAGTGTGTGCTGAATATCGTGATAGGTCGTATCGACAGCGTGATAATCGGGCTCCTGGCCTGAGAAGAATCGCTCGAAGTCATGGAATGCCAGCCACACGGTATCGAAGGAACTTCCAGGATAGAGATCATGGAATATGTCCCGCACGGCTGCTCGCACCTCGGCTGGAGAGGACACCTGGATCTGGTTCGCGACATCGTAGTCGTTACGGCGTTCCTGGAGCGTATCGTCGATGGGAGTACCCTTCAGTGGCAGCGGAGATTCCAAGTCTAAGGCATTGTTACTAAGCCGGAAATGGGCATCTAACATAAATGCCCGTGAGTATCGAAAACCGCGAACACCGGCGCATGATCCGAGGGTCGTTCGAGCCGCCGCGGGGCCGTATCGATGGCGCAGGCCGTGCAGATCTCAGTCAGTGCCGCCGCTGCGAGGATCAGATCGATTCGCAAGCCCCGATTGCGGCGGAAACCCGCCGCGCGATAGTCCCACCAACTGAAGCTGTTCTCGGCCTGGTCAAAGAGCCGGAAGGTATCGGTAAGGCCGACGTCCACAATACCCTGCAGAGCGGCACGTTCCTTGGGACTGCACAGAATCTTGCCCTCCCAGGCAGCAGGATCGTGCACATCCTGATCTGCTGGGGCGATATTGAAATCGCCCATCACGATGACATGCTCGTAGCGATCAAGGTCGCTGCGTAATTGTGCTGTGAGCGCCGCCAGCCACCCGAGCTTGTATTCGTATTTGTCCGAATCTACGCTTTGGCCATTGGGCACGTAGAGGTTCAGTACTCTGACACCGGCGACGGTAGCGCCAAGGACTCGCCGCTGCGGATCCTCGAAACCGTCGAGGTTCGTCACGACGTCTGTGGCCGGTTCTCGGCTGATCAGGGCGACGCCGTTGTAGGTTGGCTGGCCGCTGAAAGCGCAGCGATACCCCAGCTCCTCGAATTCGGCGATCGGAAATTTGTCGTCGGTGAGCTTCGTCTCCTGTAGCCCAAGCACGTCAGGTTCAGCGCTCGTCAGCCAGTCCCGAACATGATCCAGGCGAACGCGCAGGCTGTTCACATTCCAGGTCGCAATCTTCACGTTTTTCTAAGTCCTCTCCGACTGAATACCGGCTTGCCGCAACAGCGGCTCAAGGCTTGGCGGGCGACCGCGAAATTCCGTGAAGGCGTCCATCGTGTCGCGGCTGCCGCCGCTAGCGAGAATCGACCGGCGAAAGTCCTCTGCCGTAGCGGCGTTGAAGCAGCCATCCTTCTCGAAGGCGGAGAAGGCGTCAGCCGCCAGTACTTCCGCCCACTTGTAACTGTAGTAGCCCGCAGCATAACCACCGCCGAAGACATGGGAGAAAGTACAGGCGAAGCGATTGAAGGCCGGTGGCTCGATCACAGAGACTTCGCTGCGTACTTGCGCCAATGTTTCGGCGATGCGGGCGCCGGCGGTCGGGTCGTACTCGACGTGTAACCGAAAATCGAACAGCGCGAGTTCGAGTTGTCTGAGCATGCCGAGGCCGGCGTGAAAAGTGCGCGACTCCTTCAGGGTCGCCAATTTGTCCGCGGGTAGCGTCTCGCCCGTAACGTAATGACCGGATATCCAGGGGAGGACTTCCGGTAGCCAGGCATAGTTTTCGAAAAACTGGCTCGGTAGCTCGACGGCATCCCACGGAACGCCATTGATACCGGCCAATGACGGGTAGTCGACTTCGGTGAGAAGGTGGTGCAAGGAATGACCGAACTCATGAAACAGGGTTACGACATCGTCATGAGTTAGCAATGACGGCTCCTCGTCGCCCGGCGGATTGAAGTTACACACAAGATAGGCCACGGGCTGTTGTTTCAGTTGCGAAAGTCTCGCGCGAACCAGGCATTCATCCATCCAGGCACCGCCACGCTTATTCGGCCGCGCGAACAGGTCCACAAAAAAACAGCCTAGAACCTCGTCTTGTGCAGTTCTAATTTCGTAGTAACGAACGTCGGGATGCCATGCCTCGACGCCGTCCCGGGCCGCGATCTTGATTCCGAACAGCGATTCGGCAACGCGAAACAGGCCTTCCAGGACGCGAGGCAACGGAAAGTACGGACGCAGCTCGTCCTCTGCGAGCTGAAACCGATGTTGTTTCAGCCGCTCAGCGAAAAAACCGATGTCCCAGGAGTTCAGAGGTCGGCCGGCAAATTCAGTCAGCTGACGCAATTCGGTCTCTGCGACCGGCCGGCTCTTGGCCGCCAAAGCGTGAAGGAACTCGAGAACTTCCTTTGTCGTGCCGGCCATCTTCGTCGCCAGAGACAGTTCGGCGTAATTTCCAAATCCAAGCAGCTCTGCTGCCTCATGGCGCAGTCTTAAAATGTCCTCGATGAGCGAGCCGTTATTCCAGCGTCCAGCATGAGGCCCCTGATCGGACGCGCGGGTCACCCAGGCTTCGTAGTAGCGTTTTCTTAAGCGCTCAGAGTCCGCATGCGTCATAACCGCGACGTAGGTTGGCGGGTCCAAGGACAGCAACCAGCCTGAAAGCTCGTTCGCCTCTGCGGCGCGGCGGGCACGGTCGAGGATGACGTCGGGGATACCCGCCAGGGCAGCCTCGATCGTCTCGTGATATTGAAAAGCGTCGGTGGCGTCCATCAGATTCTGTTCGAACAACGCCTGCAGTTTCGCCAGCTCCTGCACAATATCTGCGAAACGGCGGCGAGCTTGATCTTCGAGTGCGACTCCGGCCAGCCGAAAGTCGCGCAAGGCATGGGAGATGAGTTGCGTTTTGACTCCGTCGTCGCGGTCGATGAGTTTCTCAAGCTCGGCGAAGCGCTGGTGGAGTTTTCTATTCTGCGCGACCTCAATACCGAATTCCGTAATCAGTGGTAAACAGCTGTTGTAGGCTTCTCTGAGCTCGGGACTCGAGACAACGGCATTGAGATGAGCGACTGGACCCCAGACGCGTTGAACAGCATCGTTGACCAGCTCGAGCTCAAGCGCCCAATCGAAAGATAGCGCATCCTCCTGCTCTAACTTTTTCAGCTGCTGACGCTGTCGCTCGAGCACCAGGGTCACGGCAGGCTCTATATGCTCGGAGCGGATCGCAGCGAATGCGGGCACGCCCTCAGATGTTGTCAGTGGATTGTTCAAGGTGGCGCCAGTGCGAAAAACCGAATTTACCACGAAGACGCGCCGGCGTTTCGGCACGGCTGCCAATGTACGGTTTCCTGTTAAGCTCCCCGCTTCCTTGCCCTGGACCAAGGCTCAGATGTGCACAGGTATGATTTTTTAGTTCTCGGCGGCGGTAGCGGCGGATTGGCCGCGGCACGGCGTGCTGCCGAATACGGTGCGCGAGTCGCCGTCTTCGAGCCTGCGCGCCTCGGAGGGACCTGCGTCAATGTCGGCTGTGTTCCAAAAAAAATCATGTGGACTGCAGCTCATTTTTCGCACGCGCTGGCGGAAGCTGCCGGCTACGGTTTTGAGATCGACGTTCTAGGTCACGACTGGGCCGCCCTGAAGCAGGGCCGCGACGCCTATGTTGCAAGATTGAATCGTATCTACGAGGAGAATCTGGAGCGTGACTCGATAGACTGGATCCGTAGCGCCGGACGATTTCGAGAGCCCGGCGAGATCGTGGACGACACCGGCGAGGCTTATGGCAGCGAGCACGTATTGATAGCTACCGGCGGTTATCCCTCGGTACCGGATATTCCAGGTGCGGAGTTAGGACTGACGTCTGATGGATTCTTCGAGCTCACGGCCGTACCGAGACGAACGGCCGTCGTCGGTAGTGGTTATATTGCCGTCGAGCTCGGTGGCGTTTTACAGGCTTTGGGTTGCGACGTGACTCAGTTCGTTCGTTACGACGCGCTCCTACGCGGCTTCGACGAGATGCTGGGCCGGCACCTCATCGAACACATGCGCGCGGCCGACATAGAGGTTGTCACGGACGCCGTCCCCGCCAGGCTTGAAGCTGCTGACACACTGAGTCTCACGACCGAAGACGGCCGGTGTTTCGACGGGTTCGATAGTGTGCTCTGGGCGATCGGACGGATGCCAAACACGGCTTCGATCGGGCTTCGCGACGCCGGCGTCGAGACCGATGATCGCGGCTATGTCTCGGTAGACGAGTTTCAGAACACAAGCGCTGCAGGAGTCTATGCGATCGGTGATGTAACCGGACAGGCACAGTTGACGCCTGTTGCCATCGCCGCTGGACGGCGTCTCGCTGACCGGGTCTTCGACGGCCAGCGCGACAGGCATCTTAGTTACGAAAATATTCCAACGGTTGTGTTCTCCCATCCGCCTATCGGTACCGTCGGCTTAAGCGAACAAGAGGCATCTGAGTGCTACGGGCAGGACGGACTGAAGATCTATACGTCGGAATTCGTACCGATGCATTACGCGCTGACGGATTCAAAGCCGAAGACGGCGATCAAGCTCATTACCGTGGGCTCTGACGAGCGTATCGTCGGCTGTCATGTCATCGGTCCCGGCGCGGAGGAGATGCTGCAGGGGTTCGCAGTCGCCGTTACGATGGGCGCCCGCAAAGCGGATTTCGACGATACGGTTGCGATTCATCCCACCAGCGCGGAGGAACTGGTAACGATGCGCTGAGGAATCGTCCGCATCAGACTGTCATTTTCGCCAGGATCTCAGCGGTTTCCGGGCGCACTTCACGCCAAATCTGGTACGACTCAGCCGCTTGCTCGACGAGCATCCCCCAGCCCTGTACGGCCTTCCTTGCACCCTGCTTGCGCGCCCAGGTAACGAACGGCGTACCCTTGAGACCGTAAGCCAGGTCATAGCAGAAGCTGAGCGAACCCACGCAGCTTGTCGGAAACGGTAGATCCTCGCCGCGCACGCCCGCGGAGGTCGCATTAATCACGAGGTCGAAAGGCTCTTTGTCGCTAAGGTCCTCGAACCGGCAAGCGATGAAGTCGCAAGGCGCCTGGAATCGCTCGACCAGAGCCTCCGCGCGCTCGATCGTTCGATTAGCCAGCATGACTTCGGCCGGCTTCTCGTCCAGAAGCGGCGCTAGAATTCCGCGGGTCGCGCCGCCCGCGCCGAGGATCAGCACCCGTTTAGCGGCAATGGCCTGCTCCTGGTTGATCTTGAGGTCGCGGATGAAACCGACGCCGTCGGTATTGTCGCCGCGAATCGTACCGCTTGGTTGAAAACTCAGCGTATTTACGGCTCCCGCTCGCTCCGCCGCTTCCCCGCGCTCGGTCGAAATCTCGAATGCCGCTTCTTTGTGGGGGACCGTGATATTGAGACCTTTGCCGCCGGCGGCGCCAAAGCCTCGGACGGCGACTTCGAAGTCCTCGGGAGCGGCATCGATGAGTTCATAGGTGATGTTCTCGCCTGTCTGACGTGCGAAGAGCTGGTGAATCAGTGGGGAACGGCTGTGTTGGACCGGGTGTCCAACCACCGCATATCGATCAGCCTTGGGGCCGTTATTCGCCATGAAATCGCCGCAATGCGTGCAAGGACTTGGATTTTCCCTTGTTTGCTGTACCTTTCCAAGCTAAACAACCCCGTAATAAAATCCTTTCGATCCCGGTCACCTGATATGCCCACTTCTGACGTTGGCGATGTACGCAGGCTTAGATTCGAGCGCCTCGTAGCTCCGTGGCGGGACGATCTATACCGGTATGCATTCTGGCTGAGCAGGGATCCCGACCTGGCGGAGGATATCGTTCAGGAGGCCATGCTCAGAGCCTTCCGCTCGCTGGAAAGTTTGAAGGACGAGGGCTCTGTGAAGGCGTGGCTATTGACGATCGCCCGGCGGGAGCATGCGCGCGTTTACGAACGCAAGCGTTTGGAAACCCAGGACATCGACGAGCTCAGCGCCGCCGAGGCAGCATTGATAGCCACGGGCGACGATACGGATGTTGACGATATGCGACAGGCGATATTGCAACTCGACGACGACTACAGAGAGCCGTTACTGCTGCAGGTCATCTTCGGGCTAACTACGGAGGAGATTGCTGCGGCGATGGATATGAAACAAGGAGCGGTATTGACACGATTGCATCGGGCGCGCAAAAAGCTCATCGAGCAGGTACGTCCGGGGCTCAGTGTCGTTGCCGACAAGTAATGTTGGATTGCAAGACAGTTAGGGACAGAATCGAAGCGGATCCAGCGCACCTGGACCAAGACTGCGCCGAGCACATCGCCGGCTGCGCCGCATGTGCCGCTTACTCTGATCGTGTCAGAAATGCCGAGTGGCTGATCCACGAGGCGTTACGGTTCGACGTCACAGCCGTGAAGAGACACGCGGCGCGCAAATCGGCGGTTCGCTGGACTATCGTCCGACGTCGGACAGTGTGGTCGGGTGTTGCGGCCATGCTCGTCGCAGGCGCGGCGCTCTGGTACGGGGTCAACGTCGGTCCCGCCGTTGGTACCGACCCGTTGCTGGCCGAAGTGATTGACCACTGGTACGAGGAGCCGGGGTCCTGGGTCCGGACGGACGTGCAGATCTCTCCGGCATCGCTCGTGGAAGTCGTCAACGGCCGGGCCGAAATCGATATAGGACGCCTTGGGTTGTTGAGCTACGCTCAGTCTTGTTTTGTGCGTGGCGAGTGGGTTCCTCATCTCGTCATGCAAGGTGAGCGTGGGCCAGTGATGTTGTTATTGCTGCCTCACGAGCGCGTGGACGAGCCACAGACGCTAACGCTACCTGACGAAGGTCTGTCGGGCGTAATTGTGCCGCTTGGCGAAGGCAGTATCGCTGTGATCGCTGAGGATGGCGAGCCCTTGGCACCCATCCGCGCGCAACTGGACGCCGCCGTGGAGTGGTCAATCTGATCTGTTCCTGCACGGACCCTGTGGAAATGGGGCTGGATAGCGCCTCGACTTTCGCGCAATCTTGAGCGCCTGATGACTGTTAAACGCTGTTCCTGGGGAGAGAATGTCGGTGAGGACTACCAACGCTATCACGATAGCGAATGGGGAGTGCCGGTCCACGACGAGCGCGTCCACTTCGAGTTTCTCCTGCTGGAGGGCGCCCAGGCGGGCCTCAGCTGGTCAACCATACTGAGAAAGCGGGAAGGCTACCGGAATGCCTTCGCGGAGTTCGATCCTGAGCGAGTGGCCCGGTTCAATCGGCGCTCCATCGCGAGACTGCTGAACGACCCAAGTATTGTTAGAAATAAGTTAAAGGTAGCGGCGGCGATTACGAACGCGCGCGCGTTTCTCGCGGTACAGGAAGAATTTGGAAGCTTCGACGATTATGTCTGGCGGTTCGTCGCTGGTAAACCGGTCGTTAATCGTTGGCGCAGGCAAAATCAGGTGCCGGCGACGAGTCGCGAATCGGAAGACTTGAGTAAAGATCTCAAGTCTAGAGGTTTCAAATTTGTTGGTTCCACGATCGTCTATGCGCATATGCAGGCTACGGGGTTGGTGAACGATCATCTCGTCAGCTGTTTCCGCTATGAGGCCTGTCAGAAAAAACGCCGCCGACGTTAAGGGCAATCAGGCACACTTCGACAGTAACGTGTCCAAATGACTCGCAAATAGTTGCCTGTCACTATGGCTCAGCGCCGGCGGACCGCCGGTATCGATGCCACTGGCTCGCAAGGTATCCAGAAAATCTCTCATATTCAGACGAGCGCGTATGTCGTCCGCCGAATACAGTTCGCCACGAGGGCTTAGCGCGTAGGCTTCCTTGTCGATTACTTCCGCGGCTAGGGGTATATCGCTTGTTATTACGAGGTCGCCAGCGCTGCATCTTCTGACTATTTCGTTGTCGGCGACATCAAAACCGGACGGAACCTGAATCATTCTGATGGAGGGAGACTTGGGGATAGGCACGGGTTGGTTAGCTACGAGGGTTAACTGAATGCCCGTGCGCTTCGCCGCTCTGAACAGAATCTCCTTGATGACTACGGGACATGCATCGGCGTCTACCCATATTTCCATCTAGCAGCCTGTTACCTTTCTGCAGTCGAGCGAATCCGGAACCTTTTACCAGCCAGGCGGCCGTGTTCAGGGCGAGTCCATTGTCAGGATCGTGAGCCCGTAGAGTCCCGTCGGCGTGTTGTGTGAGATCGCGCCCAGGTAACGGGTCGCGGGCTCCAGCGGCCCCCAGTCCATATCCAGCGCCAGCCGGTCGCCGTCGCTGACGTTCACAGGCGACGTGACCTGAAGATTGCCGACGATGTCAGTCGTACCGAACGACCAGGCGAACAACGTGTAAAGGGCGCCCGGCCCGCCGACGACCGGGTCGGTTTCGAAGCCGTGAACCAAAGCGGCGTACGTCCCTGCTGCGGGCAGCGTGAGGTTAATTTCCTCGGCTGAGGTGAAGGTTCCGCTTTGTGCGATCTGCGTACATTGGTTGTCGGGACAATAGAACAGGTAGAGATCGAGATCGTCATCGCCGTCGGTAAACTCGTCGAATAGAGAGAAGCGGGCGTACAACTGATCCTCGGGAATGTCGATGAGATGAGAGCGAACGCCGTTGTCGAAGCGGAACGAGAAGTCGTTCGTCGCATCCTCCTGAACGAAGCACGGCGCGGGCTCGTTATTCTCGTCGAGGCAGAAATCGGTTAGCGGTGCTCGCAGCCCATGCACATCGGCCAGATAGGCGCCGCTGTATCCGAATGCGACCGGGATTTCCTCGGCTCCCGTTGGTCCGCTGAATCTGAGTTCCAGAGGTGCTCTCAGCGTGACGGGACGAACGGCGATCGGACTCGCGACGATGCGGGAGCCGTCCGACCATGACAGTCGGCCGAAACTCCAGCTATCGAGGTCGGCGCCCTGTCTCTGAAACGTCAGCGAGTACTCACCTATCTCTCCAGGGTTCAGGCTGAGACTCGTTGGCGAGACGACGACGTTAATCCCAAACGGCGGGCTGATCGTTGCCGTGTAGGTGCTCGATGAGCCGACGTTGGTGACGCGCCGTACGGCCGTGTCGCCGCTGATCAGCGCAGCGATCCCGATCGACGGTACGTTCAGATCTCTGCCTGCTGAAGAGAAGCCCGCGGCGGCGAGAATTGCGCAGTCTGTCGCCGGAAAAGGCGGGTTCTCCAGTCCACATAGATAGGCGGCGTAACTCAAGTAATCGGCGTCGTAAATGAGCCCCGGGTCGATCGCGCGATTGGCATCGATGTGTCCTGCGCCTCTGTCGAATGGGTCCGCCGCTGACGAGCCGTTTTCCTTCACGATGCCCTGGTACGCGGATGTGGTCAGAGCGGATTTGATCTGACTCGGCGTCCACTCCGGATGGGCTTCGCGAAGCAGTGCTGCTACGCCCGCGACCTCGGGGGTCGACATCGACGTGCCGCTGAGATACTGGTAGTTCTCGCCCGTCAGTCCATTGGCAACGTCCGACGAATGCCCCGCGAGAATATGTACGCCGGGCGCCGTTACATCGGGCTTGAGAAAATCGAGACCGCCGGGAGACGGCCCTCTAGAGGAGAACCCGGCCATTACGTTGGCTGCGTCGTTACGCTCGATGAAGGTGCCTTTGCTCAATTCGACGCGAACGACAGTATCGGCGCTCAGCTCATCGAGTAACGTTTGACCATCGGCTGTGCCGATCATGACGGCCGGTATGCTGATCGTGTTCGCGCTACCGTTCATGACGATCGGCTCGCCGCTTCGAGTGTAGACGATGGCGGCGACGGCGCCAGCCTGTTCGACCCGCTCAAATTTTTCCTGGAATTCGCAACCGCCGCGCTCGATCAGCACGACATGTCCCTGCAAGTCCCCCGCATTCTCAAGCGCTTCGCAGGCGTCTCTCACCGAACCTGCGCTACCATCGGTCAGGAACGCCTGCCCGTCGTCCACGACGATGAGCTCCTCCTCGACCGGGTCCCGATCGCGGAGTGGCGGCGTAAAGCTAGCCTCTTTCATCGCCATAAGCTGCACGAGAGTCTCTGGACCGGTGACCTCGATTGCTTCTTCGAAGCGATTGCCCGACTGCGTCGACGCCCCGACGGTCAACACCCAGGGCGCTCCACTCGGAGAGCCGATGGTTCCGGAGTTCGGGCCGTCGTTGCCGGCGGCAACCGCGCTGAATACTCCAGCGTCCAGGGCATTGAGCAAGGCCAGATCATCCGGCGCGTCGAGATCGGTTTCGAGGCTGCCTACCGAGTAGTTGATAATATCGGCGCCATCGGCGACCGCATCGTCAATGGCTCGAGTCAGATCCGCGGTACTGCAGCTTGCGCGGGTCTCTCCCGGCTTCAGCCAGCAGGCTTTGTAGACGGCAATTCGGGCTCGTGGTGCGATCCCGCTGATCTGACCCAGTCGCGCGCCGAACAGCTCAGCCGTCACCGAATTGCCGGCAGCGGTACTGGCGATATGCGTGCCATGGCCATCGGCATCCTTGGGCGAGATAAATTCACCCGGATCCAGGTCATTGCGGGCGAGAAACCCGTCCACGTAGTAGCGAGCACCGACCAATTTGTTGTTGCAGGCGGACTCGGTGAAGCCTTCGCCGGTCTGACAAATGCCCGTGAATCCCAGCGGCTCTTCGAACATCAATGTGGTCGGCGGATTCCTTTTAATCGATCCGCAGAGGAAAACACCCAGCCAGGATGCCTCCGACCACCGTGTTGTACAGGCGCGCGGGATCTGCGCCTCCGAATCGTCCAATGCCGGGTGGTTAGGCGCGATGCCACTGTCGATGATGGCAATGATCACGTCCTCCCCGCGTAATCCGAGATCGGCTCTGAGGCCTCCGCTCTGATCCTGAAGTCCTAAGAAGATCGCGCTGTTATTGGTTTGTACGCGCTGCTCCGAATCCATCCAAATGCGGGAGACCGCGCCACTACGCTCTAGCCGTGAGACTTGATCGGACGTCAGGCGCGCGGAAAAACCGTTGAGCGCATAGCGAAAACTGTAGACCTTGGAGTCTGGTGCGCCGATGTCTACGAGTAGCCGATCGTGGGAGTCTTCCAGATACTTAGTGTAGCTTTCGACGGCACCGTCAGTCCTGTCGAGCTTGCGCCCGGGGGCCGGTTTCGTGGCCGCGTAGCCGGCCTTCGCGCCGCGATAATTCAGAGCTCCCGCTTCGGTCAGCTGAACGAGATAGGTCTCGCTTTGCCCTTTCAGCGGGCGTACCGGGGACGCCAGCGATAACGGTCCGGATTGCGCGCCGTGATCGACCGCCGCGCCCACCAAAGGCCACGCTAACAGGCTGGCGAGCGCTGCCAGAAAGCCGTCTCTGAGCCGATAATCAGCCATCCTGAACCATCAATATCTGCTTTTTATTCGCGTACTTAAGAGCTGTTCTTGAAAAGTTACCATAGCTAGCGCGCAGATGGCATCGGCGGCGCTGGCCAGCGTCTAGAGGGGGTCGTAATGGTGCGTCAGCGCAGGGTGTTGCCGGTCAGCCCGTCGCGCACAGCGGTCGGTCGACTCAGCGTGCCAAGCGGGCCGACGAGGAGATCGTCAAGATCGGCGCCAAACTCACGGCGAACCTGGAGTACACGCGTCAGCGGCGGGCGTCCGCCACGATTGGCGCTCGTAGAGACCAAAGGGCTCCCCAATTCGCTACAGAGACGCCCGGCGAGCGGATGCGCGGTTACGCGCACGGCGAGCGTGCCTCGTCCACCACTAAGCCATGCCGGTACGCCGCGTTGAGTCTCCAAGATCCACGTGACCGGCCCCGGCCAGCTGGCAAGGATCTCGTCGCGCAAGTCGTTCTCCGGGAGTACGATTAGCGGCGCGAGTTGTGCGACATCAGCCGCGATCAGGATGAGGCCTTTCCGCCAGGAGCGTTGCTTGATGCATAACAATCGTTCCACGGCATGCCGCTCGCCCGGCAAGCAGCCGAGACCATAGACGCCTTCGGTGGGATAGGCGATCAAACCGCCAGCCGCGAGCGTTCGAATCGCCCGCTCGAAGCGTGGTTGAAATGTATCGTTGTTTGTCTGACCCATGGCGAGTGTGCCGCGGCGAGATGGGCGTTAGTCTAGACTCTCGGCTGGAGTGTCATCGCCAGCGTCGGCGTCGGCAACAACGGCTGGTTTGGCCGGCGCGCGCCGGGATTTCGCCGCCTTTTTTTTGGTGCGCTTTTTAGTCGCTTTCTTTTTCTTCTTCGTGGTCTTTTTCTTCGCCGCCGTTTTCTTTGCCGCGGCTTTCTTTGTTGTCTTCTTTTTCGCGCCACGGCGACCACGTCGTTCGGGCGCGGCTTCGATCATGGCCTGGCATTCCTCGAGCGTGAGGTCCTTCGGCTCGGTGTCCTTGGGTATTCTCGCGTTCTTTTTGCCATCCGTGACGTAGGGGCCGTAGCGCCCATTCAGTACCTGTATCCCGGCATCCGGAAAATCCTGAATGATGCGGTTGGCATCCGCGATTTTCTTTTCCTCGATCAGCTCCAACGCTCTTTCGAGGCCGATCGTGTAGGGATCGTCGCCGCGAATCGATACATATTTGTCGCCGTAGCGGACATACGGGCCGAAACGACCGATGCTTGCCGAGACCGCCTCGCCACTGAGAGTCTCGCCCAGAGCTCGTGGCAGTTTGAAGAGATCCAGAGCCTCCTCCAACGTAATATCGTCCATTTTCTGGCCGGGTCTCAAACCGGCGAACAGCGGCTTATCCTCGTCATCTCTGGTGCCGATCTGAACGAAGGTACCGTATCTGCCCATACGGACGCTTATCGGTCGCCCGCTCTTCGGGTCCGAACCGAGCACGCGGGCTTGCGAGGCCTGATCGCGAGTGACAGAGCTCTCGGTGTGTTCGATCAGCTGGTGAAACGGGCCCCAGAAGTCTCGTAACAACGGCAGCCACTCGCTCTCGCCACGAGAGATTTCATCCAGCGAATTCTCCAACTGGGCGGTAAACTCGTAGTCGACATACTGTGCGAAGTGTTCGGTCAGGAAACGAATGACAACCTTGCCGACATCCGTCGGTATGAAACGCCGACTCTCCATCTCAACGTATTCGCGGTTGCGGAGCGTCGAGATTATCGACGCGTAGGTCGACGGCCGGCCGATGCCGTACTCCTCCAGGGCTTTGACAAGAGTTGCTTCAGAATAACGTGGCGGCGGCTCGGTGAAATGTTGTTCGCTGACAATCTCCCGCAGTTTGAGTTCGTCGCCTGCCTTGACGGGTGGTAAAACGCGGTCCTGATCGGTTTGTGTACTGTCGTCCTGTCCTTCCTGATACACCGTCATAAAACCCGGCTTCACCAGCACCGAACCGGTCGCTCTGAAACGAATGTTCCCGTCGGCCACTCGCCCCGAGACAAGATCAAGACCTACCGTGTCGAACACAGCTGGGCTCATCTGGCTGGCGACCGTACGCTTCCACACGAGTTCGTAGAGCCGGAACTGATCGTTCTCGAGATGCGGCTTCAGGTCCTCGGGTATTCGCCTGACCGACGTGGGCCGAACGGCCTCATGCGCTTCCTGAGCGTTCTTGGCTTTCGTCGTATATCGACGCGGCTCGTCCGGCAGGTTTTCTTTGCCGTAACGATCATTGATCAGGTCTCTGAGTTCGTCCAGTGCTTCATTGGCGACAGTTACCGAGTCGGTACGCATGTAGGTGATCAGACCGACTGAGCCCTCACCTACATCGATACCCTCGTAAAGGCGCTGCGCCACCATCATGGTCTTCTGTGCGCTGAAGCCAAGTTTACGTGACGCTTCTTGTTGGAGCGTAGAGGTCGTAAATGGTGCTGCGGGGTTTCGTCGCCGCTGCTTTTTCTCGACATTGGCGACGGTCAGTATTCCGTTCGCGAGTGTGCTGAGGTCCCTATCGTCTTTCGATGCCGGCTCTCCGACGTTCGCGGCCTCGTTGATCGCTTCTTCGGCCGCGCGTACGGTCTTTTCGTCAGTGAACGTAAACTGCTCGACTTTCTCGCCTTCGAACAATGCGAGCCGAGCGGTGACCTCCTCCTTCTTATGCACCGCCACCGCGCCAATCGTCCAATACTCTCTCGGCTTGAACGCGGATATCTCGTCTTCGCGTTCTGCGATCAATCGGAGCGCCGGACTTTGTACTCGGCCTGCCGAAAGGCCGCGCCGGACTTTTTTCCACAGTAACGGCGAGAGATTGAAACCGACAAGAAAGTCGAGCGCGCGGCGTGCCTGCTGGGCGTTAACAAGGGGTTCGGACAGTTCTCGCGGATCGTCTATCGCCTCTTTAATGGCGCGCTTAGTGATTTCATGGAAGACGACGCGGCTTACTTCCTTTCCGTCCAGTAGACCCCGCTCTTTGAGTACTTCGTATACATGCCACGAGATCGCCTCGCCTTCGCGGTCCGGATCAGTCGCGAGGTACAGAGCATTGGCTTTTTTTACGGCCTGCGCAATTTTCTCGATGTGCTTTTCATTCTTCTCGATAAGCTGATACTTCATTGAGAAGTCATCGTCCGGGTCGACCGCTCCTTCCTTCGGCACGAGATCGCGCACGTGCCCGTAGGAAGCAAGAACTTGGAAGTCCTTGCCGAGATATTTTTCGATGGTTCTCGCCTTAGCGGGAGATTCGACGATGACGAGATTCTTACTCATAGTAAGGCAACCGCTAGAAACACACGCCTAGGCACATGCGATCTAGCGGATCGTGATCAGTGTAGCCAACCAGGATCGTCCGCGAACACGAGGTCCGCCATTCGAGCGTACGCCTGTTCCTGGCCGGGCTGACTGAAGAGAAGCATCATGACGACCCATTTGACCTGTTCGATATCGATATCTGTTGCGTCCAGTGCCAGCAGCCGATCAATAACCAATTCCCGATGCGTGGCCGTCAGAATGCCGACCTGTTCTAGATGCAGTAGATATCCTCTGCAAGACGAGTCCAGCCGTTCTTGCTCGAAACGGTCGAAAATTCTTACCGTTGTCGAACGCGGTCCCGGCGCGCCGGAGTTCACATCGGACGCATTCAGGCCGTCGAGCCAATCGAGAGCACGATCGATCTCACGATCCCGGAATCCCGCACGCTCGAGCTCCTCGCGGAGTTCATTTCTATCAGGCTCAGGCTCGTCTTCGCTATCTACGAAAGACTCAAATAGGTACATGAGTACGTCGAGCACGGTTTCCTTCACGCAGTTCTCTTCGGTAGGCGAGAATAGAGGCCGCCGGGTTGTGCCTCGACGAGTCCCTCCAATTCCAGTAGCAGGAGCATGGAGGAAAGCTCCGCCGTCGTCAATCCAGTGCGCTCGCTTATGTCCCCAACGCTAGAGGGCTCAAAGCCCAGCGCTTGCAGTAGTTGCGGGTAGCCGGCTTGTTCTGTCAAAGAGCTGGCGTCGGTCTGAGACATCTCGTCAGAGGGCTCATCTGGGACCGCGATCTGCAGCAAGGACGCAAGTTCGACGAGCACATCCGTTGCGTCCTCCACGAGCTTGGCGCCATCTTTAATCAGTCGGTGACAACCCCTGGCGAGAGGACTGTGAATAGAGCCGGGCATGGCGAAAACCTCCCGGCCGTACTCCGCGGCGAGACGCGCCGTAATCAGGCTTCCGCTGCGGCGGGCGGCCTCGACGACCAGCGTGCCTACGCTGAGGCCGGCGATGATCCGATTCCGTTGCGGGAAATGCACAGGCCGTGCTGGTGTCAGTGGCGGGTATTCCGAGATCAGCAAGCCGTCGTCGATGATGCGGTGCGCAAGCGCGAGATTAGTCTTCGGGAAAATCACGTCGAGTCCCGAACCTAGAACAGCGACGGTTCCCGCTACTCCGGCAAGGCCACCGCGGTGGCAGGCAGCGTCGATTCCTGTCGCTAGACCACTCGTGATTGTCAGCCCACGGTCACTCAAGTAGCGGGCGAACGCCTCTGCCGTGTCGCGACCGCTGTGGGTGGGGTTGCGGCTGCCGACCATCGCGAGTTGCGGTGCGCGTAAAAGATCGGCCCGCGCGCCTGCCGCCCATAGAGCGAGAGGAGGATCGGGTAACGCCTGTAGCAAGGGTGGATAACTGCGACTGTCCAGTGTAATAAGCGCACGGCCCGGACGCTCTAACCAACGCTGCCAAGCGGTTAGTAACGCCCCGTCTGGAGATCGCAGCCGGTCGGCGGATTTTGCATCCAGACCGGCGGCGAGAAGATCTCGACGCGAGAGGCTGACGATGTCTGCAGCGCTTCCCCGTGAGCGGAAAAGTGCCAGCGCGCCAGGCGCACCCGGGTAGGTGGCCTGAAGAAAGGTGAGCCATGCGTCAAGACACATAGTCACCGATGCTGACGCGGGACGCCCGGGGCTTCAACCCCAGGTGGATGAAAGTCGGCGGTTTACGGGTTGCGAACGGTATCCAGCACGCGGATGTCGCTCGTCGCCTCCATGACCAGGGCATAGCTCATGCGATCGAAGATACGGAAGACCATCATCGTGCCTGCCGGCTCGTCAGGCAAACGGACTTTCTCCACGCGATTGCCTCTTCTGGTCGTGTCGTCATCGATCACTTCTCCGGTCTGGAGCGCGGTCAATACGTGGCCGGGTTCCAGGCCGTGAATTGCGCCTCGATTCAGGACGACCACCTGATACTGTCCGACGAGAGACAAACCGTCGATAACTGAAATGATCCTGCCCTCGACCAGTGAGCCCGGCGATCGAGGAAAGTAATTGGCCGGACGGACGTCCTCGACGTTAAGTAAGTAGTCGCCACGTAGAGCTTCGCGGGTCGTGTTGGCCAGGATGACAGTCGCCGGATCACCGGTTCTTTCGACACGCCCGTCACCGACGAAGAGGCCTTCGTAGCCTAGAATCTCATTGTTATCAGGGTCGATGAGCGGGTCGCCGAGGTGGACGAGTTCGTAGACGGTGCCTACCGGTCCGGTCGCGCCGCGTACGTAGACGGTTTCACCTGAGCTGCCGAGTAGTCCCTCACGGTGCGCGACGATATATGGCAGTTCCGCCAGCTGGCTCTCCTCGACGATTGCCGTGCGAGAGAGGAAGGCTCGCAGCGTCTCCGCTGGAATCGTAGGAATGGCGTTCTCGAGCTCTTCCACACGGACGCGCGGCGACAGCCGTTCGGCCACGCCGCGTTCGAGCTGAATAAACGGCTGGCCATTCGCGTCGTAGGCGAGCGAGAGAATATCGCCCGGATAAATTAAGTGCGGATTGGCTACCTGCGGGTTGATTTGCCAGATCTCCGGCCAATACCACGCGTCCTGCAAGAAGAGCGCGGCGATATCCCACAGCGTATCGCCCGGCTGGACGACGTATTGCTCCGGATGCCTGGGATTGACCTGAACTGCGTCAGACTGCGCTTGCGGCGGATTCAGGCCAGAGGCGAGCAGAAGCCCGATAAAGGCAGTGACGAGCAGACCGACATGGATGCGACGTGTGGACGGAAATGGCACGTAAAACATGGCTCCAAACTCCTTGAGGCCAGTAAATTGGCTCTAACAGTGATCCTCAGATCGTTACTGGTATAATCCTCGGCCCCGAAATCGGGTACCTGACCCACAAAACCAGGAGCTGAGGATCCACTGCTATTCCTGTAAAGTCAGAGGGTTAAGTAAACTTCGTTGCGTTATACACGAAATACTGGGTTAACCACAATGGCATGTCTCCCAATTCTCGAATATCCGGACCCTCGCTTGCGGATTCGGGCGACCCCGGTAGCGGTGGTCGACGACGAAATCCGCACGCTGGTGGCGGATATGTTCGAGACGATGTATGTCGCCCCCGGTATTGGTCTGGCAGCGACGCAGCTCGATGTCCACAAACGAATTCTGGTCCTGGATGTCTCGGAGGATCGCGACGAGCCGCATTGTCTGATCAATCCCGAGTTGCTGAGCCAGGAGGGCAGCGTTAGCTACGAAGAAGGCTGTCTCTCGGTTCCTGGTGTCTTTGAGGCGGTCGATCGCGCGGAACGTATCCGAGTCAGGACTCAAGACGAGCAGGGCGAGGTGCAGGAGTTCGATGCCGACGGCCTGCTCGCCATCTGTATTCAGCACGAGATAGACCACCTGGACGGTAAGCTCTTCGTCGATTACCTATCGACACTCAAGCGCGGGTGGCTGAAGAAGAAAGCCGTTAAGAAGGCCAAACGCGGGAGCGAGGACGGCGAGTCGTCGCGGCTATCGGCCCCTGTCATTTGAGTTGCCCGCGCGAATCCCGCTCGGGGTGAGCTTGCCAACACGCATCGCATTCGCCGGGACGCCGGAATTCGCGGTTCCGGCGCTTGAGGCGCTACGGTTGAACGGGCTGGACATCGCTCAGGTGCTGACGCAGCCTGATCGCCCGGCCGGGCGCGGACGAAAACTTGCGCCCAGCGCGATAAAAAGGCTCTCGGCCTCTGCCGGGCTGCGGGTGCAGCAACCCGCAACTCTGAGCGACGACCGAGTTCTGGAGAGCTGGGGGCCGCGTCCGGATCTCTTGGTCGTCGTCGCCTATGGGCTACTGCTTCCCAAATGGTTATTAGCGTGGCCGTTGCACGGCGCAGTTAATATTCACGCGTCGCTACTGCCCCGCTGGCGGGGCGCCGCACCCATACAGCGTGCCATCCTCGAGGGCGATCGCCGTACCGGCGTCAGCATAATGAAAATCGAGCCGCGGCTGGACTCGGGACCCGTCTACGCGCAGCGCTCGGTGGAAATCGGAGCCGACGAGACCGCTGGCATGCTGCACGATCGGCTTGCGCAATTGGGCGCCGAGCTGCTGATCGAGACGTTACCCGGAATTCTTGACGGTGATTTGCGACCGACGGCGCAAGACGATCACGCCGCTACCTACGCAGCCAAGATCTCCAAGGCGGAGGCTGCCCTGGATTGGGATCAAGCTGCCGAGACGTTGGCACGCCGCGTACGCGCATTTCACCCTTGGCCGATCTGCGTCGCAACGCTGTCCGACGGGCGCACCCTGAGGGTTCACGAGGCGGAAGCGGTGCGAGTCGACGCCGAGGCCGCGCCTGGCTCGATTCTCGTTGCAGGCAAAGAGGGAATTGTCGTCGCTGCGGGCGCAGGCGCCCTACGGCTGCTTCGTGTTCAGCCGCCCGCAGCAAAAGCGATGCCGGCGTCGGCGTACCTGAACGCCCATTCGCTGGCGGACGTGTCTTTTGTCCGTTGATGCCGGAGCCCCGTTGCGGGCGCTGGCGGCCCAAGTCAACGCTCGCGTTGTAAGAAACGGCCTTTCACTCGAAAACGCATTGGAGCAATCGCCCCAGCCAGCGGCGAGAGACGTCGCCTTGTTACGGTCGCTGTCCTATGGGGTGCTGCGTTGGCATCATCGCGTTCAATGGCAAGCCGGGGAGCTACTCGAGCGGCCACTGAAGGCGCGCGATGCGGAGTTGGCGGCGCTCTTAAGGCTTGGGCTGTTTCAGCTTCAATGGTTACGGATTCCCGATCATGCCGCGGTTTCAGCGACGGTCGCCGCGGCTCAGCAGATCGGCGCTGGCCGTGCGAAAGGACTCGTCAACGCCGTCCTGAGGCGTTTTTTGCGCGAGCGCAGCGATCTCGACCAGCAAATGGTCGATGAACCACGAGCGCTTGCGAGCCATCCTGACTGGCTGCTCGATACGATCAAGTCGGACTGGCCCGACAAATGGCAGGAGATCGTGGCCGCGAATAACCAGATGCCGCCGATGTGGCTCAGGGTCAACCACTGCCGGATCGAACGCGCGGCTTATCTCGACATGCTGGCGGCGGCCGGTATCGTGACCGCGAGCGCCGATTCCGCGGACGGCGCGATCCAGTTAGCGGAGCCGCAGCCCATGGGCACGTTACCTGGCTTCGATGAGGGTCTGGTCTCCGTGCAGGACGCGGCGGCGCAACTCGCGCCGGGATATCTCGATCTCGAGCCGGGCCAGCGGGTGCTGGATGCTTGTGCCGCGCCCGGTGGTAAGAGCGCCCATATCCTGGAATCCTGCCCTGAGCTTGCGGAATTGGTCATTCTCGACCGGAATGCGCGGCGGCTGGCGACCGTTGTCGAGACCTTCGATCGCCTCGGCCATCGTGGCACCTTGATCGAAGGCGATGCGGCGGAGCCTTCCGCCTGGTGGGACGGTCGGCCGTTCCAGAGGATTCTGCTGGACGCGCCGTGCAGTGCGTTCGGTGTCATCCGGCGCCATCCCGATATCAAGGTTCTAAGGCGGCTGGAGGACGTGAGGCAGGTCAGTGTCGCCCAGAGGCAGCTTTTGCACGCACTGTGGCCATTGCTCGCCGTCGGCGGGAAAATGCTCTACGCGACCTGCACGATCACTGCAACAGAGACCACGGCGCAGATTTCCGGGTTTCTCGAGGAGACCCCGGGCGCTGAATTGGCGGGTCCCGGGCCGGGGCTGGGCCGGCAGATTTTGCCCGGGGAGGCGAATGCGGATGGGTTCTATTATGCTTGTCTTAAGAAGAAGGAATGATGCTAGTGATCCAACAAGGCACTATTGATGGATTCAGAGCTACCCGGATGATCCAAGACAAGGCGCAGTCCACCAGGAACGGCACTAACGTCGGGTGAATCTCGTGGGCAACAATAAAACGGCAGCCAGCCGCTGGGGGTGCAGCGCCCGCATGATGGAGGCCGTCGCCGTCGCCATTCTCGCGCTCGGCGTTCAACAGCCCGCTCAGGCTCAGGACGATCCAGGGCGCTTCGAGATTCGGTCGGCGAGCGTCGAGCTTAGAGCCGGCGTCTACTACCTCGACGCCTGGGTCGAGTACCGCCTGTCCACCGAAGCCCGGGAGGCACTGGACGCGGGCGTCGCCCTGACGCTCGATACGGAAGTGGAGTTTCTGCGCAGCAGGCGATTCTGGCTCGACGACGAAGAGGCGAACCTGCGACAGGGCTATGAGCTTCAATACCACGCCCTGAGTGAGCGTTACCTCGTGTTGAATCTGAATAGCGGCGAACAGAGCTCCTTCGCCACATTATTCTCCGCGCTCAACTCGCTTGGACGGATTACCGAGCTGCCGTTAATCGATGCCGCACTGTTGGAGCCCGATGCCGCTTACGACATCAGAATCAGAGCCGTACTGAGTACGGAGGATATTCCAGGGCCGCTACGACTGCTGGCGTTTTGGCGTCGTGACTGGTCGTTGGAGAGCGAGTGGTACACATGGCAGCTGGACGAATAAGAAGAGCGGCGGTCACGCTTGCCCTGATCGTGGGCGTGCTGGTGTGGTTTTCGGTGGTCATGCTGTTCTCTCCGCTGGCCCAGGATTCAGACGACTTTTCGCGCGCGCTACCGTGGATACTGCTCGTCAACCTGGTGGGCATCGCATTACTGCTGCTCCTGATACTGATAAGCATGCTTCGGCTCATTCGCGACTATCGCAGGCATGTACCAGGATCGCGCCTGAAGGCGCGCATGATGATCATGCTGGTCATGTTGGCCGTGAGCCCACTACTGATTGTCTACGCCTTCGCCGTGCAATTTATAAATCGCGGTATAGACAGTTGGTTTGACGTCGACGTCGAACAGGGACTCGGCAGCGCGCTCGAACTCAGCCAGACGGCTCTTAGTCTACAGACAAGGGAGCACCTGGGCGATGTCCAGAGCATGGCACTGTACCTGGCGACCAGCGCACGGACGGACGTCGTCGGCGAACTCGGCGACTTACGGCGTGACAGCGGGGCGACCGAACTGACCATCTTCGCAGCCAACGATCAGATACTGGTCACGAGTTCGGCGAACCCAGCGCTTACCGTGCCACAACCTCCCACCGATGAAGTGATACTTCAGCTCGGTCAGGGTGACGACTACCTGAGTTTGGCGCCGCAGGCGGATGGGAGCTTCGAGATTCTCGCCGCGGTGAACCTCAATCCTGAAACTCTCGGCGGAGAGTCTCGGATACTGCAAGCGCGCTTCGAGGTCGAGCAGGAACTCAGTGTCCTGGCCAATGTCGTTGGCGCCAGTTATGAGCAGTACGCGGAATTGTCCTATCTACGCGAGGCGCTGAAAACGAACTTTACTGTCATGCTGACCATCGTGTTGCTCATTACGTTGCTCGCCGCCGTCTACGGCGCATTCTTTTCCGCCAGGCGACTCGTCGTACCGATCCAACAGCTGATGGCCGGAACGCGAGCGGTGGCTCGGGGAGACTTCGATACCCGCCTGCCGATACCGGCGCAAGATGAGATCGGCTTCTTGATCAACTCTTTCAACGACATGACCAAGCGCCTGGCGCGAGCAAGCAAAGAGGCGAGCCTCAGCCAGCAGCAGGTCGAGAGTGAACGCCGAAAGGTCGAGGTTATCCTCGCGAGATTGTCGACCGGCGTGGTTTCCTTGGAAACCGATTTGTGTATCCGGACCGCAAATCGTTCGGCGGGGGCGATTCTCGGCTTAGATCTCGATTCCCATCTGGGCGAGTCGCTCGTCACGCTGTCCGACTCTAACCCTCTGCTGTCGCAGTTTCTCGCGGTATCCAGGTCGCATCTGGATCGTGGCGATTACGAATGGCGTGAACAAATTGTTCTGCGCGGCGAGGTTGGAAGGCGGGTTCTGATGTGTGCCTGCACCGCTCTGTCCGGTGAGCAAGAGGATCCCGGAGGCTATATCGTCGTATTCGACGATATCACGGCGTTGTTGCAGGCTCAGCGTGATGCTGCCTGGGGCGAAGTCGCGCGTCGGCTTGCCCATGAAATCAAGAATCCGCTGACGCCCATTCAGCTTTCCGCGGAGCGTCTACGCCGTCGTTACCTTGGGGCTCATTTCGCCGACTCGGAGCTCCTGGACCGCGCCACACACACCATCATTCAGCAGGTCGAGGCGATGAAGGCGATGGTCAACGCCTTCAGTGATTATGCCCGTACGCCGGACATGGATCTGAGCCGCTTCGACTTGAACCAGCTGATTGCCGAGGTTGCTGAGTTGTATCGACATCGCGAGCAGCCGCGGTCATTGACGCTGGATCTCGATTCGGACCTGCCGAATGTAGAAGCCGACGAAGGCCGCATGCGCCAGGTCCTGCATAACTTGATCCGCAACGCTCTGGAAGCGATGGAACATCAGACAGCTGAGGAGATCAGCATCTCGACTCGGCATTTTGATGACGAGGGCATCGAGCTGGCAGAGATCAAAGTGATTGATAATGGCCCTGGATTCATGGATGACATCGTGGACCAGGCGTTTGATCCGTACGTCACAAGCAAGGTCAAGGGCACGGGCTTAGGGCTGGCAATCGTGAAGAAGTTAATCGAAGAACACGGGGGGCAGATCTCCGCCCGTAACAGCAAGCGCGGTGGAGCGGAGATCGTTATACTGCTGCCAGTGACGCGAGAGGCAGGTGATGCGATGCTGTCTGCTACGCATCGTCTCGATAAACGGAGGGAACGCGCGTGAAAACAGCGCGAGTTTTAGTCGTAGACGACGAGTCTAATATCCGGGTGCTCCTCGACGAGATCCTTAGCGAGGAAGGCTATCAGGTCACGACGGCCGCGGACGCGGCCGAGGCCAGAGCGGCGCGCGATAGTAAAGACTTCGATCTCATTCTGCTGGACATCTGGATGCCGGATACAGACGGCATTTCCTTGTTGAAAGAGTGGTCGGATAGCGGAAAACTAGAGCCGGTCGTCATGATGTCCGGCCACGGCACCGTGGATACGGCCGTGGAAGCAACGCGGCTCGGTGCCCTGGATTTCATCGAGAAGCCTGTCTCTCTGGCAAAATTACTACGAACGGTCGACAAGGCGTTGATGCAAAAACGCGCTAAGCGACCACGTCGCAGCCTTGTGCCTCCGATGCTGGCACCGGTCGGCAAGAGCGAGACAATGCGAGCGCTTCGCGATCAGGTTCAGAAAGTTGCTCACCACGATGCGCACACGCTCTTGACCGGCGAACCTGGCAGTGGCCGGGAGGCCTTCGCCAGATATCTGGCGAGTCTAAGTAATCGTGCAACGGAGCCCTTCGTCACTGTGATGGGTGGCGCGCTAAACGATGAAGATGGTCGCCGCCAGATTCTGGGCGAAGTGAATGAGCCGGGCGTTGTCGAGCGCGCAGAAGGTGGCGTGCTTTTTATAAACGAGATCAGCGACATTTCTGCGATGACGCAACAATTGTTGCTCGGAATTCTCGAGCAGCGCTTATATAGGCCGACTGACAGCGACGGTGATCGCTCGCTGGATGCCCGTATCCTCTCAAGCGCGCCCCCAGGATTCGAGCAGAACGTCGACGGTTTTCGTCGTGAGCTTTTATCTCATCTCAGTATCGTCGTGATCCGAATTCCGCCACTCCGGGAATATTCGGAGGACGTTCCGGAACTTCTGCGTTACTACGTCGATATGCTTGTCGATTCGGATCGGCTCCCCTTCAGGCGATTCGGTGTAGCCGCTCAGAACAGACTGCGTAACTACCCATGGCCCGGGAATATTCGCGAGCTGAAGAACATGGTGAGTCGTCTGCTGATTCTAGGGGCAGACGAAGAAATCACTCTCGAGGAAGTCGAGGCGCAACTAGACTCCGATTCGCCATCCGACGAGCCACTCGTGAAGCAGGACCTGCTCTCGATGCCGCTGCGCGAAGCTCGAGAGCATTTCGAGCGAGCCTATCTGCAACAACAACTCATTCTCTGCGGCGGGAAGGTCGGTCAGTTGGCGAAACGAGTCGGCATGGAAAGAACCCATCTGTACCGAAAACTTCGCTCGCTCGGTGTCGACTTCCGGCAGGTTATGGCGGACGATTGAGCCCCGGAGAAAAACTTCCGTCCGCAACAAACGCAAACATATCTCGGCCGAATGACTCTTCGGTCAACGTGCGGATGAGTTCGAAAGCGCGGCTCTGCACGTCCCAGCGCGGGCCGTCCGGTCGTTCCTGTAGCGCCGAGTAAATTCGGCCGCTTAGAAACTCGCCATTAGGGCCGATCTCCGCTGACAGTATGGGCGCCCATCCGGCCATACCGTCCACACTGACGCCGAAATGGGTCGCGAAGTTGCCGAGGCTGTAGGCGATAAGGCGATCGCCGTAGAGTTCCATGGCGCGAGGCACATGAGGCCCATGACCGAGTACCAGGTCCGCGCCCGCATCGATCACACGGTGCGCGAACCTAACGACCTCGCCACGGGTTTCGCCGAGATAGAATTCCTCCTCGAAAGGCAGGCGCGTCGCATCCCGGCCTTCGGCGCCGCCGTGAAAGGACACGATGACGATGTCGTACGTACTCACAAGTTGCGCCACCTGCTCCTCAGCTGCGGGGATATCGTTGAGGAGATACGAAAACCGGGTCGGTGAGAAGGCGATAAATGCTATCTCGAGTTCCCCGTGGCGCCAGGTCGCGATGTCCCCGCGCCGCCCAGAGTGGTGAATTCGGTAAGCGTCAAGGGTGAGCATCGTAGCGCTTCGTCCCGGCTCACCGAAGTCCCGGGCATGGTTATTGGCGAGGCTTAACGCATCGAAACCTGCGTCGCGAAGATAACCGGCGTAGTGGGGTGGCGAGCGAAAGAGAAAGCATGCCTGGGAGCTCGAACAGGTTTTCTGAGGCACGCCACCCGCCATAATCACGCCTTCGAGATTGCCGATCGTCATATCCGCTGCCTGCAGAACCGGACGGACTACCGCGAGGAAGTCGGCGCCGTCCCGCTCGGCCAGCCGATCGTCGGGATAGTCTGTGCCGAGCATGATGTCGCCTACGGCTACGACGTTGATCGTTGCGTCGTCGGCAAATGCCTGTCCAGCAGAGAGGCTCATCAAGGCCAGTACTCTAGGCCAACAGGCGGTCATCGCACTCTCAGTCAGGAACCTTGATGAGCAGGACTTCGATCTCGGCGTCCCAGAGCCGGCGACGGATGCCGTTGAGCTCGTCCAAATCGCTGGTCGGGCCGATCCGCACGCGATGATATACGTCGTCGTCTATCGACACTCGCTGTAGTCGCGACTCGATGCCGAGCAGCGCAAGATTTGCTCGCATGCGCTCAGCGTCCTCCTGCGCCCTGAATGAGCCTGCCTGGAGTACGTAGCTGCCAGGATCAGCGACCGACACCGCCTCACGATCAGGACTCGCCTGAGATTCGACTTCAGGCAGGACGACCTCGAACTTCGGGAGCATGTCGTAGAAATCAAAACGGCTCGCCGGATGAGATTCCGCCGCCGCGGGCGACTCCGGCAGAGGCTCGACGGTAACCGTTCGTGAGGAGGGAACCGAATTGGATGGGGCAGGCGCGTCTGCCGCGGGTTCCCAACGATCTGAGATATAGACGGCTGCGGCGACGACGAGGCCGATACTTAGGCCGAAAGACATCCAGATGAAACCGGACGCTCCGGCGGCGGCTGTCTTCCTGCTTTTTTTCCGTTTCGCCATCGTCTTTACCTACATGCTGTTGGGAGCAGAGACGCCCAGGAGGAGGAGGCCGTTGCGGATGATCTGCTGCGTCGCCAGCGCCAGCGCGACTCTTGCGTCGCGTAACGGTAGATCGTCTACGAGTACTCTGTGTGAGTTGTAACAGGCGTGAAAAGCGGCGGCGGTATCGCGTAAATAATGTACGAGATGCTGAGGTGCCCGGTTAACTGTTGCGAGCTGCACAACCTCCGGGTAACGACTCAGCGCGACCATTAGTGTTCGTTCCGCTGCTTCGACCAGTCTGGCTAGATCTCCCCCTGGATTATTGGCGATCACGTTCTCGTCTTCCATTCGTCGCAACATGCTCGAGACGCGAGCGTGCGCATACTGGATATAGTAGACGGGATTATCGTTAGATCGAGTCTTGGCGAGTTCCAGATCGAAGTCGAGGTGTTGGTCGTTGGAGCGCGACACATAGAAGAATCTAGCAGCGTCGTTACCGACTTCTTCGCGTAGCTCGCGAAGCGTGACGAATTTCCCGGAGCGGGTGGACATCTGCACCTTCTTCTTGCCGCGATACAGCGCGACAAATTGGACCAGTCGTACCTCCAGGCAATCCGCGGGCTCGCCCATGGCTTCGAGGCCGCCGCGGACCCGGGCCACATAGCCGTGATGATCCGCACCGAGCACGTCCAGCAGTACGTCGAAGCCGCGCTCGCGCTTCTCGAGATGATAAGCGATGTCCGAAGCGAAATACGTGGTGGCGCCGTTTTCTCGAACGACGACGCGATCTTTTTCATCGCCGAAGTCACTGGCCTTGAACCACGTTGCGCCGTCCCGGACGTAGAGCATGTTCCGTTCTTCGAGGACGCTGAGCGCGCGCTCGATCGGCCCATCGACGAGGCGGCGTTCCGAATACCAATTCTGCGGCGTTACGCCGAATCCACGAAGATCATCCTTGATGTCTGCCAGGACGCTCTCGAGCGCAGCGCCTAGTACCACGCCGAAACGGTCCGCACCCAGCTGTGTCTTGATCTGCGCGATGAGATCGTCGAGGAGTTCCTCCGGGCTCACGTCCGGTTTCGCCAGACTCGAGGCAATGGTCTCTGTGTCAGCAGCTAGCGAGTCCGCGTGCGACTCGTACAACGCCTGCGCAATCTCCGTTACATACTCACCCTGATAGGCGTTATCTGGAAACGGCAGCTCCGCGCCGAGCAGTACCGCGTATCTGAGCCACACGCTTGCCGCGAGGATGTCCATCTGTCGTCCGGCGTCGTTGACGTAGTATTCCTCATGCACGTCGTGACCTGTTGCTCGCAGCAGATTTGCGAGCGACGCAGCGTAAGCCGCAAGACGTCCGTGGCCGACGTGGAGAGGACCGGTCGGATTTGCGGAGACGGACTCCAACAAGATCCGCTGTCCGTCGCCTAAATTGGAACGTCCGTACTCATCACCCTCGGCGAGAATATCTCGGATTTCTTGTTCGTATGCGCCTGCGGCGAGCGTGAAATTGATAAACCCCGGTCCGGCGACTTCGGCTTTCTGGACGAGGCGCGATTCCGGCAGCGCTGCGACAATCTCTGCCGCGACATCACGTGGCGGTCGGGAGAGTTTTTTCGCGATTCTTAGCGCGACATTACTGGTGAAATCCCCATGCTTCGGATCGCGAGTGCGCTCAAGCTGTGGTTCGAGATCGTCGGGCTGAATAGTGCCGTGCTCGGCAATCAGTCGAGGCAGAGTCTCTCTGAGCAGAAGATCGAGTTGAGCGCGCAACGGAACAGGCCTATCGAGGAAGGCGCGATTCTACCGCCTGAGGTAATACCTCGACCAGTCGAGGCCTTGCAGGAGCGACGGCCTCGGCGCGATTTTTCGCCGCCAGCGACTAAAGTTCCGCCGGATCGACGTCGATACTCCAGCGAATCTTGCGGGCCTCGGGCCAGCCACGCGCGAGCTTTAGCAACTCCCGGGTGAGTTGGTGCAGCGGAGTCCGTTGCGCGCAGTGGAACAGCAGCTGTGCGCGATACATGCCGCCACGGCGCTCCATCGTTGCCGGTGCCGGGCCCAGCGTAGTGACAGACTCGACGTCGCGACGCGCCTGCTCAGCGACGCGCTGCAAGAACTGCGTTGCGGGCAAGCGCGTCTGTGCCTGCGCACGCCAGACGATCAGATGAGAGAATGGCGGCCAGCGTGTCTCGCGGCGTTCCGCGAGTGCAAGTTCAGCGAAAGCCGAATAATCCTGCTCGATCAGGCAGGTCAACAATGGGTGCGTCGGGTAATGCGTCTGAATATAGACTTCACCCGGCTGCTCTCGTCTCCCCGCTCTCCCGGCAACCTGCAACAGCGTTTGGGCGAGTCGCTCGTTGCTCCGAAAATCCGCGCCAAGCAGGCCCTGATCGGCGCTTAGAACGCCCACCAGGGTGACGCGTGGGAAGTCGTGCCCCTTCGTCAACATCTGCGTTCCGACCAGAATCTGAGTTTCGCCTTGTTCCACGTCGGCCAACACATCGGCGAGCACTCCCTTGCGACTTGCGACGTCTCGATCGAGTCGGGCAATTCGGGCCGTCGGGAATAAAGCCGTAAGCTCGTCGGTCACTCGTTGAGTGCCGGTGCCAACCGCAATACGCTCGGTGCCGCAGTGCGCACACAACCACATTAGAGGTTTCTGGGTGCCGCAGTGATGGCAGCGGAGTTCGCCGCGTGCTGCGTGTATGGTCATGCGGGAGTCGCAGCGCGCGCAGTCCTCGGCCGTGCGACACTCAACGCAGAACAGAACCGGCGCGAAACCCCTGCGATTGATAAAAAGTAATATCTGATTGCTCTCGGCGAGGTGGCGCTCTACCGCGGTGATCAATGGTGTCGACAGGCCGTGGCGAACGGCGTGGCGATTCAGATCGACGATGCGAATGGCAGGGGCGCCCGCTGCGCCGATCCGCTTCGGCATCGTCAGAGACTTGTAGCGCCCCTGTTGCGCGTTGTAGAAGCTCTCCAGAGAGGGCGTAGCCGAGGCCAGAAGCACGGGAACGTTCAGCTGCCGTGCCCTGAAAACAGCGAGGTCTCGCGCCGAATATTTAAATCCCTCTTGTTGCTTGAAGGAAGGATCGTGTTCTTCATCGACGATTATTAATCCTGGGCGCGGCAGTGGAGCGAAGATCGCGGAACGTGTGCCAACGATCAATTTAGCTTCCCCCGAGTACGCGTCACGCCACGCGCTGAGACGTTCGCCGTCGCTGAGGCCGGAGTGCATCAGCGCTAACCGGTCACCGAAGCGGCGCTCGAGTCTCGTTACGAGCTGCGGGGTCAGGCCGATCTCGGGAACCAGAAGCAGGCTTTGTCGATCTGCCTCAAGCTGTCCGGCAATCAGGCGTAGATAGATCTCGGTCTTGCCGCTGCCTGTCACCCCTTGCAGCAGGAATGGCTGGTAGCCGGGCTGACTGGCGTCGATCGTAGCGAGGACCGTCCTCTGATCCTCGGTCAGCTCGGGTATGGGCGCCGCATCGGTCGTGCTCGGACTCTGCTTCGAGGAGGTGTCGGCTGCGAGCGCAGCCGTTTGTATCCAACCCTTGTCTGCCAGCCGTGAGAGCACGTCACGGCCGACACCCAGTGCATGCAACGCCTGCGCGGAAACTGCGTTGCCGTCAGCTAGTGCTTCCAGTCCTTGTGCTTGTCGCGGAGCGCGGCGAGCGATGAGGTTGAGATCCTGCGTTCTACCGGCATCGGTCAGCCGCCAACCGAGTACGGGCTCCGCGATAGGACTGCGGCCGCGGCGCAGAAGCGTCGGTAGAGCCTGGCTTACCACTTCGCCGATGGGATGGTGGTAGTAGTCCGCACACCAGCGCAGGGCATCAAGGAGTTCCGGCCCCACAATCGGCGTGGTATCGAGAGCCTCAAGCAGCTCTTTGAGTTTCGCAGAGTCGATGTGGCTGCTCGAGACGTGCTCGAGCACGATGCCGATGCGCTCACTCTTACCCAGGGGCACGCGCACGCGGCAGCCGGGATCGGGCGGCGCGCCCGGGCCTGACCACAGGTAATCGAACCCGCCAGGGATCGGCACCGGGACGGCGACGCGTATCAGCGCTGCTTGGGTCGCCATCAGGGCGTGAATTCAGGCATAAAACTTATAGAAAACAATGAGCTATATTCAACGAGCTGGATCCGGCCTATTCTGCGTGCTGTCGCGCTATTATGTGAATAACATTTCTTTGGCGGTCAAGGGGTTATCTCAGAATCGCTTGTCAACCAGGCGGTTGTTGAGGCGTTGTCTTGAGCAACGAGTATGGAACGCTGTCGAGAAATTATGAACATTTTCCACAAAATCCGTTCAAGATGCTGCAGGGGATGCGACTGATGGCGCTCGTGGCGACACTCCAGGCACCGGCGTGCAGGCAGAGGGAGGACGGAATACTGGAATCGGGGACCAAGATGGAGGCGTTTCTCCGCGAGGTGGAGACCCGAGCCTTCCGGATTGCCGTAATTAGTACGCGTGACCGCGACGAGGCATTGGATATTGTCCAGGATGCGATGATCAGCCTGACCACTCGCTACGCTGACCGAACAGTCGATGAATGGCGCCCGCTTTTCTATCGGATCTTGAAGAACCGTGTACGTGACTGGCAGCGAAGACGAATTGTCAGAGGGCGAGTGATGAGCTTCTTCGGTGGGCAGGAAGGAGAGGAGTACGATCCCGTCGCTCAGGCTCCGGGACCAACTTCCGAGAATCCGACCGAGGCGCTGGCGAGAAGTGACGCGATGGATGCATTGGAGCAGGCGCTCCGGGACCTTCCGCGGCGCCAACGCGAGGCATTCATGCTGCGTAACTTCGAAGGATTGAATGTCGCGGAAACAGCCGCCGCTATGGGTTGTTCCGACGGCAGCGTAAAGACGCACTACTCTCGCGCCGTACATCGGCTGCGGGATATGCTTGGAGAGCATGTCTAATGGACAGTGAGAATGTGAGCAAGGACCGCGACTTCGAGGAGCGAACGAAGCTACTCTTCGAACAGAGTGTCGCGGCGTTGGATGGCCAGACGCGCTCTAAACTAACGCAGGCGCGTTATCGGGCGTTGGAAGAGCTGGCTGGGAAGCCGCAGGCGATCTGGAGCCGATCCTGGTTGCCCGCGGGCGCGGTCGCCGCGGTCGCGTTGATGAGCTTGATGCTCTGGCAGGGACAGATGGCGCTGGTTGCCGATGGTAGTTTCGATGTAGCGGCGGTGACCGATCTGGAGATTCTGCTGGGCGAAGAGGAACTCGATCTGATCGAGGAACTCGAATTCTATGCATGGCTTGAAGAGCAAGCCGAGCTGACGTCTGGTGAGATTGTGGAGGATGGCATTGGTTGATCGGGCTCTGTTGGAGCGACTACTTTTCTCATTTCTTGGGCGTTCGCTACTGGGGCTTGCCGCGATAAGCGTGGTCTTGGCACCGCATGCGAAGGCCGATGAGGATACGCTGGACTTGGATTTTCTGGCATATCTGGGTAGTTGGCAGGGGAGCGACGAGGAATGGTTAACCGTTGCGGAGTGGGAAGGGGAGCAGCAGGTCAAGGATGACGTGCGTGCAGCGGCGCAGAGGAAGGACGATGAGAACGAAACTTAAATTCGTCGTATTGGTAGCAAGTACGCTTGCATTCATTGGGGTTGCCAATGCGGATGGCGTAGCTTGGAATGATTTGACGGACGGGCAGAGAAATCTTCTGGCCGAACACGCTGACCGTTGGGAGCAGATGGACGCCGCGCGGCAGGAGCAAATTGCGACTGGTGCAGCGCGTTGGCTTGAGATGAATCGGCAGCAGCAGGCTCAGGCGCAGGATCGTTTTCGGCAGTGGGAAAATCTCGGTGACGACCAGCGTGGCGCGATACGTGACCGCTATCAGACCTTTCGGAGCCTGACGCCGGATGCGCGCGATCGGCTTCAGGATACCTATCGGCGCTTCCAGCGTCTGCCGCCGGATCGGCGTCAGGAGCTCCAGAGACAGTTTCGTGATCTGACGCCCGATCAACTCCGTCGTCTCCGCGATACGCGTCTCCGACCGACAGACCGCCCAAGTGGCGGTATGGGGATGGGCCGCTAACTACTCACTGGACCGTCATCTGGTAGACCTCTCAATCGCGGAACTGGGCCGAAGCGCCGTGATTTGTTTACAATCCCGCCTGAGTTCATCGAGACACTGACGATGCAGCGAGCCTTGCGGCACGCGCGCGGCTAGCGGAAGTTCGGTGGAAACCCTTCTAAAACAGATAGTTAGCCAGGATATACTGGCCGGAGAATGCTCATGAGA
>Ga0255048_10000434_pt1 | contig 33143 bp, 28 predicted proteins | sample JV7_2_2_MG_FD_183619 | JGI IMG/M metagenome (GOLD analysis project Ga0255048, IMG submission 183619) | Seawater microbial communities from Jervis Inlet, British Columbia, Canada - JV7_2_2 | ecosystem: Environmental > Aquatic > Marine > Inlet | place: Canada: British Columbia | collected 2016-10-06
CAGCTAAGTCGGGCCGTGCGTTTGCTCGAGTCGTTCGTAGATCGGGTATATGTTTCCACACGTGCCGACCAGCGGGACGAGGACGAACGCCGGAAGTATCGCCAGATAATCGATCGCTACGAGGACTTGGGCCCGATTGCCGGGATCCTGTCCGCGTTGCTGGAACATGGCGACGTCGGCTGGCTGGTGCTTGCCTGTGATTTACCGAATATCGACGAGACCACGATCCGTTTTCTTCTCGAGAACAAATCTGCGGATCATCCGTTTAGTGCCTACATGGGCAGTTCTGACGGACTGCCGGAGCCGTTGTGCGCATACTACGCCGTGGGCGCCAGCTCCATTATTAAGGCATTTGTCGACGATGGCGTTATTTGCCCCAGGAAAGTGCTGATACGTTCCGATACGCACCTGCTCCATCAACCAAATCCCGCCGCACTGGACAATATCAATACGCCGGAAGATCTGGCCAGGACCGGGCTGAAGGCGGCCTCATGAGCAAGTCCATCACGGTGCGTTACTTCGCGATCTTCCGTGAGCACGCAGGAAGAGATGAAGAGACCGTTACTCTCGAGGCAGAGACAGCCGGCGACGTGTTCGAGCAATTGAAAGATCGCCATGGCTCGTCGGAGCCACTGGGGCATTGCAAAGTGGCGATAAATGACGAGATGGCAGACTGGAGCACGGCCGTCAACGATGGAGATACCGTTCTCCTGTTTCCGCCCGTGGCCGGTGGCTGATGTGTTCAGAATGACCGACAAGCCCATCGAACCGGAGGCGCTTCGTCGCGAACTGTTCGACCCGGCGGCTGGCGCTTACGCCGGATTCGAGGGCTGGATCAGAAACGAAAATGACGGCCGTGTCGTCAATAAACTCGAATACGAATCGTACCCGCCCCTGGCCGTCAGCGAGGGCGAAAAAGTCATTGCTGAAGCCCACGCAAAATTCCCGATACTGCATGCCCACTGCGTACACCGGACCGGCCTGCTCGAAATTGCCGAATGTGCCGTCTGGGTCGGCGTATCTTCCGCGCACAGGGATGAGGCGTTCAATGCCTGCCGATACATCATCGACCAGGTGAAAGTGCGGCTGCCTATCTGGAAAAAGGAACACTACGCCGACGGCAATTCAGGCTGGGTCAACTGCGAACGATGCGCTGAGCATGCGCGACCGTCCGTCGTCTCGCTCTAGCGCGCCTGCAGATTCTCCAGATCTTCGGCCAAATCAATGTCTACAGCAGCCGCGTCGAATTTAAGACCTTTTACTAGATATCCGGAATCCTTCAGTAACGCGCGAGCTCCCTGATCGCCCTCGAGTTTCATCAGGCGGTCGAAACAATGTGCCGGGAATATAACTGGCGGGCCTTGTACTCCCAGGTATTCGCTGATGATGATGTCATCCGTAGCTTCTTTCCATTCTTCAAGCAACGAATTCAAATGCTCTGGCGTTATCAACGGCTGATCTGCCAACACTATCAACACGGCATCCGCCATGTGAGCGACTGATCTGACGCCGCAGGCAATCGAACCCGCCATGCCCGACGCATAGTGTTCGTTGCGCACCAGGAATCCACGCTGAGATCCGCAAGCTGCCAACACTCTTTTCCAGTCGCTGCCGACCACGAGGATCGAGCGATCGCCGCAGACCCGCTCCGCGAGACGAACGGCACGAGCAACGAGCGATGTGCCGTCGTATTTGCTCAGTTGCTTGGTGGAGCCGAACCGGCTGCTCTCACCGGCTGCGAGGATGATCGCAAAAACAGAGTACTCAGGCATCGACAGGAGTATAAATGTGCAGCATTTTTATTTCTGTCCGGACTGCAGAAATAAAGGCTTTTACGCGTCTGCAGACTCTATCCTGCAATATATCGGGAACGATTGACTTGCTCTGGTCCCGTCATCTGTGTATCTCTTGTCCTGCAAAGGATGTGCATCGCCGGGGCGGCAAGGCAACAATTCAAGCGAATATTCATTTAGGGATTTCATATTGCACCTGATCAAGTCAATCGAAGACGCGAAAGCGCTGGAAGGGAAGGAAGTCGGCCTGTCCGACTGGGTAGAAATCGACCAGCAGAAGATCGACCGCTTCGCCAAGGCAACCGGCGACTTTCAATGGATTCATGTCGATCCCGAGCGGGCCAGGGAGGAGTTGCCCGATGGCAAGACCATAGCTCACGGCTATTTCACGCTTGCCCTGATTCCGGCTTTGAGCGGCGACTTCATCCAGGTCGAGAACCTCGCGCGGGCCATCAATTTCGGCTGTAACAAGATACGTTTTTATACGCCGGTGCCCGTCGGCAGCCGGGTTCGCTGCCGCGCCACTGTCATACAGGCCAGAAAAATGTCCGGCGCGTTGCATCTGCTGAGTGAGATCAAGATCGAAGTGAAAGGCGAGCGCAAACCAGCCTGCGTTGCCGAGACAATCGGCATGTATTTCCTGAACGGCGCGTAGGTGCCATCCTCCGACTATTACCGCTGTTGCAGCCAGGCGGGCAAAAAGCTGTAGGGATCAACGTCGACCTTCTTGTTGTACACGACCGAACTCTTTTCCAGCAGCCCGGCAAGGTCACCGTCTTTCTGTGAGTCGAAGAGTTCGGTAGCGCCGCCAATGAACTGTCCGCCTACAAAAATCTGCGGAATCGTCTTCGATCCGGTTTTTTCTCTAAGCGCCGCCCGGATTTTGCCGCCTTTGTTGTCTTCCTGATACGCGACCGAATCGAGGTCAACCGAACGATACGGAATTTCATACATCGCAAACATCTTGCGCACAGACCAGCAGAATTCGCACCATTCGTGTGAAAATAATATGACCGGTTGATCGTTGTCGCTGATCGTCTCATCCAGAAACGCAATCGCGTCGGCCGGCGCTTCGATTTCGGGTTCCTCTTCCTCAGGTTCTGCCGCCGGGGCCGGCGGCGGCGCATCGAATCTCGCGCCCGGCGTGGACTTGGCTATCTCAATTTCCGCTTCAGTCATATCGGCCGGAATGTCGTCAAACAGTGGTGTGGAGAGGTATCGCTCACCTGTATCGGGCAACATGCAGAGTACGGTCGTGCCTTCCTCGGCGCCTTCGCAGACTTGTATAGCTCCCGCGAGCGTCGCACCGGCAGATATACCGACGAATATGCCTTCCTCCTGAGCAAGTGCTTTCGACAATCGGAGCGCATCGTCGCCATTGATCGGAATGATGTCGTCGATGGTCTTCATCGTGACGGCATCTTCGGTGAGCTTCGGAATAAAGTCCGGGCCCCATCCCTGCATCAGGTGGGGACGGAACAGAGGATGACTCTCTGCCGGTGTGCCATCGGCCGTTCGTTCCTGAGGAATACCGCTGCCCAGAATCTGTGAGTTGTCGGGCTCGCAGACAATGATTTTCGTGTCCGGCCGCTCCTTCTTGAGTACTCGAGATACGCCTTTCAGGGTGCCGCCGGTGCCGAAACCGGTCACCCAGTAGTCCAGCCGTTCGCCCTCGAAGGCCTCGAGTATCTCGGGCGCCGTGGTATTGGAGTGGGCATCCGCATTGGCCTCGTTCTCGAACTGGCGGCACAGGAACCAGCCGTGTTTCTCGGCAAGCTCTACTGCCTTGGCAAGCATGCCGCTGCCTTTGAGCTCCGCCGGTGTCAATACGACCCTGGCGCCCAGGAATCGCATCATCTTGCGACGCTCGACGCTGAAGCTCTCGGCCATCGTCACGACCAATGGATAGCCTTTCTGCGCACACACCATGGCGAGGCCGATGCCGGTATTGCCGCTGGTTGCCTCGATGACAGTCTGGCCCGGCTTCAAGGTCCCGTCCCGCTCCGCCTGCGCGATGACATTGAGCGCCAGTCGGTCCTTGACCGACCCCATCGGATTGAAAGACTCGATCTTGACGAAGAGGTTGATGCCCTTGGGGGCGAGCTTGTTCAGTCGGACAACCGGTGTCCTGCCTATGGTTTCGAGAATGTTTTCGTATCTGGCCGACATGTCAATGAGCCTTTTTTTATTCTGCTATTGTGTGGGAAGTATAGCCGCGTGCATGCAACAGACAAGCGTTGCAAGGTAATCGACGCAATGAAAATAATAATCGCCCTGTTCGGTGCGCTGATCTGTCTCGCAGGTCTGGTGATTCTGATCGCCCCGCAAAAATTGAAGACCGTGATGAACAATTGGACCGGTCAGCCGAGATTCCTGTTCGCCGTGATCGTGCGCATCGTCTTTGGATCAATATTGCTTGCCGAGGCAGCCGATCTGAAATTCCCGTTAGCGATGAAGATCATCGGCGGAATCAGCATCGTCGCAGCAGTTGTCCTGCTGCTTATTGGCCAGAACCGCATGGACCGCATGATCGATTGGTTCATGAAGATGTCCGACGATGTATTTCGCGCCTGGTCGGTCCTGGCGCTTGTGTTCGGTGTTCTTCTCATTTACGTGACGTTTTGAATAAAAAAAAGGGGTCCGTGATGCGTTAACGGACCCCGTTACTTTCTCATTGGCCTAGAAATTCTTACGGAATGTCACGCCCCAGGTTGCCGGCTCTTGCGCATAGTAATTAAGTTTGCCGTCCTGTAACGGCGCGTCAAACGTGCTGGCGAAAAAGGCCTCGTCCGTGACATTGCGTCCCCACAACGTCAGTTCCGCATCCATATTCTCGAAAATCAGACCCAGGCGCAGATTCAAAATTTCCAGACTGTCGGATAATCCAAGGGGATCCGCATCGCCGTCGGTCAGGAGGTCCGATGTGTAGGTATATTCGCCGCGGATGAAGAGAGTTGTCGAGCTGCCCACCCTGAAGTCCTTCGTTGCCGCAACGAAGTACTGGTTCTCCGGGTTGTAAGCGGCCCGGTCGCCGGAACGATCACACGTACCGAGCGGGCCGGCGGGGCCGGGATCGGGCATTCCCGGATGGAACGGGAACGCGTCCCAGCAGGTGCCTAAAACAAACACTTCGTAATCGGCGATGCTGCGAACATAGTTGAACTGCATCGCGAAGCTGTCCACCGGTACCCACCACAACTCGAGTTCCACACCGTTGGTATCTTCGGAGCCGGCATTTTGTACGTTGAAACCGGTGCCCGTAAACGACAGGGCCTGCACATCTTCGATCTGATTATCGTATATGGCGAGGTTCACGCGCAGGTGATCTGTCAAGTCGGCCTTGATTCCGACTTCGATCGACTCTGAGGTCTCCGGACCAAAAATGGTACTTTGATTCACATTGATGCGGTCGGTATTGGTGCCGCCGGACTTGTAGCCGGTACCGTAGGACGCATAAACCATCGTCGAGTCATTGGGGAACCAGGACAATTTGACGGTATAGGTTACCTGATCGTCTTCCAGCTTGGTGTTGATATCCGGGCGAGGTGCGAACGCATCAGATAATGCATAAGTGCCCCAGCCGTCAAACGAGAACGCGTCGAAGGTTGCCTGAGTTGCCGGGTCGAACGGGTTAAACGGTGGAAGAACCGGATTGAGCGGGCAGGTCGGGTCGGCCTGACAGAGGATGATTTGCATAGCCTGGACATCGGCAAATGGCCCCTGGGCACTCTGCACATGGGTGCCGATCATCGTTTTTTCTTCGTCGGTGTATCGAATGCCTGCCGTCAACAGCAATTGATCGCCAAGCTCGAATTCCGCCTGGCTGAATATTGCCCAGCTCTCGTGTTCCTGCATCATGACTTCGTCCGCAAAAGTGAAGGGCGGGGCGGCGATGCCACTCGCCGGCAACAGACCCCCAGTCAGTGCGGCGACCTGATCGATACCGGCCTTCAGGAGGTCGAGGTCGGTCACGAGGTCGGCATAGACGCCTATCAATGGACCCGACGTCAGGCTGCTGCTGTTGTCCAGGTCCTGGCTGAAAAAGTAGCCACCGACCACGTAGCTGCCGGCATCGCCGATTTGGCCGGCCAAGCGCAGCTCCTGCGAGAATGAACTTTGCTCCGCAGCATTTTCTTTGGTTATCATATCGAAGTCGCTGAAATCAGCGTCGATTATGTCCAGACTGTCGAACGAGCGGAATGCCGAGATCGAGGTCAATGTTGTGTTCTCGAAGTCGTAATGAAACTCGACAGAGAGCCCCAGATCCTCGTTCGACGAGTGCGGCAGCCTGTTTAGTGCAACCATGTAATCGTCAGGTCTGGCGTCGATCACCGTACCCGGTAACCCACCAATAACAGCCGCGCGAAACGGATCGGTTATCGGGCTATCCGCAAATATGGTGGCACCGAGATTCAGCAGAACGAAATCACTGCCTGCGTCTTCCATCAGGGCCGCAAGCGGATCCGGGTTTGCGCTCATGCGATCATTGGCGACAATGCTGTCGAAGCGGGTCAGTGCCGCACAGCAAACTTCATTGATCTCGGCGTAGTCGGCGATGATACGCATATTGAACCTGTCATTCGGGGTGTAATAGAGTTGCAGACGGCCGCCAATGCGGTCGCGATCATTTATTACGTCGTTGCCGAGCGTAATATCGCTCACGTAGCCGTCGCGTTGACCGGAGAACAGGGTTGCGCGCATCGCAACGGTCTCACTGAGGGAAAAATTGGTTGCTGCACTCAGGTTCACCAGCCCGTAGTCCCCCGCCGTCAAATCTACAAATGCGTTGGGGTCATGATCGGGTTTGACGGTGCGCATACTGATCGCACCCTGGGGAGTATTCTTGCCGAACAAGGTGCCTTGCGGGCCCCGTAGTACCTGAACCATCTCTATGTCAACGAGATTATTGATCATGGAACTCTGCCGTGCGCGATACACGCCGTCGACATAAAGGCCGACCGACGACTCGAGGCCGAAGTTGTTGGAACTGGTTCCGACACCGCGGATCAGGAAGTTTGACGTGGTGGAATTCTGAGAATGACCGACGAGCAGGCCAGGCGCGTTCTGCTGCAGGTCGAACATGTCCTTGATGCCGCTTTCATTCAGGTAGTCACCGGTAAGAACACTGACAGCGACTGCATGGTCCTGCACGTTGATGCCGTCGGGATGCGCTTTGGACGTGACAATAATTTCCTCAATGTATCCCTGCGAAGCGTCTTCCTGTGCAATTACAGTTGTTGCGGTGAAAGCGCATACCGAGCAGGTAATAAGGCGTATGAAGTGTTTCATGACTCCCCCTTTCCAGAATCGAAAGACCAGGCTCTGGTATCCGGGCTTTCGTGTTTCCGTCCGGTAAATCAGAGGCTGTGTCGAATTTTCGGAAGGATAACACGGAAAATCAGGCCAGGCCGAGGCTTTGAATGAGTATAAACACCTATGAAAAGGGCATTCTGTAGCGATTCCTGGCGCTGTTCTGGTAAATTGCGTGTCACGCTCACGCCGAAGAAAAAGAGGACCGAAATATGAATGGTCTGATGATGGATACCCAGCTTCTGATATCGATGATTCTGCGACACGCGGAGTTGCACCACCCGAGTCGCGAAATCGTTTCGGTGACTGCGGACGACCCGCTGCATCGTTATACCTATGCTGACTTGGCTGTGCGCACGAGGAAACTCGCGAACGCACTCGACAATATGGGTCTTCAGCAAGGCGATCGGATCGCGACCCTTGCCTGGAATGACTACCGGCATCTCGAGATTTACTATGGCGTCGGCGGGGCGGGGTATGTCTGTCACACGATAAATCCCAGATTATTCCCCGAGCAAGTCGTATTCATTATCAACCACGCCGAGGACAAGTGGATCTTTACGGATCCCATGTTCGTGCCGCTGCTGGAGAAAACAGCCGACCAAACACCCGGGATTGAAGGCTACGTCATTTTGACGAATGACGAGAACATGCCCGAAACAACGTTAAAGAATGCCATCTCGTATGAATCTCTGATCGCAGAGAAAAGCGACAATTACGAATGGCCCGAGCTGGATGAGCGTGCAGCTGTCGCGCTCTGTTATACCTCGGGCACGACGGGTGACCCGAAGGGCGTTCTATACAGTCATCGCTCCACCGTCATTCACGCTTACGCGGCGATTGCCCCGGACGTCGTAAATCTCTCGAACCGTGATTGCGTGTTACCGGTGGTGCCGCTTTTCCATGTCAATGCCTGGGGAATTCCTTACTCTGCGCTGATGGCGGGTGCCAAGCTCGTCTTCCCGGGACCGAAGATGGGTGATGGAGAGGCGCTCTACGAGCTTCTCGAATCGGAGGACGTCACATTGGCCTGTGGTGTGCCAACGGTGTGGCTGGCGCTGTTGCAATATGCCAAGAGCGCCGGTAAGCGCCTGAACAAACTGCAACGAACCATCATCGGTGGGGCTGCGGTGCCGGAATCGATGATCCAGGAGTTTCACGTTGAGCATGATGTTGCCGTGCACCAGGGCTGGGGTATGACTGAAATGAGCCCGCTGGGCACATTAAACTCGCCGAAGGCCGGGATGGGGTCACTGTCCGATGACGAACGCTTTGCGCACGGTACCAAAGCCGGTCGTGGCATCTTCGGCTGCGAAATAAAGATCGTCGATGACGATAACAACGAGCTTCCATGGGATGGCGTAGCATATGGCGCTTTACGCGTCCGGGGCCCATGGATTTGCAGCGATTACTTCAAACTGGAAGGCAAGGGCGGCTCGCACATGGAAGATGGCTGGTTCGATACGGGTGACGTTGCGACCATCGATCCCGACGGGTACCTGGCGATTACCGATCGTACCAAGGACGTGATCAAGTCTGGTGGCGAATGGATCAGCTCGATCGAGATCGAGAATACGGCTATTGGCCACCCGTCGGTTGCCGAGGCGGCTGTGATTGGTGTCGCCCATCCGAAATGGACGGAACGGCCGCTGTTGATCGTCATCAAGGCCGAAGGTGAGGATGTCAGCAAAGAGGAAATGCTGGCCTACTTCGATGGAAAAATTGCGAAGTGGTGGCTACCCGACGATGTCGTTTTCGTCGATGATATTCCGCATACTGCGACCGGCAAGATCAAGAAGGTGGAGCTTCGCAAGCAGTTCGCCGATTATCAGCTGCCTGAACGGGCTTAGACAAAGGAATTACGATGGATGACGCCATGCGTCTATTTGGAATGAAAGCAATCGTCACGGGTGCGGCCAACGGCATTGGTGAGGCGATTGCCAGGACCTTTGTGAAGCATGGAGCGGATGTGCTTTCGGTCGATGCGCCGGACTCCGGCATAGAGACCCTGTTTTCGTCCGTTCGAGGAATATCCGGTTTTGCCGTGGACCTGACGGACCCGGAATCGAGCAAGCAGATCCTGGAGGCCGCAGAGTCATCTCTTGGGGCGCTCGATATTGTCGTCAATAACTTTGTCATACAGTCGGAAACCCCTATAGGTGACGCTGACGACGACGCTCTGAAAGGCCTGCTGGAGAGAAAGATTACTGTCATGTCCGGAATTTATGACTCGGCTTTGCCGCTACTGAAAAAAAGCCCTGCCGGCAGAATCATTAACATTGGATTCATCCGCAGCTCGTTTACAAAAGACGGAGACGAGGCATATGTGTCGGCCGAGCGCTCGCTCGCGGCTTACACTGCAAATCTTGCGGCGGCCTGCGGCGAACACGGCATCACGGCCAATTACATTCAGCCGGGTGCAATTATGACGCCGGACAGTCGTGATGTTTTCAACAAGGATATGGATCTGCGTGATTACTGCATCAATCGATCCGCAGCGAGACGCCTCGGTGATCCGGTCGACGTAGCCAAGGTCGCATTGTTTCTCGCCACCGATGACGCTGTTTTCGTCAGCGGTACGGGTGTGAGAGTAGACGGCGGCGAGGCAAATGCATCCCGTACTTGAAGATCTGATAAATCTTCTGAAGCTCGATCGTATCGAGGACAACATATTCCGCGGAGAGAGCCGTGACATAGGCAGCGCGCAAGTTTTTGGCGGGCAAGTCCTGGGCCAGGCGCTTTCAGCAGCACATCACACGGTTGAAGATCGGGTAGCACACTCGCTGCACGCCTATTTCCTGAGACGCGGCGACATGAGCGCTCCGATAGTCTACGAAGTGGACCGGGCGCGCGACGGCGGAAGTTTTTCGGTTCGACGCGTCGTAGCGATTCAGCATGGCCGGCCGATTTTTAATCTGGCTGCGTCTTTCCATGATCCGGAAAAAGGATTGGAACATCAAGCAGATATGCCCGATGTGCCGGGCCCGGATGGTCTTCAGGACGTGACGCAGTTTGCCTCAGAGACACTGGCCAAAGTACCCGAGAAGATGCGGCGCTATCTAACAGAAGAACGGCCGTTCGAGTTCCGACCCGTCAGGCCGATCAATTTCGAAAGCCGGGAACGCCTGCCGCCCGAGAAACAGGTCTGGATCAAAGCCGTCGACAACTTGCCAGACGAATATAGCCTGCATCAGAACCTGCTCGCTTATGTGTCAGACTACGAATTACTCGGGACCAGTACACTGCCACACGGTCTGCTTTTCGGTCGCGGCATGGTGCAGATGGCAAGCCTCGATCACGCGTTATGGTTTCATCGAGACGTCAGAGTCGACCAATGGCTGCTGTACGCTTTCGACAGCCCGAACGCGTCCGGTGCACGAGGTTTCGCAAGGGGTCAGTTCTTTACTCAGGACGGAGTTCTTGTTGCCTCTGCGGCGCAGGAAGGTCTTGTACGCGTCCTCGACGAACCTCGTACGTCGAAACCGCGCGATCCGAAATTGCAGTGTTAATGAATTTGATAAAGGGGTGCGTCCCCTTTATTCAATCATCCGGCTTTGGCCTGATTGGCGACTGCGGCGGCCGCCGCGGCGACCACATCAGGGTCACCGACAAACTCACGCGATTCCGGATTCAGATCAGAGTCGAGGCTGTAAACGAGTGGGATGCCGGTCGGGATATTGAATTGTGTAATTTCGTCTTCGGAGACTCCGTCGAGCATCTTTACCAGCGCGCGAAGGCTGTTGCCGTGTGCCGCAATAAGTACATTTTTGCCAGACTTTAGCTCGGGCGCGATGACTTCGTTCCAGCAGGGCAGGACTCGATCCAGGGTGGTGGCGAGCGATTCAGTCCCCGGCAGGTCGGTAATGCCGGCGTAACGATCGTCGTGTGAAGGGTGGCGTTCATCGTCGGCTTCGATTGGCGGTGGTGGTTCCGCATAACTCCGGCGCCAGATGTGAACCTGCTCGTCACCATACCTGGCGGCCGTTTCAGATTTATTGAGACCCTGTAGTGCGCCGTAATGCCGCTCATTGAGACGCCAGTCGCGAATGACCGGAATCCACATTCGATCCAGCTCATCGAGCATGATCCACAACGTCCGAATTGCACGTTTCAATACCGATGTGAACGCGATATCAAATTGGTAGTCGAGCTCGGCCAGGCTGCGGCCGGCGTCGATTGCCTCCTGCACGCCCTTCTCGGTCAGGTCGACATCGGTCCAGCCGGTGAAAAGATTCTTCAGATTCCATTCACTCTGTCCGTGCCGGCAAAGTACAAGCTTGCCCGTCATTCATTCACCGCTTTGTTATTCCGAGCTGAGTCTGCGAAGTTCCTGCTGGGCGACCGACAGTACCGCGAAATCGACCTCCTCATGCCGCTGTTTCATTTCTTCCAGTGTGGCCTTGAAGTGTTGAACAGCAGCAGCATTTTTCTCAAGCCATTGGTCGGCCGCATCTTTCGGAATCGTCGCACCGCGTCGCTGCAGGAGAATCGCCGTAAGTTCACGTCGCTCGCGATATATTTCCTCGCGCAGATTGCTCCTGGCCATTGCCTGCCAGCGACCGTCAACTTTGAGTGCCTCGATGTTCCTGTAAATCCACGGGATGTCGAGCTTCTCACTCAATTCCGCATATAGTTTTGCGGTTTCCACGACATCCTTTTTGCAGGTGTTCGCCAGATCCGTGATATCCAGCAATGAAAGTGTCAGGTAGATTGCAGCCATTTGGTTCGCGAGCTTTTTCGGTACGCCGAGCTGAACATATTCGTCCGCGGCTTTCTTGCGCGCCTCACTGGTCGACCCTGCAAAAATTGTCAGGGCACGAGCGAAAATTGCACTCATGCCGGGCTTGTACAATTCAACAGTGGATTCGATCTCCAGTTTGTCACCATATTTATCGATCAACCAGTAGCACGCATGTCTGAGAATCCGGCTTACCTCGAACATCATCGTCTGCTGCACGGTTGCCGGGACCTCATTGTCCAGTGACTCGATGCTGTGCAAAAGCTCTCCCGCCTGACAGATTTCCCGTGCGACAACATATGCGCGCGCGATGGTTACGCAATTGGCACTGGTGTCTTGTTGTACGCGCTTGACGAATGCCGGGCCCATGCGGTTGACTATGTTGTTGGCAATCAACGTCGCGAGAATTTGCCGGCTGAGCCGGTGGCCCGGGATAAGGTCAACATAGCGGCGTCGCAATACGGGCGGGAAATATCGTTGTGGGTCTGTGGTCAAGAAGTCCTCGAGTCCCTGGTTGGAATCGATAAGGCCGTTATATAGATCAATCTTGGCGTAACTCAGGACAACGGCGAATTCCGGACGCGTGAATCCCAGATTGTTCTGGCGGCGTTCGTCTATCTCGACATCGTCGGGTAGAAACTCGAGGTCCCGGTCGAGCAAACCGGTTCTCTCGAGATTGGTGATTAGCCGTGCCGTTTCATCGAAACGCTCGACCGCTTTGGCCGCCATCATGCTGATCGCCTGGGTCTGTAAATAGTTGCTTCGCAAAACGAGTCTGCCGACCTCTTCAGTCATCTCGGCAAGCAAGACATTACGCTTTTTTCTTGTCAGCTTGTTGTTCTGTTCGGCGGCGCCAAGCAAGATCTTGATGTTGACCTCACGGTCGGAGCTGTCAACGCCTGCCGAATTATCGATGAAATCCGTGTTGACGAGTCCACCGTGCAGGCTGAACTCGATTCGTGCCAGCTGCGTCAGGCCGAGGTTGCCACCCTCACCAATTACTTTGCAACGCAATTCGTCGCCATTGACCCGGACAGAATCGTTGTTTTTGTCACCGACGTCGGCATGACTTTCCATGCTGGCCTTCACATAGGTTCCGATGCCGCCATTCCACAAAAGGTCGAACTCCGATTTGAGAATCAGCTGGATCAGCTTGAGCGGTCGCACGGACGTTTCCTCCGTATCGAACAGCTTGCGAACCTCCTTACCGAGCTTGATATTCTTCGCTTGTCTCGAAAATATGCCGCCGCCTTTCGAAATCAATGTCTCATCGTAGTCCGACCATCTCGATCCCGGCATTTTGAATAGCCGTTTGCGTTCTCGATAACTGCCCGCCGTGTCCGGATTCGGGTCGATAAATATGAACTCATGGTTGAAGGCAGCCACCAGCTTGATTTTTTTCGATAACAGCATGCCGTTTCCGAATACGTCGCCACTCATGTCGCCGATGCCGACAACCGTGAACGGATCAGTCTGGACGTTGACACCTTGCTCCCTGAAGTGCCGCCGGACTGCCTCCCATGCGCCCCGGGCGGTTATGCCCATTTTCTTGTGGTCGTATCCCGCCGAACCACCGGATGCGAAAGCGTCGTCCAGCCAGAAACCGTAATCCGCGGACAGGCCGTTCGCAATGTCAGAGAATGTTGCCGTGCCTTTGTCGGCTGCCACGACAAGGTAGGGATCATCGCCATCACGGCGTACTACTCGGTCGGGTGGGATAATTTTTCCGTCAATGACATTGTCGGTCAGATCCAGCAGACCGCGGATGAAGGTCTTATAACATCGGATGCCCTCGTCCATGATGGCCTCCCGATCACCGTCCGGCAGATGCTTCGGCACGAAGCCGCCTTTTGCACCAGTGGGCACGATTACCGTGTTTTTCACGACCTGCGCCTTCATCAGGCCGAGCACTTCGGTACGAAAATCCGCCCGGCGGTCAGACCACCGAATTCCGCCCCGGGCAATGTCGCCGCCGCGCAGATGCACACCCTCGACGCTTGGCGAATAAACGAATACCTCGAACTTGGGTTTCGGCAGTGGAACTTCGGGCAGCTGCTCGGGGTCGAGCTTGATCGAGATGTAAGGTTTGACCGCGCCGGCTTCGTCGCGCTGATAATAATTCGTCCGTAGCGTGGCACTCAGCGCACCGGAAAATGCCGACAGAATCCTGTCCTCGTCCAGGTTCTTGGCGCCGGCTACGCCCCGCGATATGGATTTTCTGAGCAAACGCAACTCGTCTTCTCGCTTCTGCTTGCCTTTAGAAGGATCAAATTGAATTTCAAATTGTGAAACAAGGTCTCTTGCCAGATCTGCATATGCTGCCAACACATTTTCCATGTAGTCCTGGCCGAAAGGTATGCCGAGCTGCGCCAGGTACTTGGCGTAACAACGCATAAGCGCGGTCTGTCGCCAATCGAGGCCGGCAGCAAGTACGAGCCGGTTGAATCCGTCATTTTCCGCCTCACCGGCATGGACGTGGCGGAAGCATTCCTGAAACCTGGCGGCAACCGATGCGATATCCAGGCTGGCGGCATCTGAATAGTGCAGAACAAATTCCTGAATCCAAAAATCGCCGACACCCTTGATTTTCAGGCGATACGGCCGCTCGCTATGAACGTCCGTACCCATGTCCTCGAGAATCGGTAGTGCGGTTGACAGGTAGAAGGGGCGATCACGCTGAAAAGCTTTGAAATGCATGTGAGTTTCAGCGCTGCCGGCAGGATTATAGAGAAGGAATGACTTCGACTGGTCCTGTTCGATCATGCGGTCGATACGCTTTACATCAAGGCAGGCAATTTCCGGTACGATTTCCTCCTCGTAACCGGCCGGAAAAATCTCGCCGTATTTGCGGAACAACGAAAGCCCTACATCATGCTCATACTTGTCGGTCAACTCGGCCCGCAACTTGTCCTTCCAGCTCACAACAGAATCCGCAATTTCCTGTTCAATCTCCCGGATACTGATTCTTGGGCGATCCCCCGGCGCCGTGCGGACGATCAGGTGGACACGCGCGAGCGGCGCATCGGTTATCTGCACGCTCGAATCGACGGAATTGCCGCCGAATGCATCCATCAGAATCTGTTCGACACGACGTCGAATCGCGGTTGAGTATTTTTCTCTCGGGATATAAACGATGCAGGAATAAAATCGCCTGAATTTATCGCGTCGAAGGAAGAATCGGACTCGTTGCCTGTCTTGCAGATTGAGGATTCCACTGGTGGTTCTAACAAGATCCTGAATTGAACTCTGAAAGAGTTCGTCGCGTGGGAACGAGTCGAGAATATGCAGCAATGCTTTTCCACGATGCCCCGATGGCTCCAGGTGTGATCGTTCGAGGACGCGCTGGATCTTGAGCCGCAGGAACGGAATGTTTTTCGGGCTCTCGCTGTATGCCGCTGAAGTAAATAGACCAAGGAACCGTTGCTCACCGATCGCGTTGCCGCTGTCGTCGTAAGTTTTGATGCCGACGTAGTCGAGATAGCTTTGTCGGTGTACGGTCGCTCGGGAATTGGCCTTTGTAATAATCAGCCGATCTTTTGAGTGTGTGAAGCGACGCAACTCCTTGCTGAGTTCAACGGTGCGCCCGCCGCGATCGTCAGACTTCAGGATGCCGAGCCCCGTTCCTTCTACGGGTCGGAGATAAATTTTGTCCTTGCGACTGTGTAGCTTGTACTCGCGGTAACCCAGGAAAGTGAAATGCTCATCTGCCATCCATTTCAGCAGCTCCTCGGTTTCTTTGGTCAATGCGGCATCATTACTTGTCGGGCCACTGCCAAGCGACGTAATAGCTTCGGCCATCTTGCCTTGCATTTTGGGCCAATCGGCGACTGATGACCGTACGTCGCCCAAGACTCTGTAGATTTCGTGTTCAAGAACCTTCAGGACTTGCTCATCAGTTTCCTTGTCGATATTAAAACGAATATATGACTCTGTCAGACCCCCGTTCGCCTCATCCAATACCTCCTGAGTCCGGCCTCGCGCGTCACGTTTCACTATCAATACGGGGTGCACCGTAATGTGGATTGCCAGACCCTGGCGGGCGATGGCTGCCGAGACCGAATCGACCAGGAATGGCATGTCGTCGTTCACCATCTCGACAATCGTGTATATCGATTCGTAGCCTTGTTTTTTGACGGTCGGATTGAAGATTCTTACCAGGGCCTGGCCTTTTTTCCGTACGGCGCCGAATTCCAAATGTGCGATTGCCGCTCTGGCCATGATTTCGGTAGGCCTTCCTACCATGTCTTCGACGGGAACGTCGACGACGTAATGACGCAGAAAGCTGTCTATCTGCTTCCTGGTCTTGAGTATTTTTGACCTGGGCCTGGACGCGACGATTTCACCGACCAGGAGATTCTTGATGTCACTTGTGCGACGGAGTTTATTTTTAGTCACTGCAGGCACTCCGATCGGGCTGGCTACCGATCCGGCATGTGAGAATATCTCGTTTCACTTGACCGTGTTACTGCGGTTCTTCCAAATCCTGAATCATTGCGGCGAGGAATCGAGCTGCCTCGCCACCCGTCACACAGCGATGATCGAAGCTGAGGGACAGCGGTATCCGCCTATGTACCTCGACTCCACCCATTACTGCAACGACATCGTGTTGCAGCTTGCCGGATCCTACTATCGCGACCGTCGGCGGTACCATGATCGGTGTCGCATAACGGCCCGCCAAAGTACCAAAATTTGACAGCGTAATCGTGTAGTTCACCATGTCGGCAGGCTGCACGGACCTGTCCCTCGTGGCTTGTTTTATTGCGCTAACGGCGGACCTGATCTCGTCGAGCCCTTTTCCTTCCACGTTCCGCACGACCGGCACGATCAGGCCATCGTCGGTATCGACAGCCATGCCGACGTCCACTCGCGACTCGATCTGGTGACTCATGGCCTCCGGGTCGTAAAGACCGTTCAGACCAGGCTCTGCGACACAACCCGCGACGATTGCACGAAGCAATCGCGCCGTGAAGTCCCGCTTGTTCAACCACTCATGAATATCGGCGTCGTCGAACAGGGTACATAGGGCAACCTGGTCCCGGGACAGACTCATGCTTTGCGCCATCGCGCGGCGCGGGCCGCGCAAAGACACCGTCTGACCGGGTTGCAGGGCAGGACGCGCGCTTTGAGCAGCCGACACAGATAGACCAGCACCCTGCGCATTGCCCAGATCCGCCTGCGTAATCTGACCGTTCCTGCCAGTCGGCGTAATCGTACTCAGATCGATACCAAGCCGCTTCGCCTGGGTGCGAACGGCCGGCGTGGCTTTGATGCGCCCTTGCTTGCGGCGCCGGCTACCGCCGGTAACTGCCGTCTCCGCGACAAGCTCGCCACCGCTGGGCACGTTGCCGACGACTGTGCCACTGTCATCGCCGGTCTTCGTATCATCGGTCGCGGCCTTGGCGGCCGCCGCGCCGGATTCTGCGAAGTCAACGAGTGGGGCGCCTGTATCGACGACGTCACCTTCTTTCGCATAGAGACGCGCGATGACTCCGGATTGCGGTGACGGCACCTCGACTACAGCTTTCGCGGTCTCGACCGAAACGAGCAGGTCATCTGTCTTGACCGTATCGCCTTCGGCAACGTGCCAGCTGACAATTTCTGCCTCAGGCAGGCCTTCACCAAGATCAGGGAGATTAAATGTCGTTATTTTTTGAGACACGCTCTAATCTTCAAGTGACTCTCTGATTGCATCCGTAATTTTCTTGACGCTCGGCATGTAGTCCATTTCTCGCCGGAAATACGGCATGACAGTGTCATATCCCGTAACGCGCCGTATCGGCCCTTTCAAGTCGTACATGCCTTTCTCGGCCACAATTGCAGCGATTTCCGCGCCGACGCCGCAGGTCCTGGCCGCTTCGTGAATGATGACAAGCCGGCCGGTTTTTTCAACCGATTCGAGGATCGTGTCGTAATCAACAGGGCTGATGGTCGCCAGGTCGATAATTTCGCAACTGACGCCGCCTTTCGCCAGCTGCGTCGCAGCTTTTAAGGTCTCGAACGTCATGGCGCCCCAGGTGACCAGCGTTACGTCGCCGCCTTCACGCAATATGTAGCAGACGTCCATTGGCAGGGCCTTGCCATTGTCCTCGACCTCCTGTTTGTTCAAGCGGTAAATTCGCTTCGGTTCCAGAAAAACGACCGGATCGGGATCGCGAATCGCCGCCAGCAACAGACCGTATGCGCGACTGGGCGACGACGGAATCACGACGCGTACCCCCGGCATATGGGCGAACAGGGATTCGGTGCTCTCGGAGTGTTGTTCGGGCGCATGAATGCCGCCGCCGTATGGTGCGCGTAACACCATCGGGCAGCTCAGGCGTCCGCGCGTGCGATTCCTCATCCGGCCGGCATGATTGATGATCTGGTCAATGGTGGGATAGATAAAACCCATGAACTGAATCTCGGCGATCGGCCGCATTCCCTGGACCGCCATGCCGATGGATACGCCGGCGATCATGCCTTCGGCGAGCGGCGTATCATAGACCCGATCGTCACCGAATCGCTGTTGCAATCCGGCCGTCGCCCGAAATACGCCTCCGTTAACGCCAACGTCCTCTCCCAGAATGACGACGCGCGAGTCATGTTCGAGTTCCCAGGCCATCGCCATGGTCAGCGCATCGATCAGAGATACCTCAGCCATGTGTGTCACCGTTGGTATCGCTGTAATCGATCGCATGTTGTCGCTGCTCCTGCAGTGACTCGGGCAACTCTTCGTACACGTAGTCGAACATGTCCTCGGGCGGCGGCTTTGGCGTATTCAGGTATTGCTGCACGGCCACATCCACTTTTTCCGCAGCCTGGTCCAGTAATTCCTGTTCCTTGTCGTCGTCCCAGACTCCGAGGTCTCTCAGGTACTTACGTATTCGCAGCAGAGGTTCAACTTTCCACGCCGCCTCGACTTCCTCTTTTTTGCGGTAGCGGCTGGCGTCATCCGCAGTCGTGTGATCACTGAGGCGATAGGTGACGGCTTCTATCAATGTCGCACCGTCGCCATTGCGGCCTCGGGTAAGTGCTCGTTCGACCCAGTGCCGAACTGCGATAATGTCGTTGCCGTCGACCTGAATGCCGGGAATGCCGGCGGCGACAGACTTTTGCGCCAGGGTCTTGCTGGCCGTCTGTAATTCGATCGGTACCGAGATCGCCCACTTATTGTTGACTACCATGAAAACGACCGGCAGCTTTCTGGCACCGGCAAAATTCATGGCTTCATAAAACGCACCTTCAGAGGTACCGCCATCGCCGTTCATCGAGACGGCACAACGTTTTTCACCCCGAAGCTGGAAGGCCATCGCGGCGCCGGCGGAATGCAGGCACTGTGTTGCGATCGGCACGCAGAATGGAAAATCTCCTTTGGGCCCGACATAATCGCAGCCGCGCTCATCGCCACCCCAGAAGAGCAGAATTTCGCTCATTTTGACGCCTCGATACAGCATTGCGCCGTACTCGCGGTAACTCGGAGCGAGCACGTCATCTTCCTGCATCGCCGCGGCAATACCGACATGGGTTGCCTCATGCCCGAGACAGGAAGCGTATGTGCCGAGCTTACCCGTCCGCTGAAGATTGACGGACTTGGCGTCGAAAACCCGCGTCTCCGTCATATGACGGTACAGGTCGATTAGAACCTCCGGGTCTTTGGCGAAGTCGGGTAACTCCGCGCTCGGTTTGCCGTCCGGACCCAGAAATTGACTGTACTGGATCTCGAAATCCGCGATGGTTTCCAAGTAATAACTCCAACTAGATCCGGCAGCCTGTTTCTTCGACTTCGGGTTCAGGCTTTCACCAATTCCGGTTGAAAGCCAACAATGCCGGTCATTCGATTCAAGAAGCGCCGGAATTATACATGATGAGCCGGAACCGCCTACAATGCAGTCCCAGCCGCAAGACGCCAGCCAATTCAAAAGCCAGGATGAACAAGCGTAAGCTCGAATCGACGATTCACACCAAGCTGGACCGTGACAATGATTACACGGCCTATTTGGGGCTGGATGTGCTGCTCGATGCGCAGCATCCGCTGAGTAATCCGCCACACCATGACGAGATGCTGTTTATTATTCAGCATCAGGTTACCGAATTGTGGATCAAGCTCGTGATTCACGAGATCGAAGGTGCGATCAGCAAATTACGTGACGACGACCTGCCACCGGCCGTCAAGAATCTCGCCAGGGTCAAGCACGTTCAAACGCAGCTGTTTAACCAGTGGATGGTACTGGACACGTTGACACCGAGTGAGTACGCACAGTTCCGCCACGTATTCGGCAAGGCGTCTGGTTTTCAATCGCCTCAATACCGCCTGCTCGAATTCCTGCTTGGCAACAAGAGCACTGCGCTACTCGCCGTCTACGAACATCAGCCGGTCTGGTACGAGCGACTTCAGAGCGCATTGAAGGCGCCCGATATCTATGAGGAGTTTCTGGCCTTTCTTTCGCGAGCCGGGATGTCAGTTCCCGAAGACGCCCTCGACAGAGACTTCAGCAAGCCAAGAGACCAAGATGACGCTGTCGTCGCCGTCCTGAAACGCATTTATGACGAACCGCGCAAGCATTGGGCGAACTACGAGATGTGTGAGGCCCTGATGGACGTCGCGAACAATTTCCAGTTCTGGCGATTCCATCACATGAAGACGGTAGAGCGAATAATCGGTCACAAACGTGGCACCGGCGGTTCGTCCGGCGTGCCTTTTCTCAAAAAGGCGCTCGAAGCCGAGTTTTTCCCCGAGTTGATCCGGGTACGAACGGAGATCGAAGGCAAGCAGTAGTGAAGCTTGATTAACGTTGCGGCGCGCCAATCAGCCGCGCCTTGGCCAGCAAGCGTTCCATGACGACGTTCAGGGCATGAACCTCGTCCTCGCTTAGCCCGTGCAGAAGATCTTCTTCAAACTGTAGCGCAAGCGGTGCTATTTCATCATGAACCTTGCGACCCTCCTCAGAGAGATGAAGGATGGAGCGCCGGCGGTCCGCGTCAGCGAACTCACGATCGATCCGGCCGGTTTTGATGAGTTTCGTGACAGCCCGGCTAACGGCGACCTTGTCCATCAAGGTTCGCTCGGCGACTTCGACGGCGGACAGTCCCGGAAAGCGACCTAGCACAGCGATGACTCGCCATTCCGGAATGGAAAGACCAAAACGCTTGTTGTATGCGCTCGCTATCGTGCTGCTAACGGTGTTTGAGAGTATCGACAGCCGGTACGGCAAAAAATCTTCGAGAATCAGTTCGCTCTTCATCACATTGTCCGGGTCAGTTCGCGAGGTGCGGGTCCAGTATACTCAATCGGCAGCTAGCACAAATGTGGCGCATGCAGATAGGCAGTCGACTGCATCTCGATTAGCCGCGAAGTCGTACGCTGGAATTCGAAAGCAAGCTTCTCCCCCGCATACAAGGACTCAATGTCCGTAGCTGCTGACACAAGCAGTTTGACTTTGCGGTCATAAAACTCATCGACGAGAGCAACAAATCGCCGGGCCTGATTCTCCTTCTCGATATTCAATAATGGAATATTGGATATGATGACTGTCGGATAACAGCGCGCGATCTCAATATAGTCATGCTGACTTCGCGGCCCGTCGCAGATGTCCTGGAAGTCGAACCAGACAACGCCTTTGGCGCAGCGTTCGGTATGGATCTCCCTGCCGAGAACGTCGAGCGACTGCACCTCGATGGCGTCACCGGAAGTAATCTCCTGAAAATAATGGCTCAGTTTGGCATGCGCATCGGCATCAACAGGTGTCAGGTAGGTTCCTGCCTGTTGCAGGAGCCGCAGGCGATAATCGGTATCGCCGTCCAGATGCGACACCTCGGTGTTGGATTCCAGCAGCTCGATGGCAGGCAGGAACCGCTCTCTCTGCAAGCCATTGGGATAGAGTTGTGATGGCGACGAATTCGATGTCGCCACAAGCGTGACGCCTCGTCGAAACAGGCCTTCGAGCAGTCGGCCCAGAATCATCGCATCCGCGATATCGCTGACGTAAAACTCGTCGAAGCAAAGCACGCGTGTCTGGTGCGCAATATCGGCCGCGACTGTATCGAGTGGATCCTCGATATCGCCCAGCGCCTTAAGCCGCCCATGTACGTCGGCCATCATGCGATGAAAATGAATCCGGGTCTTGTTATCGAGAGACAGTGTCTCGAAAAAAAGGTCCATCAAAAAAGTCTTGCCGCGGCCAACCTCACCCCACAGATACAGGCCGGGGACATGGTTCCTGTTACCGGCCAGGCGAAATGCGCGCATTATCCGCTGTAGCGGACTCATGACCCGCACAAGGCTTTCTTGCAGATCAGCAAGCTTATTAACGACGATTTCCTGGGCCGGGTCACTAAGGTGTCCCTGTTGCCTGAGGCTATCCTCGTATGCAATGCGAATACTCACGTTCATCGTGTTCCCGGAATTCGCGCTAGACTACAATAATTCGGTCGGGGGCTGTCCCCGAATCGGGACTGTCCCCATTTCTTCTCCTTGGGGTCTGACCCCGAACGCGGTCTGTCCCTGTTTTGAGAGATCTGACAATGAATGAAGTAGTCGAACGCGAATCCATGGAATTTGACGTCGTAGTCGTCGGTGGCGGGCCGGCCGGTCTTGCCGCTGCCTGTCGGCTCATGCAACTCGCTGAGAAGAATGGCCGGGAGCTCTCGGTCGTCGTCGTCGAAAAGGGTTCCGAGATCGGTGCTCATATCTTGTCCGGCAATATTTTCGAAACCAAAGGCCTCGAAGAATTGTTTCCCGATTATCAGGAGCAGGGAGCGCCCGTCACGACTTCCGTGTCAGGTGACAATATTTATTATTTCCTGGGAGCTGGGAAGTCGATAAAGGTGCCAGGTCTTTTCGTACCGAGCCCGATGCACAACAAGGGCAATTACATCATCAGCCTGGGAAGGCTCTGTCAATGGCTGGGCGAGCAGGCAGAGGCACTGGGCGTCAACGTATTCCCTGGATTTGCGGCATCCGAGGTGCTGTTCGACGAACGGGGGCGGGTAAGAGGTGTTGCGACCAGCGACATGGGAATCGGTGCGGACGGGAAACAGAAACCGACCTATCAGGCCGGCTACGAGCTGCTCGGAAAATATACGATCTTTGCAGAAGGATGCCGCGGCAATCTCGGCGAGGAACTCGTGGATAAATTCGACCTGAGAAAAGACGCCGACCCGCAGCGTTACGGAATAGGCCTCAAGGAAATCTGGGAGATCGATCCCTCGAGACACAAGAAGGGCCTGGTCATACACACGATGGGCTGGCCTTTGACAAATGACATCGAAGGCGGCGGATTTCTATATCACGCCTCGAATAATCGGGTGTATCTGGGCTTGATCATCGCGTTGAACTACACGAATCCACACCTGTCACCGTTCGACGAGTTTCAGCGCTGGAAACAGCATCCGAAAATCCGCCAGACCCTCGAAGATGGCAAAAGGGTTGCCTACGGTGCCCGAACCGTCAATAAAGGCGGGTTGCAGTCCCTGCCTAAACTTGTTTTCCCAGGAGGCATGCTGGTCGGCTGCGATGCCGGTTTTCTGAATACGGTAAAAATAAAGGGAGCGCACACGGCAATTAAGACCGGAATGCTGGCGGGCGAAAGTGTTTACGACGCGCTTGCAAGCGACGACGATGGCGATGGCGTACTGGAGTCCTTCGAAGAAAAAGTCCGCAACTCATGGGTGCATGACGAAATGTATCGGGGCCGCAATTTCGGGCCGGGACTGCACAAGTTTGGCATGTTATTCGGCTCCGCTTTCACTTTTATCGACCAGAATATTTTTCGCGGAAAATTGCCATTCACATTGCACGCGAGGAATTCAGACCACGATTCACTAAAGAAGGCGAGCGAAGCGAAAGTGATTGACTACCCGAAGCCGGATGGTGTCATCAGTTTCGATCGCCTGTCTTCGGTCTTCTTATCCAGCACGAATCATGAAGAGGACCAGCCATCACACCTCAAGCTCAAAGACGAATCCATACCGGTCGTCTACAACCTGCCGGAGTTCGACGAGCCGGCGCAGCGTTATTGCCCGGCCGGTGTTTACGAGATCGTCATGGAAAACGATACGCCCAGGTTTCAGATTAATGCGCAGAACTGTGTGCACTGCAAGACTTGCGACATCAAGGATCCGAAACAGAATATCGTCTGGGCCGTACCCGAGGGCGGGGGTGGTCCGAACTATCCGGGAATGTGATGACGCTCAAAGGGCAAGGATTCGAGTTTACAGATTGGAAATCGATTGAATCGAACTCGACGTGATGAGCGATTCGGACCTTACGATTTCGCCGCTGGCTTCGAGCTTCCGCACGCGCTCGAGTTGCCCGGCCATGTCGGCAGCGATCTTTGCGCGCATGGCACTAAATTCGGGTTCATCGCGCAGCGATTCGCAGACTGGATCGTGGTCGAATGTGTAGCGCCAGCCGAGCCGCCAGCCGGCATCCACACCGCGTTGTAGTTCGGCCAGGGCCTCGTTCTTTCTATTCAGCAGCGCAAAAGTACGTGCGTTGCCCCACGCGCTGCCGTTGATACCTAGAATGGGTATCGAATCGATCTGAGGCATTGCAGCCTCCAGCAACCGACGGCCCCGTTTTTCGTTGCCTGACCGCATGAGCAAGTAGGCGATTTCGACTGCCGGGTAATAGTTTGCGCGATGAATTTTTGGAATGTCGGCACTGACAATTTCCGGGTAAATAGTCGCGTACCGCTGCAAAGCATCGTCATGGCGGCCTTTCACCATGTCGATGTCCCGCAACAGCGCAAGGGCAGGGCCGCCGAACCCAGCCGTTTGTTTCTCAAGCTCGTAAAGGTTATCGGCCAGGACTTCGGCCTCGACCATCTCGTCGCGGTAGATCAAAAGGACTAGACGAAGAATCTTCTGAAATCCGTTGTCGGGCTGGGCAACGGCAGCGCGATCCAGCCACTGTTCTGCCGTATCGAAATCCCCGAGCGAGAGATAATACCAGGCCATACCGCTCATATCGTTCGCACTGGTCGGGTCGACCTGGAGGGCCTTGCTTTGCCACAACAATGCGTCATCCAATCGCCCAAGTACTCCCGATTGGTATATAGCATAGGTGCTATAGCTGCGACTGACGTCCGGGTGCATTTCGATATTGCGTTCATAGGACCTGCGTGCGTCGTCAAATCTCCCCAGATCGGATAAGGTAACCGAGACATTTCCTCGAAGGACGGAAGAGAGGGGGTCGAGTTCCAGTCCTTTCTCAAACATCGCCAGCCCTTCCTCTTCTCGACCCTGGCTAAGTAATGAAATAGCGTACCAGTTGTAGGCTGGTAGGTGATTCGGGCTGAGTTCGATTGCACGCAAGAAATCGGCGTCCGCGCCTTCATAGTCCCGCGCGTCGCGTTTCATCGAACCGCGCGAGGCATACGCTTCGCCGAGCTGATCGTCCAGTTGCATCGCGGTCTGCAGCGCACGCTTCGCCAGCGGCAGGACCTCTCCCGGATCGATACCTTCATAGAGCACTTTGAAGCGATACGCATCGCTCAAGCCGACATACGCCAACGCATAAGCGGGATCGAGATCGATGGCGTGTTGGAAATGCTTTACGGATTCGGCGTTGGACTCTGCGGTGCGTGCTGTCCATAGCTTTCTTCCAAGCAGGTAGGATTCGTAAGCTTTGAGGTTTCGGGTGTGAACCGCATTCACTCTCTCCTGCTCTTCGGGTGACAGGGTCGCTTGAAGCGCTTCGGCAATCGCCTTCGATATCTCGCTCTGGATCGCGAACAGGTTTTCGGCCGTCAGGTCACGATCGTAAATCTCCGCCCAAAGGTGCTTGTCAGCGCCGGCATCGATCAGTTGGACGTTGATGCGCACCTTGTTGCCGGAGCGCTGTATGCCGCCTTCGAGGATATTCTCAACGCCGAGTTCTTCGGCGATATCCCGAATGTTCTTGGTGGTGTCCTTGTACTGCATGACCGACGTACGCGAGATCACCGTCATTGAGCCGATCTTGGCGATTGTGCTCAGCAGGTCGTCGTGAATACCCTGTGTAAAGAACTCATCCTCGTCGCGATTGCTGCGATTGGCAAACGGAAGCACTGCGATGGATTTGGCCCCGAGTTTGGCGGTGTCGGGCGCTGGTTGACTCTCCGCGTCAGCGGAAACCGGCACCGGTGTCGTCACGGTCTCATCGCTGGCATATTGCTGCCATGCGAACATGCCTGCCACGGCGAGCGCTGCGGCCAGCGTAACGTAGTCGAGTTTTCTCGCGGTCAGATGGGTGATCGATTCGTCGCGAATTACATCACGCTCGCGCTTGATGCCATCCGGCGTAATTTCATACGCCCACGAAATAATCAGAGCAACAACCATGCCGATCGCCAGGATCAGAAACAGCGACTTGAATACCCAATCCGGTGCTTCGATATTGTTCAAGACCAGATCGGAAATCTGCAAAATCAGCCAGGCGCCAATCGTATAGGCCATGGCAACGCGGAAAACATTGCGGCGTTTTAGTTCGTTAACGACTCCCACGCGATGGTCCCCTAATGGCGCAAACGATAATCGGACGTCTGCAATAGCCTAGCAGACAATTCGCCGCGCGGGTTGATGTGCAGCGGATTGTCCCAGCCACGCTATAGCTATTTCGGCTGCATCCTGATGCCGCCGTCCAGCCGGATGGTCTCGCCATTGATCATCGCGTTGCCGTAAATAGTGGCGACGAGATCCGCGAATTCCTCCGGTCGGCCGAGACGCGGCGGAAAAGGTACTTGTGCGCCCAGCGATTGCTGAATTTCCTTGGACAGTCCCTCCATCATCGGAGTAAGGAATATGCCCGGGGCTATCGTGTTCACTCGGATGCCGAACCGCGCAAGCTCTCGCGCAATGGGCAGCATCATGCCGATGATGCCGCCCTTGGATGCGGAGTAGGATGCCTGTCCGATCTGCCCCTCGAATGCCGCGACGGATGCCGTGCTGACCACGAGACCGCGCTCTTCGTCCGTGTTGGGTTCGTTGGCTTGCATGACGGCGGCGGCTTCCTTGGTCACATTGAAAGACCCGACGAGATTGATCTGAATGACCTTGCTGAACGAATCGGCCGAACCGGGGCCGTCGCGGCCCAGCACGCGTTCCGGAATCAGGATGCCGGCACAATTGACGGCAAGCGTGATACCGCCCATGAATTTGGCCGCTTCGCCTACCGAGGTACGAACGCCGCCCTCATCGGACACGTCAGTTCTAATAAATACTGCTCGCTCGCCCAGGTCCTCGGCGCTCTTCGCGCCCTGTTCCTCGTTGATGTCGAGCAATGCAGCGTGGCCGCCGGCATCGATGACGCGCCTGGCGGTCGCCAGTCCGAGGCCGGATGCACCGCCGGAGATAACGGCTTTGGCTGAAGCAAGATCCATGATTATTTCCCCAAAACTAGTTAATTTCGATTCCAACGGCGACCGCTTCGCCACCACCGATACACAGAGAAGCAATGCCACGTCCGCCGCCACGGTTTCGCAGCGCATGCAGCAGCGTCACGATGATCCGTGCGCCGGATGCGCCAATCGGATGGCCCAACGCGCAAGCGCCGCCATTCACGTTTATTTTTTCGTGCGCAATGCCGACGTCGCGCATTGCAGCCATCGTAACGCAGGCAAATGCTTCGTTAACTTCGTAGAGATCGACAGAGTCCGCACTCCACTGCAATCGTTCGTGTAGTGTCTTGATCGCATACACGGGGGAGGTCGTGAACCAGGCAGGTTCCTGGGCGAAGCTCGAATGTCCGACGATGGTCGCGAGCGGCTCGATGCCGCGTTTGCCTGCCTCCGCGGCAGACATCAGGATGAGCGTTGCTGCGCCATCGGAGATCGACGATGAGCTTGCTGCGGTTACCGTGCCATCTTTGCGGAATGCGGGTCGCAATGTTGGAATCTTGTCGATGTCTGCAATACGTGGTCCCTCGTCCTCACAAACGATGGTCTCGGCTTTTCGTGTCGTTACGGTAACCGGCGCTATTTCGGGCTCGAAAGCCCCGGAGGATGCCGCAGCTTTGGCGCGGGTTACGGATTCGATCGCAAAATCGTCCTGCTCTTCGCGGCTGAAACCATACTTGTCAGCAGTGGCCTCGGCGAAAAAACCCATCATGTTGCCGTCGTACGGATTTTGCAGTCCGTCGAAGAACATATGGTCGAGCACCTGCTGGTGACCCATCCGATAGCCGGAGCGAGCTTTCGGCATCAGGTAGGGTGCGTTGCTCATGGACTCCATGCCGCCGGTAACAGCGATCGTGGCACTGCCGGCGACAATCAGGTCGTGGCCCAACATCGTCGTCTTCATGCCGGAACCGCAAACCTTGTTGACGGTTGTGCAGGGGATGCCCGTGGGGATACCGGCTGCGAGCGCCGCCTGCCTGGCGGGCGCCTGACCAAGGCCGGCCGGCAATACGCATCCGAGCATGATTTCGTCGATGTCGGCTGCATCGAGCCTGCAGTCCGACAGGGCAGCTCTTGTCGCTGTTGCAGAGAGATCTGTCGCCGCGACCGGGCTTAAATCTCCCTGAAAACCGCCGAGCGGTGTCCGGCGTGCAGCCACAATAACGATCGAATTGTTTTTCATCTAGTGGTCCAACAAGGCAGATACATTGCGCGAGGGGCCGCTACTGTCCCTGTTTTTGTGATCGCACGCAAGACGGCAGAAACAATTTATTGCTCCGTTTTCGCTAACAGGTCGGGTTCGTCGAGAACGGTCAAAATTCGTTGTCGCGCCAGTTCGGCCAGGTCCCTGCTGCTGGCGTAAGCGGGGTTGCCCGGTTCGATCGGCGCGAGCATGTCGATCGAAAGATGGCCTGGCCGCGGCAGGATTGTGGCGGCAGGCATCAGCGCTCGAGATCCGGATATGATCACGGGCACGATCGGCAATTCGCTGTTGATTGCTGCCGCAAATGCTCCCGCACGAAAACGGTCAAGACCGGGCACAGCCTGAAACGTGCCTTCCGGAAAGAATGCCAGTGATTCCCCGGACTCTGCGACTTTAAGCAGCCGCCGGGCATCTCGGGCACTGCCGGATGTGTCGAAACGCTCCACGAACTGGGAACCAATTCGCCGTAGCAGGAAACCGGCCACAGGAATATTTCCCATCTCGCCCTTGATAACGAAACTGAAACGAGGTGGCAGATACGCATTCAATATGACGCCGTCTATATAGCTGGCATGATTTGCCACGACGATGCACTGACGCTCGGGGACCAGGTTCGTACCGCGCACCGTCGCTTTGACGCCGGCAAGCCGGAAAATGGCCCGCCCGGCAGCGCTGGCGCAGCGCCGGCGCCTGTCCTTGCCTGGCAGTAGCAGGGCGCCGAGTATCGCAACGCTGACACAGATAATAAAAATCAGCCAGGCATAAACTCCCCAGAGAACGTTCAGGATTTTGCCGGTGGCTCGAACGACCGAATTACTCATTGTCAGGTTTGTTCCAGCTTTCTATTGCCGCCAATCAGGTACGATTACCACGGTTCATCGTGTGACGCAGGTCACTTTATGTTAATGCCTTGATGAATTTGTGACAGCGATCACGCCCTCTGGAATATAGCCTCATCATACTCAAAACCTTGAAAAATCCGATGCTTGGCGAAGAAGTTGTCGGTTTACGCGTCGATGACCTGGTGCATTCGGGCGCGGCTGTGTCCGCGGCGTATGCTAACAGCGAATCGACGCAGATGTCGCGAGTGACATCTACTGACAACGATATCGGCAGGCGGGCAAAGGAATGCCGGCAAACCAGATGGACGTTATGGCGAAGACGCAACAAAACAATTCGGACGGAAAATCACAGTCGAGTTCCGAGGCGCTGGTCGACCAGTTTCTCGATGCGATATGGATGGAACGAGGCCTGTCCAAGAATACTCTGGGCGCCTATCGTGCCGATCTGATTACTCTGTGGCGCGGTCTGTCCGAACGAAACATTCCGATCGAAAAGGCTGAAAAAGCCGATCTCCTGGCGTTCATCGCCAAGCGCGTTGAGAGTGGCGCAAAGCCTCGATCGACGGCAAGACAATTATCCAGCTTCAGGAGATTTTTCCGCTACATCATGCGCGAGGGCCTGAGGAACACCGACCCTACGGCCGACATCGAAATGCCGCGAATTGGCAGATCATTGCCGAAGACATTGACCGAGGACGAGGTTGATGCATTGTTGCACGCCCCGAACACCGATGAGCCATTGGGTCATCGTGATCGCGCCATGCTCGAGCTGCTGTATGCGACGGGCCTCCGGGTTTCCGAACTCATTAACCTCACGCATGCGCAGGTCAACTTCAATCAGGGCGTATTGAGAATCGTCGGCAAAGGTGATCGCGAGCGGCTGATTCCGCTTGGCGACGAAGCACAACGCTGGCTCCGGGACTTTATCGACGGTCCACGCATGGAGATCCTGCTAGAGCGCCAGACCGATTATCTTTTCCCAACCCGGCGCGGCGACCGTATGACACGTCAGGCTTTCTGGCACATCATCAAGCGATACGCTCAAAAAACCGGAATCGACAAGAAGCTGTCACCACACAGTCTTCGTCACGCATTCGCTACCCATTTGCTGAATCGCGGCGCTGATCTCCGTGTAGTTCAATTGTTGCTGGGACACAGCGACCTTTCAACAACGCAGATTTACACACATGTCGCCAAGGAAAGGATGAAGGACCTCCACGGTCAACATCATCCGCGGGGCTGACTCTGATACAATCGTGTTGCCTGCGGCCCGCGGGAACCGGGGTTCACGCAAGTTGTCGAACTCTGTACCGGTGAAGGAATCCTTGATGAGCAAAATAATCCTGCAATTCGGCATCGTGCTGTCTGCCTGTGCCCTGATCGTATCTCCTGGCGCTGCAGCGGAAGATGACTCGGAAGAGCTGGCGCAGGTTCGAGAGACCGTGTCAGGTCTCTTTGACGAGATTGAGCCGCAGCATGTTTTGGCCAGCCCCATAGATGGCTGGTACATGATCCGCAAGGGTGCGATCGTCGCCTATATCTCGGCCGATGGCCGATATCTGTTGCAAGGTGATCTGATCGATCTCGAATTTCAGGTGAATCTGAGCGAGGCGAGCAGGGACGATGCGCGCAAGGCGATGATGTCTGAAATACCCCAGGAGAACATGATTGTTTTCTCACCGGATGAGGTGAAATACTCTGTCTCGATTTTTACAGACGTTGACTGTACGTATTGCCGGCGCCTGCATAGCCAGATAAACGATTATCTCGCTGAGGGAATCGAAATTCGCTATCTTCTTTATCCTCGCAATGGACCACGGTCAAAGTCCTGGGCTACGGCGGAACAGGTGTGGTGTTCGGATGATCGAAACGAAGCGCTGACACTGGCCAAACTCGGTCAGGAATTTCCGACCCACGAATGTGACGCGTCCATGGTTTCAAATCATTATCTGATAGGACAGGATGTCGGACTGCAGGGAACACCCGCGATCGTCTTCGAGAACGGGCAGCTCGTCAGCGGATACGTTCCGGCGCAGCGACTGAGCGAACAACTCGAAGCACTTGACGAGTAATTGATCCCGACCCTTCCGTCACCAAAAAAAGGGGTCAGAGCCATTTTCCGTAATATAGTAAGGGCTCTGACCCCTTTTTCATTGCCGGCCCTTCCAGATCACCTCGTGCATATGCACACCATTATTCCGGCCCGCATCTTCGAAATATTTCTCGAGGGCGAACTTGCCACTCCGAAACGCGATTTCTGACCAGGGAATTTCCTCTTGACGAAACAAGGCTGACTCCAGGCTTTCATCACCGGCACTGAAATTCCCCAACAGGCTCGCCGTGAAAAAGACGTGCACCTGTCCGGCCTGGACGACATCGACCGATGCAAACAGGTGGCCGATCTCTACCTCGGCGCAGGCCTCTTCCAGGGTCTCCCTGGCTGCCCCCTGTTCCATCGTCTCGCCGAGTTCCATAAATCCGGCTGGCACCGTCCAGTATCCGTAGCGTGGCTCAATAGCACGGCGGCAGAGCAATACCTTGCCATCCTGTTCCGGCACACAGCCAACGACAATCCTCGGGTTCTGGTAGTGAACGGTATTACACTGGTCACAGACCCAACGATGACGATTGTCGCCGTCAGGTATCTTTTCCGTGACAAGAGCGCCACATTTAGAACAGTGTTTCATGGACTATTGGTTATTGGTGCCGGGAGCGAGAATCGAACTCGCACTTCCTTTCAGAAACCGGATTTTGAATCCGGCGCGTCTACCAGTTCCGCCACCCCGGCCAAGTTTGAAAGGCGCTAAGTATATGCGGGGTTCGGCAGTGCCCGCCACAAAAAATCAGCCAGTTTGCGACCTTTTGAGGGCTCCAGGCATCTAAGATTCAGGATATGAGCAAGTTTGCCGACATCCAGATCGACGAAGGGATCGTGAAACGTGCAGCACGCGGTGACGTGCGCGCCCACGAGATCATCTATCGCGCGTTCTGTTCGCCCGTCTATTCGATTTGTTTGCGATTTACGCGGGTACCGGCAAACGCCGAAGACTTGTTGCAAGAGACATTTGTCGAGGTCATGAGGAGCATTCCGGCTTTCAGGGGCGAGGCGCCGCTGGGGAGCTGGATTCGACGAATTGCGGTTACGAAGTCTTTGATGTTCCTTCGTTCGGCGTGGCACAAGCGGGGTCAGAGTCTCGATGACGACTTCGCGGAAGTGACGGAAGGCAGGGCGGTAAGCCACGGAATCTCCAGTCATCCGGAGCACGCGATCGATCTCGACGCGGCACTTGCCAACTTGCCGTCAGTAGGCCGGGCCGTTGTCTGGCTGCACGATGTCGAAGGATTTACTCACAAGGAAATTGCAGGATTTATGGGCAAGACAGAAAGCTTCTCCAAATCACAGTTGTCGAGGGCGTATCAACGGCTCCGGCCTTATCTGGAAGACGAAACCGCAGAGGCGTCGGCCGGCGGAGCGATGAACGGCCCGGTGCTTGGGAGTTTTTAGGAATGACAACTGACCAGAGTCCACAGGACGAAACGATGAACACCGTATTAAGCGTGAACGAACTTGGAAGATTGAAACACGGTCTGGATGACTTGCCGGAGACTATGCCACCGCGCTCGGTCTGGCACCGGATCGAAGAACAGGCGAAGGCCGAGGGTCTGTTATCGAAGACCGGGGCGTATCAGCGAACGACCTGGCTGGCAGGTGTGGGCATTGCCGCGGCCGTGGTTCTTGCCGTGCTACGAGTGCCCGGGGCATTGCAACCGGACTCGATTTCGGGCAGTGAAGAATTAGCATCAACGCCCGTGTTTGATGCTCAGTCGATAGATGCGTTGATGGTGCAGTCGCAGCAGCTCGAACTCGAGCTACGTAACATCACATATCAACCGCGAATGATG